>Ga0075167_10032804_pt1 | contig 18917 bp, 29 predicted proteins | sample JI61114C2RNA_FD_77314 | JGI IMG/M metagenome (GOLD analysis project Ga0075167, IMG submission 77314) | Metatranscriptome of wastewater effluent complex algal communities from Wisconsin, to seasonally profile nutrient transformation and... | ecosystem: Engineered > WWTP > Effluent > Algae...
GCCAGGGCGAGCTGGTCATTGTTGACGAGACCGGCCGTGAGCGTGAACGCTACCAGATCATTTATGGCGCAAAGCTCCTGTTCCAGGACGGAGCCACGGTCGAAGCCGGCACCACGCTCGCTGAATGGGATCCTTTCTCCCTGCCGATTCTCACCGAGCTGCCCGGCGAGGTGAAATTCCATGATATCCGCGAGGGCGTTACCATCGCGGAGGAGTTTGACGAGGTAACCGGCCTCTCTCGGAAGGTCGTGGTCGAGAGCCGGGATGCCGAGATGCGTCCTGCTGTCCTCATTCGTGACCCCGAAACGCATCAGCCACTCAAGCTGGTCAAGGGCCGAGGTGAGGCTCGATACATGCTGCCGGTCGGCGCCATTATCGTGGTCAACGACGGGGACATCGTCTCTGCCGGACAGATTCTGGCGAAGATTCCGCGGGAGACCTCAAAGACCAAGGACATCACGGGTGGTTTGCCCCGAGTTGCCGAGCTGTTTGAGGCCCGAAAGCCGAAGGAACACGCTGTCATCAGCGAGATCGACGGCTGGGTGGAGTTCGGCAAGGACACGAAGGGGAAGCGGAAGGTCGTTGTTCGCCCCGATGTGGGAGAGCCCAAGGAGTACCTGATCCCAAAGGGCAAAGCGCTTGCGGTCCGCCAGGGTGATCGAGTGCAGGCTGGCGAAGCGCTTATGGACGGAGCCGCAAATCCGCACGACATCCTCAAGGTGCTCGGTGAGAAGGAACTCGCCAAGTACCTGGTGGACGAGATCCAAGAGGTCTATCGGCTCCAGGGTGTGCGAATCAACGATAAGCACATCGAGGTGATCGTCCGCCAAATGCTGCGACGGGTCAAGGTCAAGGAGGTTGGGGACACCAGCTTCCTCGTCGAGGAGCAGGTAGAACGCTGGGTCTTCGAGGAGGAGAACGAGCGTGCCACCGCGTCCGGTGGCCGTCCAGCTCAGGGAGATCCTCTCCTGCTTGGCATCACCAAGGCCTCACTCTCGACCGAGTCCTTCATTTCGGCCTCCTCTTTCCAGGAGACCACCAAGGTGTTGACCGAGGCTGCTCTTTCGGGGAAGATCGACTACCTTCGCGGTCTCAAGGAGAACGTGATCATGGGTCGGCTGATCCCGGCAGGCAGTGGCCTTGCGGGCTATCGAAACCTCAATATCGAAGTCGACGAGACCGAGGACGAGGACCACCTCGATCACGAGGTGGAGTCGGCCTGACGAGCTTCGTCCCTTCCGCGCCCTGCTCTCGGTGACGAGGAGCGGGGCTTTTTTTTGGACGCCGCCCGATTTGTTTCGCTTGACTCTACGCGGCGTTGCTCTATAATCGCGGTCCTGCTCGCCACCGACCGACTGGTCGAGCGCGGGTTCGGCGCGCGGTACCCGAAAAGGCGAAGTTGCTGTGTGCAGCTTCGAACCAGGCGGGGGTTGGGTGGAGTGCGACAGCACCCGCTCGTACGCGTCCCCTGTTGAAGGGGCGCTTCCCCTCCTGGTCTGGTTCAGCACGCAAAGCCGCACTAACGAGGCGACAGGCGCACGGCGCCGGTTCGATGAGGAAGATTTCTTATGCCGACGATCAGCCAGCTGGTCCGCAAGGGCCGTGTCCGCAAGAGCAAGAAGGCCAAAGCGCCGGCACTGCAAGAGTGCCCGCAAAAGCGTGGCGTTTGCGTGCGTGTGTATACCTCAACTCCGAAGAAGCCGAACTCGGCACTTCGAAAGGTCGCTCGCGTTCGGCTGACGACCACGATCGAAGTGACCAGCTACATCCCGGGTGAGGGCCACAATCTTCAGGAGCACTCGGTTGTGCTCGTGCGTGGTGGCCGTGTCAAGGACCTGCCGGGCGTTCGTTATCACATCATTCGGGGCACGCTTGATGCCACCGGTGTGAGCGCCCGTCGCCAGGGCCGCTCCAAGTACGGCGCCAAGCGCCCCAAGAAGTAGCGAGGAGATCGCACGATGCCGCGTCGTCGCGAAGTTCCCAAGCGCCGCATTCTGCCTGATCCCCGTTACGGCGATCGGCTTGTGGCTAAATTCGTCAACTGCCTGATGCAGCGGGGCAAGAAGTCCATCGCTGAGCAGATCGTCTACGGAAGTTTCGACCTCATGGAGCGTCGAGCCAAGGATGACCCTCTGCGCCTGTTCAAGAAGGCACTTGACAACGTTAAGCCGAGCCTGGAAGTCAAGAGCCGCCGCGTTGGCGGGTCTACCTACCAGGTGCCGGTTGAGATTCGGGGAGACCGCCGTACCGCACTGGGCTTTCGTTGGATCATCCAGTTCTCCCGTCGTCGTCATGAGAAGACGATGGCGGAAAAGCTGGCAGGTGAGCTGATGGACGCAGCTGCGGGTCGGGGTAACGCCGTCAAGAAGAAGGAAGACACGCACAAGATGGCGGACGCAAACAAGGCGTTCGCTCACTATCGCTGGTAGGGAGTCACCGTATCTACGGTGTACCTAAGGTCGAAATGATGTCGCGTTCGGTCCCCATCTCCATGATCCGAAATATCGGCATCATGGCGCATATTGATGCGGGCAAGACGACGACAACCGAGCGGATCCTGTACTACACCGGCCGGAGCTACAAGCTCGGTGAGGTGCATGAGGGCACAGCCGTAATGGACTGGATGGCCCAAGAGCAGGAACGCGGAATCACGATCACGGCCGCAGCCACAACGTGTCGTTGGGCGGACCACACGATCAACATCATCGACACGCCGGGCCACGTCGACTTCACGATTGAGGTGGAGCGAAGCTTGCGGGTGCTCGACGGGGCGATCGCCGTTCTTGACGGTGTGGCTGGTGTAGAGCCTCAAACCGAGGCCGTTTGGCGTCAAGCTGATAAGTACCATGTGCCTCGTCTTGTCTTCGTGAACAAGATGGATCGAGTGGGCGCTGACTTTCATCGCTGCGTGGCGATGTTGAAGGACCGCCTAGGCTGCGTTCCAATCGTTCTCCAGCTCCCGGTTGGTCGCGAACACGGCTTCCGGGGCGTGCTCGATCTTGTGGCCGGCAAGCAGGTCTCTTGGAGCGAGGATTCGCTCGGAGCAGACTATGAGACGTCTGAAGTCGGCGAGGAGCTTCTCGCTTCCTTCGAGGCGGGTCGAGATGCCTTGCTGGATGTACTGTCGACATTTGACGATTCGCTTCTTGAGCTTCTACTGGATGGCGGCTCTCCGAGCCAGGAACTGCTTCACTCGATCGTACGCAGAGTGACGATCACCGGAGAAGCTGTTCCGGTCGTGTGCGGAGCGGCCTTCAAGAACAAGGGGATTCAGCCCCTCCTTGATTCCCTGGTGCGGTATCTTCCGTCCCCCGAAGACGTGAAAGCGATCGAGGGACACAGAGTTTCGGGAGTAGAGGTTCTCGACGCTTTCGATAGCCGACCCGCAAGCGACCAGGCGCCGTTCGCGGCGTTGGTATTCAAGATTGCTGCCGATCCATACGGGCAGCTGAGCTACTTTCGAGTCTACTCTGGAACGCTCGAGCCCGGATCGGTTGTGTTCAACTCGACCAAGGGCAAGCGCGAGAGGATCGGTCGCATTCTGAGAATGCACGCGAATCAGCGTGAAGACATTCGGTGGTGTGGCGCCGGTGATATCGTCGCTGCGGTTGGGATGAAGCTTGCGTCAACTGGGGACACCCTGTGTAGCGACGCAGACAGAATTCTCCTTGAACGTATCGAGTTTCCCGAGCCTGTCATTCGGCGGTCGATTGAGGCCAAGACGAAGGCAGATGAGGAGAAGCTGACTGCGTCGCTTGGACGGCTAGAGTTAGAGGATCCTTCCTTCAAGGTCCTTGTCGATGCCGAAACCGGCCAGACTCTGATCGCTGGGATGGGCGAGCTCCATCTAGAGATCATCGTGGATAGGCTCCTGCGGGAGTTTGGGGTTGCCGCGAAGGTCGGTCGGCCGCAGGTCTCGTATCGCGAGACAGTCACGAGCGAAGCGAGAGCTGAAGGAAAGTTCGTAAGACAAATGGGCAGCAAAGGCCAATACGGTCACTGCTGGCTCGTCGTTCGGCCAGGCGTCGCCGGTAGTGGATTCTCTTTCTTGAATAGCGCTCAGGTCAGCGCGATTCCCGACGTTTTCGTGTCGGCAGTAGAACAGGGATCGAAGGCGGCGTTCTCGAGTGGTCCTCTCGGCGGATATCCGATGGTCGACGTCGCGGTGGAGCTTGTTGATGGCTCCTACGACGAATCAGATTCCTCGGAAGCAGCCTACATGACTGCGGCCTCGATGGCCTTTCGGTCCGCGTGTAGGGAGGCCCATCCGGTGCTGCTTGAGCCGATGATGGCAGTTGAGATCGTCGTCCCCGACGAGTTCGTCGGCGACATCATTGGCGACATTAACAGCCGCCACGGCGAGATTCGCGGAATCGAAGTGCGCGGGCATGTACAAGCCCTTTCAGCCGAGGTTCCTCTGTCGCGAATGGTTGGATACTCAACCGAGTTGCGGTCGGCTACCCAAGGGCGTGGAACGTACTCGATGCAGTTTAAGAAATATTCCCAGGTACCCGCCGAGGCGGCTCGGGGGATCGTTGGCCTCTTCTGAGAAGTATGCGCGGCTGACGCCGTGCACCCAGTATCGCGGTGGCCCAGGCCACAAAAGAACCAGCCTCCGGAGTCGGGGGCAGAGCACGAGAAGCAGGACGAACGCGATGTCGACCAGCCAGAAAATTCGCATTCGGCTCAAAGCCTACGACCACAAGCTGCTCGACATGTCGGCAAGCGAGATTGTCGACATTGCCCGCAGAACCGGTGCGCGCGTCGCAGGGCCGATACCGTTGCCGACCAGCATCAGCCGCTACACCGTCCTGCGTGGACCGCACATCGACAAGAAGAGTCGCGAGCAATTTGAGATTCGAACGCATAAGCGTCTGCTCGACATCCTTGAGCCGACCGCCCAGACCCTCGACGCCCTGATGAAGCTGGATCTCTCTGCCGGCGTGAACGTCGAGCTGAAGTCCTGAGGAGCCAATCAAGATGGCAACGCTTCCTTTGTACAATCTAGACCGAGAAGAGATCGGCCACATCGAAGTGTCCGACCAGGTCTTTGCGACCGAAGTCAGGCGCCACCTCTTCTATGAGGTGATCAAGTGGCAGCTCGCGGCTCGGCGCACCGGAAACGCTTCAACCAAAGGCCGAAGCGAAGTTCGTGGTGGTGGCAAGAAGCCCTACCGGCAAAAGGGAACTGGCCGCGCTCGTCAGGGAAGTAGCCGTGCCCCCAACCACGTCGGTGGTGGCACGGTCCATGGTCCCAAGCCGCGTAGCTACGTCTACAAGCTCAACAAGCGGGTTCGTGTCGGAGCGATGTGCTCTGCACTCAGCCTGAAGCTTGGCGAGGGCAAGCTCGTGGTTGTTCCCGAGCTCGATCTTGGGGAAGTCAAGACCCGCCGGGCCGCTGACGTGTTCGCACGCCTGGCTTCCGGCAACGCACTCGTTATCGACGGCGAAAATCGTACACTGGAGCTCTCCACACGCAATCTGCCGCGAGTCAAGTACTTGCACATCGATGGGCTTAATCTCTTCGACGTGCTTCGGTATGACACGCTGGTCCTTTCCGAGCCGGTCGTTCGTCGCCTCGAAGGAAGGCTTACCAAATGAGCGTAAGGCGTGACATCCACTCGATCCTTCGACGTCCTGTCGTGACTGAGAAGTCTACTTCGCAAAAGGAAGCCTCTAATCAGGTGGTCTTCCTCGTGCGACACGATGCGAACAAGATCGAGATCCGAGCAGCAGTCGAAAAACTGCTTGGCGTTCAGGTTATCGGAGTCAATACCTTGATTGGCAGGGGCAAGCTCAAGCGCCTCGGTCGGAGTACGGGTAAGCGGTCGAACTGGAAGAAGGCCGTCGTTTCTCTTGCTCCTGGTCAAGAAGTTGAGTTCTTCGATAGTCTAGAAGAACAGGACGAGACCCAGGAAGGCGAGGAGTAGGAGAGATGGGAGTCAAGAAGTTTAAGCCTACATCGCCCGGCCGCCGCGCGATGAGCAGCAGTGACTTTTCTGAGGTCACAGCGAGTTCCCCTCTCAAGAAGCTAACTCGTTCCCTCGGACGATGCTGGGCTGGCCGAAACGCGTCGGGTCGAATCACCGTTCGTCGCCGAGGTGGGGGTCATAAGCGGCGTTACCGCGTTGTTGACTTCCGCCGCCAGATCTTCGGGGTTCCTGCTCGGGTAGCAACGATCGAATACGACCCGAATCGTAGTGCGCGTCTGGCGCTGCTCCACTACGCCGACGGAACTCGTAACTACGTTCTCGCGCCCAAGGGTCTGAACGTAGGAGACCGAATCGTCTCCAGTCGAGACGCGGACATTCGCCCGGGAAACAGTCTTCCGCTTGGGAGCATTCCTGTCGGTACGGAGGTGCACGCGGTCGAGCTGAAGATCGGTGGCGGAGCAAAGATGTGCCGTGCCGCTGGTTCGTGGGCCCAGCTCCTGGCCAAGGAGGGTAACTGGGCAACCTTGCGGCTTCCATCGGGCGAGATGCGGCTTGTCCATCTCGAATGTCGCGCGACCATTGGGCGTGTTGGCAACGAAGAGCACGGCAACATCAAGCTCGGCAAGGCCGGTCGCAGCCGTTGGCTGGGCAATCGTCCCAAAGTTCGTGGTGTCGCCATGAACCCGGTAGATCACCCCCATGGCGGTGGTGAGGGCCGCACTTCTGGCGGTCGTCACCCGGTGACTCCTTGGGGTCACCCGACGAAGGGCAAGAAGACTCGTAACAACCAGCGAACTGATACCTTCATCGTTCGCCACCGGAAGCGGAAGTAGGGGGATTACCGATGCCGCGTTCCATCAAGAAGGGCCCTTTCATCGACTCGCACCTTTGGACCAAGGTGCTGCAGATGAACTCGGGCGGAGTCAAGCGGGTGGTCAAGACGTGGTCGCGAAGGTCGACCATTCTACCCGACTTCGTGGGTCACACGTTTGCCGTGCATAATGGCCGAAACTTCATCCCCGTCTTTGTGACCGAGAATATGGTCGGCCACAAATTGGGTGAGTTCTCGCCAACGCGAACGTTCCGGAGCCACCTAGCCGACAAGAAGGCCAAGAAGCGGAAGTGATCCGATGAAAGCACGGCTTAAATTCCTGCGGATCGCTCCGCGCAAGACGCGACAGGTCATCAACTTGGTCCGTGGCAAGAATGTAGAGGACGCGATTGCGATCCTCCAGTTTACGCACCGGTCAGCCAGTGAGCCCGTCAGCAAGCTGATCCTCAGCGCAATGGAGAACGCCCGTGTAGCGGGTGCTAATGTAGACAACCTCGTTGTCCACCGAATCTTCGTTGACGAAGGGCCCACGCTGCGGCGTTTTCGTCCCCGCGCTCAGGGACGCGCCACTCGTATTAACAAGCGGACGAGTCACGTGACTTGTGAGCTCGCGGAGCGCTAGGAGACAGCGATGGGCCAGAAGACACATCCAATTGGGTTTCGGCTCGGAATCATCCGGACCTGGAACTCGAAGTGGTACGAAGAGAAGCGCTACGCGGAGTGGTTGCACGAAGACATCAAGCTCCGACGCTTTGTCAAGACGAAGCTTTATCATGCGGGGGTCTCAAAGATTGAGATCGAGCGCATGGCGAGTAAGGTCAAAGTCACCATCTATACCTCGCGGCCAGGCATCGTCATCGGCAAGCGGGGCGCCGGGGTCGATGATCTCAAGCGTCAGATCGAGAGTCTCTGTCGCGGTGAGGTCTTCCTGAACATCCAGGAAGTACGCAAGGCCGAGCTCGACGCGACCCTGGTAGCGGAGAACGTTGCAGCCCAGCTTGAACGACGTGTCGCGTTTCGTCGTGCTCTGAAGAAGGCGATGCAGACGGGCATGAAGTTCGGTGCAAAGGGCTTCCGGATTTCCGCCTCGGGTCGTCTTGGTGGCGCGGAGATGGGACGATTCGAGTGGTACCGTGATGGTCGGGTGCCCCTCCACACGCTTCGTGCTGACATTGACTATGGGACCGCTGTGGCGAAGACTACCTTCGGCATTATCGGTATCAAGTGCTGGATCTTCAAGGGTGAAGTCCTCGAAGACCAAAACGCCGCCAACACAGCAAACGGTCGCCGGCGGTAGGAGCCCGAAAGATGCTGTCTCCCAAGAAGACGAAGTATCGCAAAAGCCAGAAGGGCCGCGTTCGCGGGGTAGCGAAGGGTGGCACCGACATCGACTTCGGTGACTTCGGGCTGCAGGCGCTCGAGGGCGGTCGCCTTACTGCACGCCAGATCGAGGCGGCACGTATTGCGATGACCCGCCACACTCGGCGTCAAGGCAAAATCTGGATCCGAGTGTTTCCGGACAAGCCGGTTTCCAAGAAGCCTGCCGAGACTCGAATGGGTAAAGGCAAGGGCGCGGTGGACAGGTGGGAAGCAGTCATTCACCGAGGGCGTGTCCTCTACGAAATGGAGGGCATCCCAGAGGAGTTGGCTCGCGAAGCACTGCGTTTGGCTGCGCACAAGCTTCCTCTACAAACCCGCTTCTTGCGCAGGGGTGAGTGAGATGAAGATGACTGAGCTGCGGGAAAAGACGGTTGGGGAGCTGACCGGTCTCTCCCAAGAGCGCCGTCGGGAGCTATTCGACTTGCGCTTCAAGCACTACACGGGTCAGCTGCTCGATACGGCGTCCCTGCGCAAGACGCGCCGGGATATCGCTCGGATCGAGACAATCATCCGCGAGCGTGAGCTCGCCCAGTCTGCAAACGGCTGAGGCGGAGATATTTGATGATCGAGCAGGCGACGTCGACGCGAGGCCACCGTAAGACCCGTCAAGGTACCGTGGTAAGCGACAAGATGGACAAAACCATTGTGGTGCAGATCGATAAGGTCGTGATGCATCCGGTGTACAAGAAGTTTGTCCGGCAACGCGTGAAGTACAAAGTGCATGACGAGCGCAATGAGGCTCGCTCGGGTGACACGGTCCTTATTGAGGAGTGTCGACCTATGAGCCGCCACAAGCGATGGCGCATGAAGGCGATCAGTCACCGACCCGCTTGATCGGGTTCAGTGATCAGGGAGATTTGACGTGATCCAAATGCAAACGGTCCTGACCGCAGCCGACAACTCGGGCGCCAAGAAACTCCAGTGCATCAAGGTGCTCGGAGGGTCGATGCGCAAGTATGCCTCGGTGGGGGACATCATTGTAGTCTCCGTAAAGGAGGCTCTGCCCAACAGCCGGGTCCGCAAGGGCGAAGTGCGACGAGCGGTTGTCGTGCGGACCAGCAAGGAAATTCGCCGGCCCGACGGCTCGTACATCAAGTTCGATGTCAACTCGGCTGTGCTCATTAACAATGCAGGGGAGCCTGTTGGTACTCGAATCTTTGGACCTGTTGCGCGTGAGTTGCGCGCTAAGCGGTTCATGAAGATCGTATCGCTGGCGCCCGAAGTACTCTGACGAGGAGACCGACGCATGCACGTCAAAAAGGGAGACACGGTTCAGGTGGTCTCCGGTAGGGAACGAGGCAAGACCGGCAGGGTGCTTCGCGTGGACCAGTTCCGGAGTCGAGTCTACATCGATGGCCTGAACATGGTGAAGCGCCACCGTCGTCCAGCCGCGGGCACCGAAGGTGGAATTGTCGAAAAGGAAGCCCCGATACACAGCTCGAACGTTCTTCTTTTCTCCGAGAAGGTGAACCGAGGTGTGCGAACAAGCTTTCGTTTCGTTGGGGCGAACGGCGAACTTCATGTAACGCGTGAGGCAGCCTTCGCTAGCTTTCCAGTAGCACCTGAGCGGGTCGAGAAGGTGCGCTTTTGTGCTCGCACGGGGGAGGTCTTTCGGTGACTCCGCGACTTCAGCAGGTTTATCTGGATACTGTCGTACCGGCTCTACGTGCCGAGTTCGGCTACACGAACCCACATCAGGTCCCTCGGATCCTGAAGGTGGTCGTCAATATGGGCCTCGGCGATGCCGTGCAAAATCCCAAGATCATCGAGGCCGCTCAGACCGAGTTGACTTCCCTTGCAGGCCAGCGGGCCGTAGTTACCCGTGCAAAGCGGGCGATTGCAACCTTCAAGCTTCGGCAAGGGATGCCGATCGGCTGCGCCGTTACTCTGCGCCGTTCTCGAATGTGGGAGTTTTTGGATCGAATGATCTCAATTGCTCTGCCTCGAGTTCGTGACTTTCGTGGCGTCAATCCGAAGGGCTTTGACGGCAAAGGTAACTTCTCGATGGGGATTCGGGAGCACATCATCTTTCCCGAGATCGACTACGACAAAACTGACAAGATCAAGGGCCTCAACGTTTCGGTGGTGACTACCGCCAACACGGACGAGGAGGCGCGGGCACTTTTGGCCCGGCTAGGCATGCCGTTCCGTAAGCCTGTGGTGGCTGGGAACACTTCGGAATCTTGATGTCCGGGTGACGGGCCGTTCTGGTTCGTCCCACAGCAGAATCAGGTTGCGCAAGAGGCGCGACCGGACGTGAGGTAAGACCGATGGGAATGACAGACCCGATCGCAGACCTGCTGACCCGGATTCGCAATGCGTCCGCGGTCCGGCACGAGAAGGTGCTCATCCCGGCTTCTAACATGAAGCTGCGAATCGTGAATGTTCTCTTGGAAGAGGGATTCATTCGCAACTTCAAGCTCATCAAGGATGAGAAGCAGGACGTGATCTGTGTGTACTTGAAGTACACACAGGAGAACGATCCTGTAATCACACATCTTGAACGCATCTCCCGTCCGGGACGGCGAGCGTACGTCAAGCAACGGAATGTCCCGCGTATCCGCAATGGGCTGGGAGTTGCAATCTTGTCGACTTCTCGTGGAGTCATGACGGATACGCAGGCCCGTGAGCTGAACTTGGGTGGCGAGCACATCTGCTCGGTTTGGTAGGGCCGGAGACGGACCGGAAAGGAAGGACGAAATGTCTCGAATCGGTAGACTACCGGTCGCGCTGCCAGCTGGGGTTACCCTGGAGGTGGCCGGACTTCAGGTCTCGGTGAAGGGGCCGAAAGGACGTCTCAGCCAGGTGCTGCCTAACGGAGTTCGCGTGGTGCTGAGCGCGGGTCAGGCAGTAGTGGAACGAGTGAGCGATGATCGTACCGCTCGGTCGATGCACGGGCTGGCGCGGACGTTGGTGCGCAACCTGGTAGATGGTGTGGCTTCGGGTTTTCAGCGAACTCTCGAGATCAATGGCGTCGGCTATCGGGTCGAGTTGAAGAAGCGGTACCTGGTTTTCAGCCTCGGTTATAGCCATCCCATCTACTTCGAGATCCCAGAAGGCGTGGACGCACGCGTGGAGAGCCCGACTCGCCTTACGGTGAGTGGGATCGACCGCCAACTCATCGGAGCTACTGCAGCGAAGATTCGTTCCTTCCGGAGTCCTGAGCCCTACAAGGGCAAAGGGATCAAGTATTTGGATGAGGTCGTCCGGCGCAAGGAAGGTAAGTCCGGCGCCCGGTAGCCAGGAGATTCCCATGTCCATAAAGAACGAAAAGCAGGCTGCTCGTCAGCGTCGCAAGATGTCCATCCGTAAGCGGATCTCCGGCAACTCCGAGCGCCCGCGGTTGAGCGTATTCCGCTCATGTGAGCACATCTATGCTCAGGTGGTCGATGATGTGACTGGCACCACCTTGGTTGCGGCTTCGACCCAGAGCCCCGAGATCCGGGGTGAGCGGGAAGGCAAGCGGAAGTCGGAACTCGCAAGCCTCGTGGGCAAGCTCATCGCCCAAAAGTGCATAGAAAAGAATATCGGAGCCGTTGTATTCGACCGCAACGGATTCATCTACCACGGTCGCGTAAAGGCAGTTGCCGAGGGCGCTCGTGAAGGTGGACTTCGATTCTGAAGGCCTTGCGCACCCCGCAGTGGGGAACAAGCAATTAGGCCTCCTGAAATTGCGGAAGCGGTTGACAGCAGGGAGCGGCCGATGTACAACGTTGCGCCCAAACTGCCCTGGTGATTTGGCGGCGTCGTCCGCCGGATTGGAGTTCTGACTTTGGCGGCTCTCAAAGAAGGCGAGAACGAGCTGATCGACAAGGTCGTCAGCATTAATCGTGTCGCGAAAGTTGTGAAGGGTGGGCGCCGGTTTAGCTTTAGCGCTCTCGTTGTTGTTGGCGATGGAAACGGTAACGTTGGCCTTGGTCTTGGGAAGGCAAACGAGGTGCCTGAAGCGATCCGCAAGGGTAACGAGCGAGCTCGTAACTCGATGCTTTCGGTGCCCATCATCAATGGCACAATCCCCTATAGCATCGTCGGTCATCACGGCGCCGGGAAGGTTCTTCTTCGCCCAGCGAGCCAGGGTACAGGCGTGATCGCTGGTGGAGCTGTTCGCGCAGTTTTGGAGGCGGCTGGCATTCACAACGTTCTGACGAAGTGCCTAGGGTCGAGCAATCCTCACAATGTGCTTCGCGCGACCGTCGATGCGCTGGAGCGCCTTGTAAATCCGTCGGAAATTGCCGCTCGTCGGGGTCGTAGCCTCGAAGAGATGGGCCACCAGCTGCCCTGAGCGGAGGCGATGGTATGAAGCTCAAAGTGACTTTGCGGCGTAGCGGTGTGAGCCGACCGGAGCGGCAGCGAGATACGCTGCGCGGGCTGGGCCTTACACGAATTTCTCAGACTCGAGTTTTGAATGACACCCCTGCGATCCGAGGAATGCTCGCCAAGGTGAGCCACTTGGTCGAGTGGGAGCAGGTCGAGGAACGGACATGAGTGAGCTTAGCAACCTTCGACCTCCAGTGGGTGCCGTACGAGAGCGGAAGCGGGTAGGTCGCGGTGAGTCCTCAGGCTGGGGCAAGACCTCTGGCGCCGGCACCAAGGGCCAAAGTTCTCGCCAGGGTGATGGCAAGCCAAAGCGTGGATTCGAAGGCGGTCAGATGCGCCTCGCTATGCGCATTCCCAAGCGGGGCTTTAAGCCGCTTGAACGCGCGCAGTTTGCGCTTGTGAACGTCGGCGACTTGGGAGAGGCGTTCGCGCCTGGCGAGCTGGTCGACCTTGAAGTGCTCCGGGCTAAGGGAATGGTCAAGAAGGGTCGCTCCTTGCTCAAGGTCCTCGCGGACGGCGAGATCGGCATTCGTTTGCTGGTCCGAGCTCACAAGTTCAGTCGCAGCGCAGTTGAGAAGATCACTGCCTCCGGCGGTTCAGTTGAACTGATTGAGAGTTGAATCGAGGATACGTGAGCACGGTCATTAGAATATTTCAGATTGCGGAACTTCGGAAGCGTGTTCTTCTTACGCTTTCGTTGTTGGCCGTATATCGAATCGGCGTGTTTGTCACGCTGCCTGGCGTCGATCGTGCCGCGATGACCAAGGTCATGGAGGGCCAGCAAAACTCCTTCCTTGGCCTGTTCAACATGTTCAGTGGCGGCGCCATTGAGCAGCTCAGCGTCTTTGCTCTGGGCATCATGCCCTATATTTCAGCCTCTATCATCTTCCAATTGCTGACGGTGGTCGTCCCTACGCTGGATCGTCTCAACAAGGAAGGCGAACAGGGTCGGAAGAGAATCAACCAATGGACCAGGTACGCCACGATCGTCTTGTCAATTGTTCAGGGCTTTTTTATTGCGCTTTGGTTGGAGGGTTTGAACTCTCAGGGGTCCGGCCAAGTCGTACATGAGCCTGGTTCCTTCGGTTTCCGCTTCATGACGGTGCTCACGTTGACTACCGGGTCCTCGTTCATCATGTGGCTCGGTGAGCAGATCACCGAGCGCGGTATCGGCAACGGTATGAGTTTGATCATTTTTGCAGGTATCGTTGCCGGTTTGCCTGACGCGCTGTTGCAGACAAAGCAAATGGTGTCGAGCGAGAATATGTCTCTGTTCGAGCTGATTGCTTTGGCTTGTATCGTCGTGGCTGTGATCGGAGTCATTGTATTCATTGAACGTGGCCAGCGTCGCATTCCGATTCAGTACGCGAAACGTTTGGTCGGTAATCGTGTCGGAGCTGCCCAGTCAACCCATCTTCCGCTGAGGGTGAATATGGCGGGAGTGATCCCTCCTATTTTTGCCTCCTCGATTTTGATGTTTCCGGCTCAGATCGCCTCTTGGACTGATGCTCAGTGGATGCAGGGAGTTCAAGCTGCATTGAATCCTGGCCATTGGGTCTATCTGGTCGTCTTCACTGCGCTGAACATTTTCTTCTGCTTTTTCTATACGTCGGTCATGTTCAATCCAGTGGATGTCGCGGAGAATCTGAAGAAGTATGGCGGCTACATTCCCGGCATTCGTCCTGGATCTAAGACTGCTGAGTATATCGATCACGTACTGACACGCCTGACTCTTGGCGGCGCTATCTATGTTGCGGCCGTCTGTGTCTTGCCGATGATGATTCAGAGTCAGTTTTCCGTGTCATTCTATTTTGGCGGAACGTCTCTGTTGATCATCGTCTCTGTTGCGCTAGATACTGTTCAGCAGATCGAGAGCCATTTGATCACTCAGAACTACGAGAGTTTCTCTGAGGTTCGCGGTCCGCGTATTCGTGGCCGTCGGGGAGTGACGGTGGAGTCGTGATGGCTGCGACTCGACTCATACTGCTTGGTGGTCCGGGTGCTGGCAAAGGCACGCAGGCTAAGCGTCTGGTGGAGACGCTTGGGGTGCCGCAAGTATCTACAGGCGACCTTTTGAGATCTGCTCGCCAAGCCGGCACTCCTCTTGGTGAGATGGCCAAGAGTTTCATGGACTCCGGAGCTCTCGTACCGGACGATGTCGTAGTTTCTATTGTTGAAGAGAGGTTAGGCCGGTCAGACGCCAAGGCTGGCTACATACTTGACGGTTTTCCTCGCACGACTGCTCAAGCGTCCGCCATGGACGGCCGAGGTATCTCTGTCGAGCGGGTTGTTAATCTTGTTGTGCCCGACTCCGACCTGGAGCTAAGGCTTGGTAGTCGGCGTATATGTCGCAGTTGTGGAGCTAGTTTCCACTTGATCTACCATCCTACGGCAGTTCCAGATATATGTGATCGTTGCGGGGGAGCTGTATATCAGCGCGCGGACGACTCGGCGGAAGTCATTCCCGAACGACTTCGGGCCTATGCTGAGCAGACGGCCCCGTTGGTTGACTTCTATTCCCGACGCGGATTGGTGCGCATTGTAGACGGTCGCGGAGATTTGGACGACGTTTTCCATCGCATCTTGGAGGCTCTGGACAAATGAAGTACCGCCGTGCGGCGGTTACGCTCAAGTCTGCCCAGGACATCGAGATCATGCGCGTTGCAGCTTCCACTACCGCCGAGATTCTTGACGAGGTCGCGATCTCCGTCGTTCCCGGCGTCACTACATGGGATCTGGATCGCATTGCTGAGGAGGCTTGTCGACGTCGAGGTGTGACCCCAGCGTTTAGGGGCCTGTACGGTTTTCCATCGTCCCTTTGCGTTGCGCTGAACGAAGTAGTCGTTCACGGCATTCCGTCTCGGTCTGTGGTTCTGCAAGAGGGTGACATTCTGGGCCTGGACTTTGGTGTCGTTCACAAGGGTTGGTATGGGGACCACGCTCGAACGTTGACGGTTGGTCAGGTGGATTCGGAGTCGGTCGCCTTGATTGAGACTACTCGTCGTGCTCTGGTCGCTGGCATAGAAGCTTGTCAGCCCGGAAATCGTTTGCGCGATGTCGGAAAGGCTGTCGAAGAGTGTGCCCGGCTTGGCGGCTATGCGGTTGTGAGGGACTTCGTCGGCCATGGTATTGGACGGCGTTTGCATGAGGAGCCGGGAGTATACAACTACTTCGATCGGCTCCAGATGATGCGCCTTCAACCTGGCATGGTCCTGTGTGTGGAGCCGATGGTGAACGCAGGCACAGCGAAGGTGGCCGTACTCGAAGACCAGTGGACGGCCGTTACGGCCGATGGCCGTAGGTCTGCTCATTTTGAGCATACGGTTGCCATTACGGTATCTGGCCCCGAGGTCCTTAGCCAACCGGGTTGGGGAGTGGAGGCCGCATGAGCCAAGTATCTTTCAGCAGGCCCTATGGGGCGCTGCAGCCCGGACGGGCGAGGAGAAGAGGATGAAAGTTCGGGCTTCAGTGAAGCGCATTTGCGACAAGTGCAAGGTGATCCGTCGGCATGGCCGAGTTCGGGTCATCTGCGAGAACCCGCGCCACAAGCAGCGTCAGGGCTGAGGCGACAGGAGCATCGAGGATGGCTCGTATTGCTGGTGTAGACCTTCCGCGGAACAAGCGGATCGTTATCGCGTTGACTTACATCCACGGCATCGGACAGACGACTGCGCACAAGATTTGTGAGGCGGCCGCTCTGGACGAGAACCTGCGAACTGATCACCTCTCTGAGGCGGATATTCGTCGGATTCGTCGCGAGATTGAAGAGCACTACAAGGTGGAGGGGGACCTTCGCCGTGAGGTGCAACTGAACATCAAGCGGTTGATGGATCTTGGCTGCTATCGGGGACTGCGGCATCGCCGTGGCCTTCCCGTTCGCGGTCAGCGTACCCGGACCAACGCCCGGACTCGTAAGGGTCCCCGTCGTGTCGTGACCAAGAAGAAGAAGTAAGAACAATGGCCAAGTACTCGGCAACCAAGGGCAAGCGCAAGGTCCGGAAGAACGTTCAGTCCGGTATTGCTCATATCCAGGCGACATTTAACAACACGATCGTTACGATCACCGATGTCCAAGGCAACTGCGTTGGATGGTCTTCCGCCGGGTCGCGTGGGTTCAAGGGTAGCCGCAAGAGCACCCCGTTTGCCGCGCAACTTGCAGCCGAGGAGGCATCTCGACGTGCCATGGAGCACGGGATGCGGTCGGTCGGGGTTTACGTCAAGGGTCCCGGAGCTGGACGTGAAGCTGCACTTCGGGCTCTCGCGAACTCCGGTTTCAAGGTGACGCACATTCGAGATGTTACTCCGGTGCCACACAACGGATGTCGTCCTCCGAAGCGTCGTCGCGTTTGACCGAAGTTTTGGATCCTGCATAGGATCCATGTTTCTAAACCCATCGGCCGACGGAGGTGGGCCGTTCCACGCGCTGGAGACGCGGGGGGGCGGGTGGTCTCGTTCGGCGTGCTCATGAAAGGTTTACACATGGAGCAGATGGATCGAGTCTCCAAGAATTGGCGGGAGCTGATTCGACCTCGAGGAATCGTGGTCGACGAAGCTACGCCTACCTATGGGAAGTTTGTCGCGGAGCCATTTGAACGTGGCTTTGGGATTACGATCGGCAACTCGCTGAGGCGTATCCTCTTGTCATCTCTCCAGGGCGCGGCGATTACGGGGGTACGCATCGATGGCGTACTTCACGAGTTCAGCAGCGTTCCGGACGTTCTTGAGGACGTCACTGATATCGTCTTGAACCTTAAGCAGGTTCGGTTCAAGGTGTTTACTCTTGAACCTCGAGTGTTACGTCTGGAGACGACGTCGGAGGGCTCGGTTACCGCTGGCGCTATCTCTCCAGATCCTCAGGTTGAGGTGCTCAATCCCAATCAAGAGATTGCAACCTTGAACGAGGGCGGTCGACTCAACATGGAGTTGACGGTCCGCACAGGTTTTGGTTACGTTCCCGCGGAACGCAACAAGACCCCCAACATGCCCGTTGGGACGGTCCCTATCGACGCGATGTTCAGTCCCATTCGGCGGGTGAACTACTCCGTCACCAATGCTCGCGTTGGTCAGCGTACGGACTACGATCGATTGGTGTTTGAGGTGTGGACCGATGGTAGCGTGGCGCCGGCAGATGCTGTCGCCTATGCTGCCAAGATCCTCAAAGAGCAGCTTCAGATTTTCATCAATTTTGATGAAGAGTCCGAGCCGGAGTATGAGGATCGTTCTCCCGAGAGTGAGATCCTGCAGAACGAGAACCTCTACCGCAGTGTAGACGAGCTTGAGCTTTCGGTTCGCTCGGCCAACTGCCTCCAGAACGCCAACATTAAGTTGATCGGTGAGCTGGTGCAGCGGACTGAGGCGGAAATGCTCAAGACGAAGAATTTTGGGCGCAAGTCCTTGCGGGAGATCAAGGAGATCCTCCAGACTATGGGCCTGCAACTTGGCATGAAGCTCGATGGTTGGAATCCGGACGGGCGGCGTAAGTAGCTGAGTCCGATGTGGGAGCATTTCGATGCGTCATCGTAAATCAGGCCGGAAGCTCGGCCGCAATCAGAGCCATCGAGACGCCATGTTTAGCAACATGGCCGCCTCGCTGCTGAGCGAAGAGAAGATCCAGACCACCATCGCCAAAGCGAAAGAGCTGCGGGGAGTGGCGGAACGACTCATCACTATCGCCAAACGGAACGCTTCCAGCTTGGTGGACCAAGCTTCAAGCGAGGGGGATCGTCAGAAGGCCGCTGCCGCCCGTGTCGCAGGCGTTCGGCAAGCTCGCAAGACGGTTCGTGACCGGGGTGTTCTGCAGAAGCTCTTTAGTGAGTTGGCAGAGCGATATCAGACTCGACCAGGTGGCTATACGCGAATCATTCGTGTCGGTGCGCGCGCTGGTGACAACGCTGAAATGGCCATCATCGAGCTTATCCCTCAAATGGAGGGAGAAGGCGCTGGTCATTCGGTCGCCTGATCTGGCTATTGTTTCGTATCTCGCCGTTGCTCAGTATTGCAGGGCCAAGGCGGCCGGCTGCTGCCTTAGGTAGCCGATTGAATCTACCTGGTTGAGTGGAACTACACGATCTTCTATGCATGGTTACATCTTCGCGGAGGTGATCCATGCATCGGAGAACGGCCACTCGTTGGGTCCCTCCGATTTTACCCAGTTCTGAATATGACGTGATCTGTCCTCGGAATACCCGAATCGGGTTACCCTTGTGTACCGGGTCGGTTGAAACGTGACTCCAACCCCCTCCAAACTCTGGAGGCGAAGGAGAATCATGAGCACGTCCAAGCGACGCCAGTTCACCCCCGACGAGAAGGCCGCCATCGTCCGGCAGCACCTCATCGAAAAGGTCGAGATTTCGGCCCTGTGCGAGCAGCACGACATCCAGCCCAGCCTGTTCTACCTGTGGCGCAACCAACTCTTCGAGAACGCCGCCAGCGCGCTCCAGGACCGCCGTGCCACC
>Ga0075167_10059167_pt1 | contig 18180 bp, 15 predicted proteins | sample JI61114C2RNA_FD_77314 | JGI IMG/M metagenome (GOLD analysis project Ga0075167, IMG submission 77314) | Metatranscriptome of wastewater effluent complex algal communities from Wisconsin, to seasonally profile nutrient transformation and... | ecosystem: Engineered > WWTP > Effluent > Algae...
GCTCTATTTTGCCATTAGCATGAAGATGTGGAATGCATCCCATGATATTACCGTACTTGAACGGAATAAGCAGGATGATACCTTCGGTTGGGGAGTCGTACTCTCGGATGAGACTCTCGATAATCTCCGTGCCAATGATCCGGTTAGTGAAGAAATTATTCGCTCCCACTTTGCCTACTGGGATGACATAGCGGTCTATCATGGCGGTGTCAGAACCGTCTCTTCAGGGCATGGCTTCTGTGGCATTGGCCGTAGACAGTTCCTCCTCGACCTCCAAGCTCGCGCTCTTCAGCTCGGGGTCAAAATCAATTTTTCTTCTGAAGCCGAAAGTGCTGATCACTATATGCCTGACTACGACTTGGTGGTCGCTTCCGATGGCTTAAATTCCAAAACTCGTACCACGTTGGCTGAACATTTCCAGCCGAATATTGATGTACGTTTATGCAAGTTCGTTTGGTTAGGTACGCATCAAAAGTTTGATGACGCCTTCACTTTCATTTTCGAGCACACTGAACACGGTTGGGTCTGGGCACATGCTTATCAGTTTGATGCCGATACCGCCACTTTCATTGTGGAATGTAGAGAGGATACGTGGAACAAATTCGGCTTTGGTGAAATGAGCCAAGACGAAAGTATCGCCACCTGCGAACGTATCTTTAATAACTATCTAGGTGGCCACGAGCTGATTAGCAACGCACGCCATTTGCGTGGCTCAGCTTGGTTAAACTTCCCTCGCGTCCTCTGTGAAAAATGGCATTATAAAAACGTCGTTCTACTCGGTGATGCCTCTGCAACCGCTCACTTTTCAATTGGCTCAGGCAGTAAGCTCGGTATCGAGTCGGCTATTGCTTTAGCCAGCCTCTTACACAGCGAAACTAGTATGGAGCAAGCTTTTGAGCGCTATCAAGCAGAGCGTCGCTTGGAGGTTTTACGCTTACAATCCGCTGCCCGTAACTCAATGGAATGGTTTGAACAAGTTGAACGCTATCTCGATCTTGATCCTGTGCAATTCAACTACTCCTTACTCACGCGCTCACAGCGGATTAGCCATGAAAACCTGCGCTTACGTGACCCTCAATGGGTGGAAAGCGCTGAGCGTTGGTTCCAAGAACAGGCTGGCAATCCCGGTTCAAAACGTGCACCGATGTTTGCACCGTTCCAATTACGCGATATGCGATTAAAGAATCGCATCGTGGTTTCACCGATGGCGCAATATAAAGCGGTTGAGGGCTGCCCCACTGATTGGCATTTCGTGCACTATGCAGAACGTGCTAAAGGCGGGGCTGGCTTGGTTTATACCGAAATGACCTGCGTCAGCCCTACCGGACGCATCACCTTAGGTTGCCCCGGTTTGTATGCACCCGAGCATGAAGCTGCTTGGAAGCGCTTAGTTGATTTCGTGCATGCTGAAACCGAAGCAAAAATCTGCTCGCAAATCGGCCACTCTGGACGCAAAGGTTCGACTCAATTGGGTTGGGAAAAAATTGATGCGCCACTTGCTGCAGGCAATTGGCCACTAATTTCAGCCTCGGCGATTCCTTTAACGGCTGATAACCAAACCCCGAAAGCGATGGATCGGGCAGATATGGATGAAGTGCTTGATCAATTCGTAGCAGCAGCACAAATGGCTGAGCGCGCTGGTTTCGATATGCTTGAAATGCACGCAGCACATGGCTATCTGCTCTCTTCGTTTATTTCGCCAATGACAAATACACGCAGCGATGAATACGGTGGTAGCTTAGAAAATCGTATGCGTTTCCCACTTGAAGTATTCAAAGCGATGCGTGCCGTATGGCCAGACAACAAACCAATGTCGGTGCGGATTTCTGCAAATGACTGGATGGGCGATGCAGGCATTACCCCTGAAGATGCGGTTGAAATTGCGAAGATGTTCCATGCGGCTGGCGCGGATATTATTGACGTCTCCGCCGGGCAAGTCACCAAAGACGAAAAGCCGGTTTATGGACGGATGTTCCAAACCCCGTTCTCAGATCGGATTCGCAATGACACCGGCATTAAGACCATGACGGTCGGCAATATCTACGAGCCGGATCACGTGAACTCCATCTTGATGGCAGGTCGTGCTGATTTAGTCTGCTTAGCACGTCCGCATTTAGCGGATCCGTATTGGACGCTACATGCAGCCATCCAAATCGGTGACTTGGAAGAAAAATGGCCTGATCCTTATCGGGGTGGGCGTGATCAGTTAATCCGTTTGCAAGACCGGCCTAAGGATACGATTCACGCATGAGCACTCCAAGCTTAGCGGGCAAACGGGTGTTAATTACCGGTGGCGGTTCTGGGGTAGGTGCAAATATGGCACTGGCCTTCGCGAATGCAGGCGCTGAAGTGATTATCACTGGGCGGCGGTTAGAAGCTTTAGAGCAAGTCGCTGTCCAGCATAGCGCTATTCGCGGGATTGCTGCGGATGTGACTGATGAAGCCAGCGTGCAAGCGCTATTTGCTGCGGCTGGCTCAGTCGATATTGTGATTGCGAATGCGGGGGCTGCAGAATCGGCACCTCTGGCTAAAACCTCCTTAGCCACTTGGCAGAATATGCTGGCAGTCAATTTGACTGGGGTATTTTTGACCCTGCGCGAAGGTTTGAAGCAAATGCAACAGCGAGATTGGGGACGCTTAATGGTAGTTGCTTCAACAGCAGGTTTGAAAGGCTATGCCTATGTAGCACCTTATGCAGCTGCCAAGCACGGTGCGATTGGTTTGGTGCGTTCTTTGGCTTTAGAAGTGGCTACTAAAGGCATTACGGTAAATGCGCTCTGCCCCGGCTTTTTAGACACTGAAATGACCGAGCGTAGTGTGGCGAATATCATGCAAAAGACTGGGCGTTCACGTGAGGAAGCGATTGCTGTCTTGGCAGCCACTAATCCTCAACAGCGGTTAATTCAGCCTTCTGAAGTTTCCAGTGCTGCCTTATGGCTCTGTGCTGCAGGCTCAGAAGGGATCAATGGGCAAGCGCTCGCGATAGCAGGAGGCGAAGTATGAGCAAGGAAAATTCAGTCTCTAAACAACGCTTACGGCTGTGGTTATTGTTGTTACGCACGACTCGTAGCACTGAGTCTGAACTGCGTGAATTCTTACGTGTTGAACACGAGACCACCTTGCCACGCTTTGATGTGATGGCCGCTTTATATCGCACCGACAAGGGTCTAACCATGACTGAGTTGTCACGCTATTTACTGGTATCGAATGGCAATGTCACCACGGTGGTGGATCGCTTGGTACAAGATGGCATGGCCAAGCGTGAGCAGCTAGAAAATGATCGGCGCAGCTTGCGCGTCTCTTTAACTCCACAAGGTTATGAGCAATTTACTGCAATGGCGGGGGCGCATGAAGCCAAGGTCAATGAGCTATTTGCTGACTTTAGCCCCAGTGATATTGAGCAATTACTGAATTTATTAAAAACACATGCACACAAGGAGACTACCCATGAAGAGCATGGCCTCGCTTGAACCGAAATACTTCCGTTGGCAGATGCAAGGCCGGGTCGCAGTGATTCGTTTAGATCGCCCTGAGCGCAAGAATCCGCTCACTTTTGAGAGCTATGCAGAGCTACGCGATACCTTTCGTGCCATGGCTTATGCCGAAGATGTCGATGCGGTGGTATTTGCTTCTAATGGTGGCAATTTTTGCTCGGGTGGCGATGTGCATGAAATCATTGGCCCACTCGTGCAAATGGATATGAAAGGCTTATTAGCTTTCACGCGCATGACCGGCGATTTAGTCAAAGCGATGCTGCATTGTGGCAAACCGATTATTGCTGCAGTCGAAGGTATTTGTGTAGGTGCAGGTGCAATTATTGCAATGGCTTCTGACTTACGGCTTGGCACTCCCGAAACTAAAACCGGTTTCTTATTCACTCGCGTAGGTTTAGCCGGTTGTGACATGGGTGCTTGTGCCCTGCTGCCACGGATTATCGGGCAAGGCCGCGCTGCGGATTTGCTCTACACCGGACGAATAATGAGCGCTGAGGAAGGCTACCAATGGGGTTTTTTTAATGCCCTGCATCCAGCCGCAGAATTAGAAACGCAAGCACTCCAGTTAGCCCAACGCATTGCCGCTGGCCCAACTTTCGCGAATAGCATTACCAAAACGCAATTAGCCCACGAATGGAATATGTCGCCCGAACAAGCGATTGAGGCCGAAGCGCAAGCGCAAGCGATTTGTATGCAAACTCAAGATTTTGAGCGCGCTTATCATGCCTTTGTGAACAAGGAAAAACCCGTTTTTGAGGGCAATTAAATGGCAGACTCCAGCTTCTTAGACTGGCCTTTTTTTGAAGAACGCCATCGTGAACTGGCAACACGCTTAGAAGCTTGGTGCCAACAATCTTTGCCTGTAGATCACCATCATACAGATGCTGCCTGCCAAGCTTTAGTGCAAAGTCTGGGGACTGCAGGCTTTTTAGACTATAGCGGCGCTAAAACGGGCGAAAGTATTGATGTACGCACGCTTTGCTTAATCCGTGAAATCCTTGCTCGCCATGATGGCTTAGCGGACTTCTCCTTTGCGATGCAAGGCTTAGGCATGGGCGCGATTAGCTTATTCGGCACAGCCGAGCAACAGCAATGGCTAGATCAAACCCGCCAAGGTAAAGCCATTGCAGGCTTTGCTCTCACCGAGCCTGCATCTGGCTCGGATGTGGCTAGTATGACTACCAGCGCGCATTGGGATGGTGAACACTTCATCTTAAGTGGCGAAAAAACTTATATCTCGAACGGCGGCATTGCAGATGTCTATGTCGTGTTTGCGCGCACTGAAAGCCCCGCACAAGCTGCTGGGGCACGCGGGATCTCAGCCTTTATTTTGCCTGCAGCTAGTGCGGGTTTAGAGATTGTAGAACGGATTGAAACGATTGCACCTCACCCATTGGCACGCTTGCGCTTCAATCAGATTCGTTTACCAGCGACTAGTCTGATTGGCAAGCGTGGCGATGGTTTTAAGATTGCCATGTCGGTTTTGGATGTGTTTCGCTCGACAGTAGGCGCTGCCGCCTTGGGTTTTGCGCGGCGTGCTTTAGATGAAACTTTAGTGCGCAGCCAGCAACGTCAATTATTTGGAGCACCGCTATTTGATTTGCAAATGGTGCAAGGCCATATCGCCGATATGGCTGTCAATATTGATGCAGCCGCTTTATTAATTTATCGCGCGGCTTGGACCAAAGATCAAGGCGCTGCTCGAGTCACACGAGAAGCAGCGATGGCAAAATTATTTGCCACCGAAACCGCTCAGCAAGTGATTGATATGGCGGTGCAATTACACGGTGGTGACGGCGTGCGCAAAGGCATGATCGTCGAAAGTCTTTATCGGGAAATTCGCGCACTGCGGATTTATGAAGGTGCATCGGACGTACAAAAAACAGTCATAGCTCGCCAAACATTGCTTAATTTTGAGCAAGGAGGATCGTGATGCTCGGACCGACAGGCCACACAGATACATTCACGCGCGACAATTTGCCGCCCGTTGATCAACAGCCCGCTTTTTTACTGGAACAATTTCAATACCCCGATTACCTGAATATTGGCGTCGAACTTACCGACAAAATGGTCGCACAAGGTTTTGGCGACAAAATTGCACTGATTGGCAATGGTCGCCAACGTAGCTATAAAGAGCTAGCGGATTGGACGAATCAATTAGCGCATGTTCTCGTTGAGGATTTAGGGGTTAAACCCGGCAATCGTATTCTAATTCGTTCCGCGAATAATCCAGCCTTAGTTGCTTGCTGGTTAGCCGCCACCAAGGCAGGGGCAGTGGTAGTGAATACCATGCCGATGCTGCGAGCAGGCGAGCTACAAAAGATCGTGGATAAAGCCCAGATCACCCATGCTTTGTGCGATACGCGCTTGATGGATGAACTCATCGAATGTGCCAAAACTAATGAGTATTTAAAATTCGTCGTTGGCTTTGATGGCACCTCCCATCATGATGCCGAACTCGATCGTGCTGCTCTGCTGAAACCTAACACCTTTGAAGCGGTGCAAACTGGACGCGATGATGTTGCCCTGCTGGGCTTTACTTCCGGCACGACGGGTGATCCGAAAGCCACCATGCATTTCCATCGCGATCTGCTGATTATTGCGGATGGTTATGCCAAAGAAGTGTTAGGCGTGACGCCGAATGATATTTTCGTCGGTTCGCCTCCACTGGCTTTTACCTTTGGTTTAGGGGGGTTAGCCGTTTTCCCGCTGCGTTATGGCGCGACTGCAACCTTGCTCGAAACCGCTTCACCGCCCAATATGATCAATATTATTGAGACCTACAAGGCGACGATTTGCTTCACTTCGCCCACTGCTTACCGAGCGATGATGCGCGCGATGGATGAAGGTGCAGATTTATCCTCCTTACGTTGTGCAGTCTCTGCGGGCGAAACCTTACCTGCTCCCGTGTTTGATGAATGGCAACGCAAAACCGGCAAACCGATGTTAGATGGCATCGGCTCGACTGAGATGCTGCATATTTTCATTAGCAATCGTTTTGAGTCGGCGCAAGCAGGTTCAACAGGCTATCCCGTTTCCGGTTATGAAGCCAAAATTGTTGATCATAATATGGACGAAATGCCGCGCGGCGAAGCGGGGCATTTAGCCGTGCGTGGCCCTACCGGTTGCCGTTATTTAGCCGACAAGCGCCAAGCCAATTATGTGAAAGCGGGTTGGAATGTCACGGGCGATACCTTCATTCAAGATGAGCAAGGTTATTTCCATTTTGCGGCGCGTAATGACGATATGATTGTCTCCTCTGGTTACAATATCGCTGGGCCTGAAGTGGAAACCGCCCTGCTTTCTCATCCACAAGTTGTTGAATGTGCCGTTGTGGCAGCACCCGATGTAGATCGTGGCTTTATCGTGCAAGCCCATGTCGTCTTAGAAACCGGAGTAGCCCGCGATGCAAGCACCATCAAAGCACTACAAGATTATGTGAAGCAAACCATCGCACCTTATAAATATCCGCGCTCGATTGTCTTCACTGATGCTTTACCGAAAACTGCCACTGGCAAAATTCAACGCTTTAAATTACGTCCGCAACAAGCCACAAGCACCACCGATTTCGTTAAAACTAAAGCACAATTTAAGCTACCGGCGGGCGTCATTTATCTGGATGGCAATTCGTTGGGGCCTTTACCGACCAGTGTGACTGCACACTTAAATAAAGTTGTGGAGCAGGAATGGGGCGAACAACTGATTCGTGGCTGGAATACTTCCGGTTGGTTTGAACAGCCGCGCCGTGTGGGAAATCGCATCGCTAAACTAGTAGGTGCTCCCGATAACTCCATTGTACTGGGCGATACACTGTCGATTAAAGTCTATCAAGCTTTAGCTTCAGCCCTTGCACTCAATCCAGCGCGTAAAGTGGTGCTTTCGGATAATGGTAATTTCCCGACCGACCTCTACATGGCGGAAGGCTTGTTGAAATCACTCGGGCAAGGTCATGTCTTAACAACGCCTGATCCTGAAGACGTCGAGGCAATGATTGATGACAGCGTGGCAGTGTTGATGCTCACACACGTTGATTATCGCACGGGTCGTATGCATGACATGCAGCGCTTAACCGCCAAAGCGCATCAGCACGGCGTAATTACTATTTGGGATTTGGCGCATTCGGCGGGTGCTGTGCCCGTTGATTTAACCGCAGCCAATGCTGATTTTGCAGTCGGCTGTACCTACAAATATCTGAATGGTGGCCCCGGCTCGCCTGCTTTTATCTATGTAGCGCCTAAACATGCCGAACTTGCCTTACCGGCCTTATCCGGTTGGATGGGGCATGCAACGCCCTTTGAATTTGATTTGGGCTATAAGCCTGCCGCTGGGATTCAACGCATGCGCGTGGGCACACCACCGGTGCTGGCACTTTCGGCTTTAGAGGCGGCCTTGGATGTTTGGGATGAGGTCACAATGGCCGAAGTACGTGGCAAATCAATCACCTTGAGCGAGCTATTTATCAAGCTGGTTGAAGACAAATGCCCAAGTTTGCAACTCGCTAGCCCACGTAATCCTCAAGAGCGCGGCTCACAAGTATCCTTCCACTGTGAACAAGGTTATGCAGTGATGCAAGCACTGATTGCACAAGGTGTGATCGGCGATTTCCGTGCACCTAACTCGATTCGCTTTGGCTTCACACCACTGTATATTGATGAGGCGGAGGTGAAACAAGCCGCCGAAATCTTAGCAAAAGTGCTGAATGAGCGCTTATGGGATCAACCTGAATACCAACAAAAGGCAGCGGTCACATGAGCACCTGTCATTATGACCCCGCGCATGAAGGCGCACAGATGTCCTTCGATGGGCGCATGTCCTATGGCGATTACTTACAGATCGACACCCTGTTAAACGCACAAAAGCCGCTGACCCAGAAACATGATGAGATGCTGTTTATTATCCAGCATCAAACTGCAGAATTGTGGATGCGGCTGGCGGTACATGAGTTGATTGCTGCTCGCCAAGCTTTACGCGATGGACGCTTACCGAATGCGTTTAAGATGCTGGCACGGGTCGCACGCATTTTTGAACAGCTGAATAATGCTTGGGATGTACTGCGCACCATGACACCGAGCGAATATACCCAATTCCGTGAGCAGCTTGGGCAAAGTTCGGGCTTTCAGTCACATCAATATCGGCAGATTGAATATATACTGGGTAATCGCAATGAAGCGATGCTGCGCCCGCATGCACATAATCCAGCCATTTTGCAGCTCCTTGAAAACGAATTAGCCCAACCCAGCCTGTATGATGAAGCTTTGCGCTTAGTCGCGGCAGTCGGTATTCCTATCCCACAGGAAGTGCTGGAGCGTAATTTGTGCCTCCCACATCAAGCGAATGATGCGGTGATGCAGGCTTGGAAAGTAGTTTATCAAAACCCTGAACAGTATTGGACGCTGTATGAATTAGCCGAAAAGCTGGTTGATTTTGAAGACTATTTCCGGCGCTGGCGTTTTAATCATGTGACCACGGTGGAGCGCATTATTGGCTTTAAGCGCGGTACCGGTGGCACAGGTGGTGTTTCTTATTTGCGGCGCATGCTCGAAGTGGAATTATTTCCTGAACTTTGGCATGTACGAACTATTTTATAAGCTTCGCGAAGGTAGCTAAAACTATGAGTCAAACACTCGAATCTCCGCATGAATTTTTGCATCCTAAACATTGGAAACCTGCACTAGGTTATGCCAATGGGGTAGCCGCCCAAGGTCGGATGGTATTTTTAGGGGGGCATATTGGCTGGAACAGCCAGCAAGAATTTGAAACTGACGACTTTGTTGAGCAAATTGAACAGACTTTAAAAAACATTGTTGAAGTTTTACAGGAAGCCAATGCCAAACCTGAGCATATTGTGCGCCTGACTTGGTATATCACGGATAAACGTGAATATCTGGCTAATTTACGTGAAATTGGCCGCGCTTATAAACGAGTGTTGGGTGCGCACTTTCCAGCGATGGCGATGGTGCAAGTGGTTGCTTTGATTGAAGATCGGGCCAAGGTTGAGATTGAGGCGACAGCGGTGTTGTCAGAGTGAGGCATCCCTAAACGACTCATTGTAAAGCTAGCCACTATTAACTAGTAGCTAGCTTTAGCCTAAATCACTTACAGAAACGGATAATCCGTATAGCCTTCAGACCCAGGTGTGTAGAAAGTATTCGGGTTCGGTGCATTCCAAGCCGCACCGGTACGAATCCGCTTGGGTAAATCAGGGTTGGCTAAGAAGCCTGTACCGAAGGCCACTGCATCCACCTGCCCAGCTTGAAGCGCTTGCTCAGCCTCTTCAGCGCTATAGCCCATATTGCTGATGATCACACCCTTATAGGCTGCACGCATTGGTGTCAGCACATCGCCTTGTTGCACACCGAAGAAATCACTGCGCATCATATGTACATAAGCCAAATTAAACTCATTCAGGCGCTCACCTAAGAATTTAGCCAAACCTACAGGATCGCTATCCACCATGCTGTTATAACTATTCAGCAGGGATAAACGTAAGCCGACTCGCTCACTGCCAATTTCATCTGAAACAGCGGTGAGCACTTCAAATAAGAAGCGGGCGCGATTCTCCACAGAGCCGCCGTAATTCCCAGTACGCTTATTCGAACCATCGCGTAGAAACTGGTCAATCAAATAACCATTCGCAGCATGCACTTCCACGCCATCAAAGCCTGCTTGGATAGCACTGCGGGCAGCATGGGCAAAGGCTTTGACTAAACCAAGAACTTCATCATCACTCACTGCGCGAGGTACCGCATAAGCTGCTTTGCCTTGGGGAGTGTGGGTATCGCCTTCAATCGCAAGTGCACTGGCTGAAATCGGTTGTTGTCCATCACACATATTTGGATGTGCTGCGCGCCCAGCATGCCAAATTTGCAGGAAAATTTTGCCACTTTTAGCATGAACGGCTTGGGTAACTTGCTTCCAAGCCTCCACTTGCTCAGCAGAATAAATACCTGGCTCAGCAATGAAAGCCGACGTATTCGGCAGAATCATGGTGCATTCACTGATGATCAGGCCAGCACTGGCACGTTGCGCATAATACTCAGCCATTAATGCATTTGGCAGATGCTCCATCCCAGCACGCGTGCGGGTTAAAGGCGCCATGATGGCACGATTAGCTAAGGTCAAATTCCCGAGGTGCATCGGTTCTAATAATTTCATATTCATCCTTTTTACTTTGCTTATTTTCTGTGCCGAAAGCATAGGCGCAATTATTAATTTCTGCCAAAAGGCTGGAGTTTTCGTAGGGTTAGAAATTGAGTTAAAGCAGTTCTGACTTCAGGTTAATAGCAAACCGCCAAAAAACCTTAACTCAACCGCCAGTCGCATTCATATGCCGAAACAAAATTGGCTTGGCTTGCAGGTTAAACTCGTGTCCCTGAGGTTTAATCTGCATAGCCTTTTCCAAAGCTTCATACAGGGGTGCATCATCCAACGGATGCGCACGCAGCACCCGCCGCAAATCGACTGAATGTTCTTGTCCTAAACACAAGAGTAAACGTCCTTCTGCGGTCACTCGCACCCGATTGCAATCGCCGCAAAAATTATGGCTATGCGGAGAGATAAAACCGACGCGGCTGGCATGGTCAGGAAAAGCATAATACTTTGAAGGCCCACTAGTTTGTGCTGCTATTGGCTGCAACTCAAAACGGGTACGTAAATCACGCAGAATTTCATCACTGGCATAATAAGCCTCTGCCCGATCATGCTCACTAATCACCCCCAGCGGCATTTCTTCAATAAACGAAATATCGCAGCCTTGTTCGCGGGCAAATTCGACTAGATCAATGACTTCATCATGATTGCGATTTTTGAGAATCACTGCATTGAGCTTAACCCGTTTGAAGCCTTGCGCAAGCGCTGCTTCAATCCCTGCTAAAGTCTGTTCGATGTTGCCGGTACGAGTGAGTGCTTTGAAACGATCTGCTTGCAGCGTATCGAGGCTAATATTAATCCGGGTGATACCTGCTTGTTTCAAAGCAGCGGCATATTTGGGCAATTGACTGCCATTGGTGGTGATCGTGAAATCGCGCAAACCGTCCAATTGCCCTAAATCTTCGCAGAGTTGCAGTACATTACGACGGGTAAGCGGTTCTCCACCCGTAAGGCGAATTTTACTGACGCCATAATGCACAAAGGCGCGACCAATACGGCTCATTTCCTCTAAAGTTAGCAACTGTTCACGTGGCACAAACACCATATCTTCCGCCATGCAATACACACAACGAAAATCACAGCGATCCGTGACGGACAGGCGCACATAATCAATGCGCCGCCCAAAACGGTCTATCAATTGCCGCTCGGACATGATTTCCTCCTACCGGTTTAGTCTGGCTAGTCTAGGTATTTATCTTAACTCTTTTTTTAGGCTCAACAGAGAGTTTGCTGAATTGAGTCTATGTATTTATCCTAGTCCTTATAAAATACGGGGTTCTCTATGACAAGCTATCTACAAATCCGTCATATCGGTTATCAGGACGACAAACCGCAATTTGTTGTTACCCGTTTAAGTGACGGCTTACCGTCAGCCGCTATTTTTCTGACCCCGCCAGAACAGGTTATTGTGGAAGGTCGTCCCGACAGCAACCTGCTCCACGACTTGCGTTGGTATCTGGAAAAATTCCTCGAATTGCCCTTGGGTGGCTACCTGCACATCGCAGATCGGGTGCAAGCTGCGCTGCAAGGCTGGGGGGAACATTGTTTCAAGGCATTGTTCCAAGAAGATGCACGGGATTGGTTTCAGGATGCCCGTCGTCAAGGGTTAGAAAACCTCACCTTGAAAATTGCCAGTGATGACCCGCGTGTTTTGGCGTGGCCTTGGGAAGCCTTGCGTGACCCACAAGGCGGCGTGCTGGCGCACCATTGCCGGATTGAACGCCAATTGATGCGCGGCAAGCATAGCCCTATACCATTGCCGGACAACTTGCCCCAAGACCGCATCAATATACTGCTGGTGATTGCCCGCCCTTACGGTGATAACGATGTGGGCTTTCATGCCTTATCGCGCCCATTGGTGGCACTTGCCAAAGGGGGGAATTCACCCATCCACATCGACGTATTGCGTCCGCCGACCTTTGAGCAATTGCGCAAGACCTTGTACGAGCGCAAGGGTTTTTACCATATTGTGCATTTTGACGGGCATGGTGGCTACGGGGAGGCTGGGCATCCCAGCGGTTCGACGCATATTTTCAAAGGTGCGCAAGGCACATTGAGTTTTGAAAACGCTCAAGCGCAAGAACACAAAATTAGCGCGGATACTCTCAGCCAGTTGATAGCGGAATACCGCATCCCGATTATGGTATTGAATGCTTGCCAGTCTGGACGAACTGATAAGGATGCTGATGACGCATTTGCATCGGTAGCAGGGGCATTGTTGAAAGCGGGCATCCGTAGTGTGGTGGCGATGGGCTACAACCTGTATGTGGTGGGAGCGCAGCAGTTTGTGCCTGCGTTTTACCAACGCTTGTTGGTAAGTGGCAATGTGGCGGAAGCGACCCGTGCAGGGAGGCAGGCGATGTTAGCCAACGACCAGCGCGTGACGCTGCTGGGCGAATTCCCTTTACAAGATTGGTTAGTGCCGGTGTTGTATCAGCAAGGTTTGCCGGGTGAATTGGTATTGCCCCGACCTGTGGCAGCGGCACAAAAGGTGTTCCCCGCCGCCACACCCGACAGCGATAACCCCTTGCCGGAAGAAGCGCGTGAATTGGGCGATTATGGTTTCATCGGGCGGGAACGGGCAGTGCAAACACTGGAACGCGCCCGTTTACAGCAACCCCAAGCCGCATTCCTGATTCACGGCATGGCGGGGGTGGGCAAAACCACCTTGGCGAAAGGTTTTCTGCATGGGTTGGGGGATACCAATGGTTTGGGGGGGGGGTGTTTTGGTTTAGCTTCGAGGCTATCCGTAATGCCGAATATGTCCTCAATGAACTGGTGGACGCGCTGTTTGGCACGAATGCCCGTGCTGCCCCGCTGGAACAAAAGCTCGCAGCATTGGTGCAAGTGTTGCGCGAACAGCCGTTTTTGTTGGTGTGGGACAACTTCGAGTCCGCCTCCGGCATTGCGGGTACGGAAGTGACTGCGTTGTTGAGCGACGATGACCGCCAGTTGCTGAAAAAACTGCTCAAGCAACTGCGCGGCGGCAAAACCAAAGTGCTGATTACCAGCCGTTCACCGGAACACTGGCTGACCCCACAGGAATGTTACCGCCTGCCGCTCTCCGGTTTACAGGGTGAAGAGTTGTGGGAATACTGCAATGCGGTGGTGGCGGATTTGGGTTTGCAGATCGACCGCAACAATCAGGATTTCATCGCACTCATCAAGGAACTCGACGGGCATCCGCTGGCTATCCGTGCCATTCTATTGAAGTTGCGGGACTATTCTGCATCTGCTTTGTTAAAAGATTTGAAGAAAAAATTTGCCGGATATTTGGGTGATGAAAGCACTAAACGTATTTCTGTGGCGTTAGAAGTTTTTGGAGATGATTTTCCCGAAGAGTTTTCCCCTATGTTGCAAATGATCGGTCTACACACACGTTATGTAGATCGCAAGTGTGTCCAAACAATGCTACTAGCAGCAGGTGATAAAGCCGATTGGATATTGCTCGAAGGCTGTTTTCAACCGTTAGAAAACAGTGGTGTTCTTCAATATATGGAACAGAACGTTTACCGGATGCATCCTGCCTTGCATCACTACCTGAACCTTAGGTATCCAGCCAGTGAAGTACGACAACGCGCTTTCGTCGATTTCATGGGTAGATTTGCCAATGAGCTTGCATCGAAAGCATTGCACGAACAGCGTTCCCCCTTTGCGCTGCATAGCGTTAACTTCCACTACTCGCTGACGTTGGCCCAAGTCTTGGGCATAGATGTCCATGTCATCGCCCTGACCCATAGCCTCGCCCTTTACGCCCAAAATATCTATGACTATGCGGGCGCAAGTCGCCTGTTCGAAAATTTTGCCGCTGAAAGTAAGCGGTTGAGCAAGCCCGAATGGGAGGCAGGGGCATATCACCAACAGGGAAAAATCGCCCAAGAGCAACGCGACTATGCGGCAGCGGAACACTGGTATAAGAAAGCATTGTCTATTTGGGGAAGATTCAGCATTGAACACGATATAGCTAATACCTACCACCAACTGGGGATGATCGCCGCAGAGCGACGAGAATATGCGGCAGCGGAACGCTGGTACGAGCAGTCGCTGGAGATCAATAAAAAACTCGGCAATGAACACAGTGAGGCGATTACCTACCATCAACTGGGGATAATCGCTGGAGATCAAGGCAACTATGTGGCGGCGAAACGCTGGTACGAGCAATCGCTGGAGATCAAGGAAAGACTCGGCATTGAACACGACGCAGCGATGACATACTTCCAACTGGGGATAATCGCCGAAGAGCAACGCGACTATGCGGCAGCGGAACGCTGGTACAAGCAAGCACTCTCGATCAGTAAAAAATACGGCAATGAACACGGTGCTGCGTTGACCTACCACCAACTAGGGATGATTGCCGCAGAGCAAGGCAATTATGTGGTGGCGGAACGCTGGTACAAGCAATCGCTCTTGATCAGTGAAAAATATGGCTATGAACACGATGCTGCGTTGACTTATCACCAATTAGGGAGAGTTGCCGAAGAGCAAGGAGACTATACGGCAGCGGAACGCTGGTATAATCTGTCGCTCTCGATCAAGGAAAAACAAGGCAACGAACACGGTGCTGCGTTGACCTACCACCAACTGGGACAAGTTGCCCGTTTACAACACGCTTACCAACATGCGGCTATATGGTATCTGAAAGCCCTGCCAATTTTTCGGCGCTATAAGGATACTGACAACGTCATGATCGCAGCGAGAAATTACGAACTAACAGTACTGGCCGCTGACCCCGCCACCCAAGCCCTCCTGCGTCAACTCAGGAAGGAAGCCGGACTCGACCAAACCATCACCCTCGACCAACTGGAGCAACAACTGCAATGACAACCCAAGCCCAACAAATCCTGCAAATCCTCGCCAGCAGCCATCCTGACTTTCCCGTTTTCGTCAGTGGCTTGGGTTCTGAAGCGAATGTACCGCCACTACCGCCGGAGCTACTGACCGACACCTTGGCAGTGTTGGGCGAAGACCCGCAAACCGCCGCCGCCCTTGAAGCCCTGAGCAACAACCCGAATGCCAGCAAAAGTTTCGTCACCGGCGGTGAACTTGCCGCACTCTTTGCCGTCGCTTTCGTGCTGCGTACCCACATCAAACTGGAGCGCACCACCACCGGCAAATGGAAATTCCTCATCGAACACAAACCCGCTGACAGCAAACTGCTGACGGGTTTGTTGGCGAAGCTGGAAGCGTGGATGGGCGGTAACAGTCCGTAACATCTGCTCCACTGATTGCTGTATTAATAGCAAACTGGCAGATGATGCCAATGCTATAATCAATCTTCAGTTCACAGGCAACCGGTATCAGTATGGAACAAGCCGCATCCGCTCCGCGCATGATTAGGAAGGTGGTATGCATCACCACTAATAAAGACCAACCGTCTGACTACCAGTATTGGGTTACGCGCCCGATTGCAGAACGCATTGATGCCATTGAAATGCTCCGCCAATCTTATTTGAGTTTCCGTCAAGATGTTCCACCGCGACTTCAAAGAGTTTATCGAGTTACTGAACAATCACGGGGTTGAATACCTGCTGGTGGGTGGTTACGCGCTCGGTATTCACGGCTATCCGCGCTATACCGGCGATATGGATATTTGGGTCAAGCCTGAGCAGGTCAATGCCGAAAAGGTCATGGCGGTGTTGGAGGCGTTTGGCTTCGGCGAACTTGATTTGAGTACCGATGATTTCACCAAATTGGGTAATGTGATTCAGCTTGGTTATCCCCCTTTGCGTATTGATGTGCTTACCCAACCGGATGGTGTGGATTTCCCCAGCAGTTATTCCCAACGTTTGGATGTGGAGTATGGCGGCTTGACTGTTCACGTCATCAGTCTTGAGGATTTCAAGAAAAACAAGGAAGCGAGTGGTAGGCCGAAAGACCTTGAGGACTTAAGAAGTCTGACTTGACATCCTCCCCGCCCTAAAGGGCGAGGATTCCTCCCGCGAGACGCTCATGTCCGAGCGCGAGAATATTCCGTGCTGCATTCACATCACGATCATGCAGCGCCCCACACTCAGGGCAAGACCATTCTCTTATTCCAAGTCCGGCTCTACCTTTCGGACTGTTGGGGCTGATACAGCCACAACACGAGCAAGTTTGGGTGGTGTACGATTCGTTGACTTCGAGAAACACGGCTTGCATCGCTTTCGATTTATAATCAAGCTGTGTTTTGAGGGTATGCCAACCCGCATCGAGTACGGATTTAGCCATTTTGGTTTTAGCGAGTTTAGAACTGCTGACATTGCCGACGACAATCAGTGTATTTTCTTTGACTAATCGCGTGGTGAATTGATGAAGATGATTTAATCGGCGGTTTTTAATCTGGGCGTGAATCGCTTTAACGCGATCTTTCTTTCTGGCACGCTGAGCCATGCCCAGCTTGGTTTCTAGTTCACGATAGAATTGTTTGGACTCTAGTTTTAAACCATTGCTACAGGTGGCAACTTCTTTTAGACCTAAGTCAACACCGACTTGCCCTATGGCTGAGGAGGTCGTTTGAGCGACTTCAACGACAATATTGAAATACCAGCGACCGCGTGCATCTTGGGAAAATGAGCCGGAACGAAACGCGAACTGAGACAGCCCGTAGCTGTCCCATACTTTGAAATAATGCCCCGCAAAATAGATTTGTCCGCTTTTCCACTTCGCTGCACCCGACTTAAACGGTATCCAACCCAAGGAGCGACGCGCACCGCCCGATACCCGCCAGCGCAGCTGATCGGTTTTGAATTGGCGACGGGCTTTATGATGAGCCGCAATGACTTCTTGAACCGTGGTTGAATGAAGGATGAACCCACGTTCCGCTTTAATACCCTTCAAGTCTTTTTGCAGATCGAACGCAGAGAAATTCGTTCTTAACCAGCCTACTTCTGGCACAGGAAGATGAGAAAAATGGGTGGTGATTTCATTCGCGACATTCCAGACCTGATTCACCTCAAACGCCATCCGTTCAAGGGTAGGTTTGTGCTTATCCTTGATACGAACTTTTAAAGTTTTGAGGTTGGCCTTTTCTGTCATAAGTCTTATTATACATAGTTTATTCTAACTACTAAAGAATCAGTCTATGACTATTCGCACGGGTCGACATTGCGTGTTTATGTTGCACGCTCATTTAATCTTTATCACTAAATATCGGGGGGAAGTCTTTAATGAGGTCGCTCTTCAGCGCTTAGAAGCCATCTTTAAAGAGATTTGTAGAGCGTTTGAAGCGGAACTTACCGAGTTCAATGGTGAGCGTGACCATGTTCATTTGCTAATTAATTACCCGCCTAAAGTTCAGCTCTCTAAGCTCATTAACTCGCTCAAAGGGGTCTCCAGCCGAAAACTGAAACAAGAGTTTGTTTATCTTCGTGAACACTGGATATGCAAAAAATCAGGTTCTCTGTGGTCCCCTTCTTACTTTGCTGGGAGTGTCGGCGGCGCGCCTCTATCAGTCCTTAAACAATATATTGAGCAACAGGATAGACTACTTTAATCGGCGTTCCGCCGATAGCCTTATATCCCCTACCTCAAGGAAGGGGATATAAGGCTTCTTTGGTAA
>Ga0075167_10093363_pt1 | contig 16670 bp, 14 predicted proteins | sample JI61114C2RNA_FD_77314 | JGI IMG/M metagenome (GOLD analysis project Ga0075167, IMG submission 77314) | Metatranscriptome of wastewater effluent complex algal communities from Wisconsin, to seasonally profile nutrient transformation and... | ecosystem: Engineered > WWTP > Effluent > Algae...
AAAAAAACTTCTACACGATTAGACACTAAAATTGAATGATGTACCCAAGTAATCGTTGCACCAGACAATAGTAAAATAAGTGTATTAAATAAAGGAACTCCTCAAGGATTAAAAGCATAAATACCTACTGGAGGTCATACGGCACCTAATTCAATTGTAGGAGCTAAAGCTGCATGAAAAAAAGCTCAAAAAAATCCAAAAAAAAACATTATTTCTGAAACTATAAATAAAAACATACCTAAACGAATACCTTTTTGTACAGCTAACGTATGACGGCCTTCAAAAGTAGCTTCGCGTATAACATCGCGTCATCAAATACCCATAGATGCTATAACAAAAAAAAAACTAAATGGTAATAGATAATTCCCTATGGAAAAAGAATGCATATATAATACGGCACCTATTAACATATAAAAAACCGAAAACGCAGTAATAATAGGTCAAGGACTGTGGTCTACTAAATGAAAATTATGTTTAATATTTTGCGACATTTTTTATAAATTTTTTTGTGCAGTAACTCAAATTAAAAATTCTTCCATAGAAACCGCTTTTACTACAATAGGCATAAATCCATGATTTACTCCGCACAATTCACTACACTGTCCAGTAAACTGTCCAGGTCTTTTTATATACAACGAACACTGATTTAGACGACCAGGGACCGCATCAATTTTTACACCTAAAGAAGGTACAGCTCATGCATGTAATACGTCGCTTGCTGTTACAAGAAGACGAATATGTGTATTAACAGGTAATATTACATAATTATCCACATCTAATAAGCGTAATTTCGCTTCGTCACCTACTAACATATAACTGTCAAAAATAATATCATCATCTAGCGCTAACTCTGGCGTATCTGAATTTCCTACCGAATATTCATAAGATCAATATCACTGATGACCAACAATTTTAATTGTAATTTGTGGATCAATAACTTCATCCATGGCATAAAGTAAAGCAAAAGCTGGTATAGAAATTGTTATTAGAATAAACGTAGGAATTAAAGTTCAAATTATTTCTAAAGCAACACCATGAGATAAAGTTCTAGCGCGTAAATAATTATAAAAAGCTTTCGATACTTGAAATGGTTTTTTTTGATACGATCAGCGTAATACATGTTTAGATTCTTCTGCAAAATTTGTCACAATAAATCTATCTAAAATAATAAAAAGCATTCAAAAAACAAAAATACATACAAACATAATAATAATATTAATATAATTGTGTAATTCATTTAAACCCTCAGCAATTGGAGTTGCAGAGTCCTGAAAACCAAATTGTCAATTACGAGGTGAATCTAAATATAAAAATTTTAAAAACATAATTAATGCACTGATTTAATAATATGTTTCCGAATAGAGGTTGCTGTTAAGGAAATTCACTGCACAGATTCCCAAAAATTAACAGAAACAATATTGGTTTGTTTAATAGTTTTTCAAAATTTAACATTAGATAATTGTCATATAAATAGATCGGATAAACCGTACTCTAAAGATTTACTGTCTTCAAAAACAAAAATTTGATAAATAATATAAAAAAATAATAAAGAACCAAGAAACGAAATTAATGAACCGAGCGACGAATAATAATTTCAACCTAAATAAGCATTAGGATAATCAGGAACACGACGTGGCATCCCAGCTAAACCTAAAAAATGTTGAGGAAAAAAAGTTAGATTAACACCTATAAAAGTCAATCAAAAATGAGTCATACCTAATTCCTCAATATAATGATTGCCTGTAATTTTGTATATTCAATAATAAAACCCAGCAAATACCCCAAAAACTGCGCCTAAAGATAAAACGTAATGAAAATGAGCTACAACATAATACGTATCATGAAAAGCAATATTTAAACCACTTTGTGAAAGAACAATTCCAGTTACACCTCCCATAGTAAACAAAGCAATAAATCCTATCGTAAATAAAAAAGACGTTGTAACATATAAACGACCTCCCCATAGAGTAGCTAATCAACTAAAAATTTTAATACCAGTAGGCACGCCAATTAACATTGTCGCAGCAGAAAAATATGCTCGAGTATCTACGTCCATACCAACAGTAAACATATGATGTGCTCAGACAATAAAACCTAAAAGACCTATGGATAATATCGCATAAACCATACCTAAATATCCAAAGATAAATTTATTAGCAAGACCTTGAACCGTTTGACTAATAATACCAAATGCAGGTAAAACAATGATATAAACCTCCGGATGACCAAAAAATCAAAATAAATGCTGATATAAAATAGGATCTCCACCCCCCGATGGATCAAAAAAAGTTGTATTAAAATTACGATCAGTTAAAAGCATTGTAATCGCCGCTGCAAGCACCGGTAACGATAATAATAATAAAATAGCTGTTACAAATATTGTTCAAACAAATAAAGGTAATTTATGCATGGTCATTCCTGGCGTACGCATATTTAAAATAGTTGTAATAAAATTAATCGCGCCTAAAATTGAAGAAGCCCCCGCAATGTGTAAACTAAAAATAGCTAAATCAACAGAACCACCAGAATGTGCTTGAATTGAACTTAAAGGTGGATAAACTGTTCACCCTGTACCGGCACCTACTTCAACTGTAGCTGATGTCAATAATAAAATAAGTGAAGGAGGTAATAATCAAAAGCTGATATTATTCATTCGAGGCATCGACATATCCGGAGCCCCTATCATTAAAGGAACAAATCAATTTCCAAAACCACCAAGTAAAACCGGCATTACAAAAAAAAAAATCATAATAAACGCATGCGCGGTTACAACAACATTATATAATTGAAAATTTCCAGCAAAAAACATATTACCGACATATCCAAGTTCTAATCGTATAAATACGGATAAAATAAGACCTATTATTCCAGAAGCAAATCCAAATAAAAGATACAACGTCCCAATATCTTTATGATTAGTTGAAAACAACCAACGATTGGCGAAAACTCCCATTAAAAAAAGTTTAAAGACTAAACGCCATATGATATGTTGCAACAAAAAAAAAAATAGCAATCGATATAGGTAAAAAAATTTTTCAACCGAGCTGCATTAATTGATCATAACGATATCTTGGTAAGCTAGCACGCACTACCACAAAAAAATAAAATAAAACTAAAACTTTAGCACTAAAAATTGTTACAGGAGCTATATCTTTTAAAATAACTATATCAAAAATAACAATGGGACTCCAGCCACCTAAAAATAGAATAACCATAAGAGCACACATTAATAAAATATGACAATATTCACCTATAAAAAAAAATGCAAAATAAACACCGGAATATTCCGTATTATATCCAGAAACAAGTTCAGATTCCGCTTCAGGCAAATCAAAAGGTGCTCTATTTGATTCTGCCACAGAAATTACAAAAAAAAGAATAAAAAAAGGAAACATCGCCACCCCTAATCAAATATAATTTTGCGATTGAACCATAGAAGATAAACTCATAGTATTTCCATGTATAATAGAAGCGGACAAGAATAAAATACCCAAAGAAACTTCATAAGATATCATTTGAGCTGCGCAGCGTAAAGACCCTAGAAAAGCGTACATTGAATTACTAGCCCACCCGGCAAAAATTACAGAATAAATGTGTAGACTTAACATAGCATATAAAAATAAAATACTTAAATTAACATCCATAAAAGCACCATTTTCAGTAAAAGGAATTACTGGTCACATATACAACGCAATTAAAATAGAAATATAAGGAGCACCTCGAAAAAGAAAGCCAGTAGAAGAACTTGGAATAAAAATCTCTTTCGTAATTAATTTAACTGCATCAGCTATAGCTTGTAATAAACCTCAAAACCCCACGACCTCTGGACCCCGTCGACGTTGCATAGTAGCTAAAAATTTACGTTCCGAAACTGTAGAAAAAGCAACCGCTAATAAAAGACCAATAAAAATTAAAACAGCTTCTAATAAATTAATCAAAAAATCATACCCTCAATGATTTAATAGGGCATTATAAAAAAAAGAACTTAACGATGAGATCATTTTAGTTTACCGATCACTCTAAACGGAAAAAATAATTTATTAAATCTATCAATAAATTATCTCTTACGTCAAAATTAGTATTTGAAGGTACTAAATTAATATATGGTTTAAAAATTAACATAGAGCGACTAAATGAGATTAAAAGATCTTCAAAACTGCGCATGTTATCTTTTAATTTATTTAAAAAACCGCGAACTCCTGCAAAAATAATAATAATTTCTTCACTTACCGAAAATGGAACATATTGATCTTGTTTTAATAATTCAACCAAAGTACTACCACGTTCTAATAATTGACGCGTATCATCATCTAAATCAGAACCAAATTGGGCAAAAGCAGCCATCTCACGGTACTGCGCTAATTCTAATTTAAGAGAACCTGCGATTTTTTTCATTGTTTTAACTTGTGCCGCGGAACCAACACGACTAACAGACAATCCTGCATTAACTGCGGGTCTAATACCACGATAAAATAACGCAGATTCTAAAAAAATTTGACCATCCGTAATTGAAATTACATTTGTAGGAATATAAGCAGAAACGTCACCAGCCTGCGTTTCAATAATGGGTAATGCCGTTAAAGAACCGGCACCATAATTATCACCTAATTTCGCCGCACGTTCTAATAAACGCGAATGCAAATAAAAGACGTCACCTGGATATGCCTCGCGACCTGGAGGTCGTCGTAATAATAAAGACATTTGACGATAGGCTACTGCTTGTTTACTTAAATCATCATAAATAATTAAAGCATGCATGCCATTATCACGGAAAAATTCCCCGATAGCTGCGCCAGAATATGGTGCTAAAAATTGTAAAGGAGCAGAATCTGAAGCAGTCGCAGCCACTATCACGGCTACATCTAAGCAACCTGTTTTTTTTAAAACATCAAAAAGTTGTAAAACAGTTGAACGTTTTTGACCAATAGCAACATAAATACAATAGACCTTTGATTTATCCTCAACAGTTTTATTAATATTACCTTGATTAATTATTGTATCAAGACCTACAGCCGTTTTCCCAGTTTGACGATCACCAATGATTAATTCACGCTGTCCACGTCCAATCGGTAATAAGGCATCGATAATTTTAATACCAGTTTGCATAGGCTCGTGCACTGATTTTCTCGTAATTATACCAGGAGCTTTTGTTTCAATTAAGGCTTTTTTAACATTAAGAGGATGACCTAATCCATCAATAGGCTCGCCTAATGCATCAACCACACGACCTAATAGACCTGAACCTACATTAATATCCATTATATTTTCAGTACGTTTAACTAAATTTCCTTGCGTAATTTCGCGATCATTTCCAAAAATAACTACACCGACATTATCATTTTCTAAATTAAGGGCCATGCCCTTCATTCCATTAGAGAATTCAACCATTTCACCAGCTTTAACATTAATTAACCCGTAAACTTTCGCTACCCCATCCCCAACCGATACTACGGACCCTACTGCGCTTTTAAACTGCATAGCTTCCGCATTCTCATAGATGGCGACAATTTTATTTTGAAGTAAAGTTTTAATTTCCACTATAGATGACATTGATTTAGTGTTTAAACGAATATAAACGAATATATATGTAAAAAAAACAATAAATATTTTAACAGTCAGTATTAGACATTGAAATAAAAGATTAAATAATAAATATTAGATAATAAGATAAAATAAAAATAAAAAAAATGATAAAAAAATAAATATGCAATATATGAAATACCACCACAGTATTTTTAATAGTAAACAACAATTATCTCATTAATATTAGTTTAAGAAGTCAATTTAATATTTAATAAGTGATCTAACGAATCTTTGGCCTAATAAAAAACTAGAGCTAAAGCGAGGGCAACGGGATTCGAACCCGCATCCGCTGGGTCGATCACACCCAGAACTTTAATCCAATTAAGCTATACCCCGCAAATTAATTAAATTTGTGGAGGCACTTCGGAAAAATCGTCAACCGAAGGCACTCCAATCGTATATTTATAAAACTCTGTCCCAACATTCAAATTAGAATAAAGAGATTTATTTAATACAATACCAGATAGGATATTTTTAGAGTTAATAGATAAATAATTTTCAAAGTAAGTAAAAATATGAATTAAAATAAAAAAATAACTAAAATATATTATAGAACAAAATTGACCAATTTGATAATAGGGAATTTCCACAGGACTTCCACCTATTCAGCCCAATAATACACTATCAAAAAAAAAAATTCAAAAAAGTAAATTACTTGCTGGACGAAAAATCATAGAACGCACCTTTACATTATGAAGAAAAGGTAATATTAAAAAAATTAAAATAGAAGAAAGCATTAAAATAACACCACCCAACTTATCAGGAACTGAGCGTAATATAGCATAAAACGGTAATAAATATCATTCAGGAACAATATGAGCCGGTGTGACTAAAGGGTTTGCCGGTATATAATTATCTGTATGTCCTAAATAGTTAGGATAAAAAAATATAAAAAAAGAAAAAAAAATAAAAAAAACAATAACAGCAAACAAATCTTTTACAATAAAATAAGGCGTAAAAGGTATATTATCATATTGAATAGCATTTACCCCCAAAGGATTATTAGATTTACTATCATGCAAAAAAATTAAATGAATTGCAGTTAATGCTGCAATAATAAAAGGTAATAAGTAGTGAAAACTAAAAAAACGATTCAATGTAGCATTATCTACAGAAAAACCGCCTCATAATCAAAAAACTATAGAATTACCCACATAAGGGACGGCTGAAGCTAAATTAGTGATAACCGTAGCACCCCAAAAACTCATTTGACCCCAAGGTAATACATAACCTAAAAATGCAGTTATAATCATTAATAAAAAAATTAATACACCAACCCCCCATAAAAGTTGCCGAGGATATGTATATGAACTATAATACAAACCTCTACAAATATGAGCATAAACCGAAATAAAAAACATAGAAGCACCGTTAGCATGAATGTAACGTAATAATCAACCAAAATTTACATCGCGCATAATATGTTCTACGCTTATAAAAGCTAAATCCGTACTGGGCACATAATGCATTGCAAGAAAAATGCCAGTAAGAATTTGTATAACTAAACAAACTAAAAGAAAAATACCAAAACTCCAAATATAATTTAAATTAGAAGGTCCAGGATAAGGTACAGCAGTATGGTATAATGTTTGTATTAAAAAATTTTTATTTACAAAACGCATTTTAAAAATATAAACTAGAATATAAACTTAAATAATTTTTTTTCGCTTTATGCATCGATAAAGAATTTGAACTATATTCATCCATATTAAACGAATTTACATAAAAAGAATTTATTAAATTATTAGATAAAATACCGCAAAGCGGTGGCGTTGAAAAATCTGAAGAAACATCCTGCATTAGTACATCAGAAATACCCAATTGACGTAAACGTATAACAGGATCCGGATACTCTTTGGATAATAATAAAACCGAAGATCGAAATTTTGCACAATAATTTAATAATATAGAATAAAAAGCATAAAAAGAATAAACACCATTTAAAGGAGTGATAATTGGTGGAACTATATCTTTTAAACCCAAAAGATTGGTAAAAGACCCCCCAGTTTCTAATATATTAGCTAAAGGAAATAGATAATCATACGATTTTAATGCTTCAACACCAAACGAACCAAAAAAAATACTAACATCTTTTCTCGCTCAATCAGAATATAATAAAGGCAAATTAACAGAAGAATTTATAAAATTAGATGTGTTTAAATTAAAAAAAAGACTTGAACCACTTGAAATATTTTGTTGTTCTTGTTTATTTGAAAATTTTGAAGGAATAAAACCATACTCTAAAATAGATAAAGACGTTAATTTATTATATACAAAGTAAAATGAAAATTTTGGCAATATATTTTGAAGCTTCAAAAATAAAGACATTATTAAATCATAATCTTTCCGATGCAGTAGACTATTTCCTGCTAAAAATGTATAAGAATTATATGCGAATAAATCCACAAGAAAAGGATGACGACCCTCACAAAAATCAAGAAATGCTTTGATATTATTACCTAACAACTGTATTTCAAAATTCGGATTATTAATAGGTGTAAAGGAAAAAAATTTGGCATTATTTTTTAAAAAAATTTTTCGTAATTTTAAATTTAAAATAGGACTTTCTAATCTAGGATTTAATCCAATAAAAAAATATAACTCTGACGATAAAATTTTTGAAAAATTATTATTAAAAATAAATGTAGAACGAATTAAATTTTTTGGCGAAATGGATGAATTAAATAAAGAAGGTATTAAATTTTGAGAACCTAGCTTAGTCAATAAATCTTTAAAAAAAATAATAACTTCTGTTGTTATTAACGAATCTGTTAAACCAAATATTTCATTTGTCAAACGTGTACTATGTTTTTTTAAGAAAAAAAAAAAAAATATTTCAAGGCTCGTATACTGTATAAATTTTGAGAATGAAACAGATTGACTTAGATTTAGAGAAGTTTTTCTTATTAAGGAGGTTAAACGTTGATTATAAAGACTATCTAAGGCAAATCTAGCTTTATCGGTAATTCAATTATCATTAATTAAATCATTTTGCCTAGGTAAAACACGTAAAATTTTATGACCACGCACTTCAATTTTTATATTAGAAGCCATTGAATCAAAAAAATCAATTGAATTAAAATTAATAAATTCTCAAGAGCGTGCTTTAAAACTATAAGATTTTATAGTTAAAGCTCCAATTAAATTAGCAACCATTAATGCGCAATTTTAATGGAATCCTTTAAATAGATAGATAAAAGTATAACAAAAACATATGCTTGTAAAAAAGCAATACCAAATTCCAATGCAGTGATTGCTAATAATAATAATAGTGGTAATAATCCAAAAATAAAATTAATCTTTAATAAGTTAACGCCGAATCCCGCAACAATATGCAATAAGGTATGACCTGCTAACATATTTGCAAATAATCGAACCGATAAACTTATTGGACGAATACAATAAGACATAATTTCAATGCCAATCATCAAAGGTAAAATCGCAAGAGGAACACCAGAAGGAACAAATAATTGGAAAAAATGAACACCTTGACGTAGAAAACCTATTATACTTAATCCGATAAAAAAAGAAAAAGCAATCATAAACGTTAATATAATATGACTCGTAGGTGTAAAAGCATATGGCGTCAATCCTAAAAGATTACAAAATAAAATAAAACCAAAAATTAAAAAAAATAATGGAAAAAATTGCTGACCTTTTAAGCTTGCCTGATCTTTTATCATATCAAAAATAAATTGATAAATTAATTCAATTATACTTTGAAATTTTAAAGGGATCAAAAATAAATTTCATGAACCTAATAAAATAAAATAAAAGAAACAGCCAAAAGCTAATAGCATGTAAAAAGTAGCATTTGTAAGAGATATATCAAAAAATCCTACAAAAGATACTGGAACTAAAATGTTAATTTCAAACTGTTCTAAGGGAGAAAAGATCATATACCCAATTAACGGTCAACTTCACCAAAAACAATATCTTGTGTACCTATAATCGTAACTACATCAGCTAAATTATGCCCTTTCGACATAAAATCTAATCCTTGCAAATGTAAAAACCCAGGTGATTTTATACGACATCTATAAGGCTTATTACTACCATCAGACATTAAATAAACGCCAAATTCACCTTTTGGCGCTTCCACTCTAACATAAGTCTCACTAGAAGAAATAGAAAAACCTTCGGTATAATATTTAAAATGATGAATTAAAGATTCCATATTTTGTTTCATAAGACCACGAGATGGTGGCACAATTTTATTATTATTGTTTCTATGAGAACCTTCAGGAATCAAAGAAATGCACTGTTGAATTAACGAAATGCTTTGGCGCATTTCTTCTATACGAACCAAATAACGATCAAAACAATCACCATTTAATCCTACAGGGACCGTGAAATTTAAATTTGCATAAATTTCATATTGGTCCACAAGACGTAAATCTCAATTTACGCCCGAACCACGCAACATAGGACCACTAAATCCTCAATTTAAAGCTTCTGCGGTGGATACAATTCCAATATTAACCAATCGCTGCTTCCATATACGATTACCAGTTAGAAGTTCTTCCACTTCGTCAATACGTGAACTAAATCCTGAAATAAACGTATAGAGATCATCAAGAAAACCTAAAGGTAAATCTAAGGCAACGCCACCTGGTCGTATATAAGCCGCGTGCATCCGTGCACCAGAAACACGTTCATAAAATTCCATTAAACGTTCACGCTCTTCAAATGTTCATAAAAACGGCGTTAAAGCACCAACGTCCATAGCATGGGTTGTGACAGCCATTATATGATTTAATATTCTTGTAATTTCTAAAAACATAACTCTAATAAATTGAGCACGCAATGGCACATTTATATTTAATAAATTTTCAATAGCCATCGAATAAGCGTGCTCCTGCGCCATCATAGAGACATAGTCTAAACGATCAAAATAAGGTAACGCTTGCATATAAGTTTTATATTCAATTAATTTTTCAGTGCCTCGGTGTAATAAGCCAATATGCGGGTCCGCACGTTGGATTACTTCACCATCTAATTCTAAGACCAGGCGCAATACACCGTGCGCTGCAGGATGTTGAGGACCAAAATTTAAAGTTAAATTTTTTATTTTTTTTAAAGATGACATTATTTTCATACTTTTTGAAAATAAAAAAAACGAAATTCTTGTGTTACTTCTATTGATATAAATTTTATATGTTTTAATTCCCAATCGTATTTCAGTTCATAAAAACCACTTAAAGGGAAATCTTTTCGTAAAGGAAATCCTTCAAAACCATAATCTGTTAAAATGCGACGAAGATCCCCATTACGATAAAATCGAATCCCAAACATATCAAAACATTCACGTTCTAATCAACCTGCAGATTTAAATAAAGAAGATAGCGAAATTTGCGTTTCTAAATCTTTTACATATATTTTTAAAATTAATCTAGAATTATATTGTCAACTATTAAATAAATAATTAATACAAAATCGCTCAGATTTAAAAGGAAAATCATTACCTCAAATATCCATAAGTGAATCATAATAAAAAAGAGTATGTTTTTTTAAAATTAAAGTAAATAAATAAAAATATGATTTACGTATAGTTAAAAATAATTGAGTTTCATTTGATTTTATTAATAAATTAGCCACGAATGGCTCAAATAAATATAAAAGATAATGATTTAAAAAAAAAATTTCAAAAGTATTTCGTGTATAATTTAAAGAATTATCCAATAATGGAAGTAACATTTTATAACGTTATTTTATTCTCAATCCAATGCACCTTTTTTTCATTCATAAATAAAGCCGACGGTTAATACAAAAAAAAAAATTAGCATAGTAATAAAACCAAAAAAACCTGTTTGAAACATAACCATAGTTCAGGGAAATAAAAATGCAATTTCTAAATCAAAAATAATAAATAAAATGGACACTAAATAAAATCGTACATCAAACTTTTGCCGCGCATCTTCAAAAGGACTAAAACCACATTCATATGCAGATACTTTTTCTTTATCAGGATTATTTGGACTTGCTAAATAGGCAACAAGATAAAGGATGTAAACAACAATTAATGTAATTGAAAATAGCGCTAAAAAATTAAAATATGTATTTTGAGTATACATTTTTAATTTAAAATAAGATTATTTAAAAAAAAAAAAATACGATTTTCCGTATTATTTATTGAAATAGCGGATAAAGTTTCTTTTTTTAAATATAAACTTTCAAAAGATAATATTATCATTAATTTTGAAATAAATAATCGTTGAAAATCATAAATAAAAGATACAATATAAGTTTGAAAATTTTGACTTAAAACAATAGAATACTCTTTTACAATTTCATTAAATTTATATAAAAAAGAATTGTTACGCTGTTTATAAAAAATCAATAAAAGATCTAAAATAGATTGTTTTGCTATAATATAATCTGAAAATTGAGATAAAATAGTCATATGCCGGTTCCTCAATTCAGTAGATATTAAAGAACTTAGTCCTGAAAATAAAATTGAAAATATAATAAAAAAACTATTTACTACTAATAATTCTTCGTCAAAGAAAAAAAGTTCTTTTGAAAGTGTTATTAAAAAAAAAAAAATAAATCAAATTGTTGGAAACATAGTACATTGCTATAACCTATTTCAATAAAAAAATAAAAAAGAAACAAATATTAAATTTGTTTCCAAATATTAAAAGTTTTTTGAAGGAGTAATAACGCCGTTTGCGTAAAAGCTCCTTGAGTGATTAAAAAACCAATATAAGAGTTTTTTATCAAAAGCTCTTCCAGTATATCCTGATGCATTAAGGATGAAAAAATAAAGAGACGGTGCCGACGAAATCTCAATATTTTTAAAAAATTGGGTAAAAATTGATTAATAAGAATCAAATAAAAAGTTAAAAAAAAAATACAGAATCAAAATAATTGCGTAGCAAAACTAAATTTATCGAGTTGTGGCATAGAATACTTTTTTAACCTTTTAAGGCAGAAATATTATCAATAGCGATTACACCGCGAATTCTATAATAGACCACTAAAATAGCGAGCCCAATAGCCGACTCGGCCGCGGCAACGGTTAAGACATAAAGTGCAAACATTTGGCCAATAATATCATCTAAATAAACCGAAAAAAAAATAAAATTTAAATTTACAGCTAATAACATAATTTCGATAGACATAAGAATTACTAAAAAATTTTTTCTAGTCATAAAAATGCCTCATAACCCTATAAAAAATAAGAAGAAATTAACTCAAAAAAGATTAAATAACATCTTTACGATTTTTTATACTATGCAACCGCACAGATTTATGTCAATTACGAACCTGTTGTTCATAAATTTTTTGTCGAAGCACATATTTTGTATGATTTAAAGTTAATATGATAGAGCCGATCATCGCAACTAATAAAATTAAAGAAGTTATTAAGAAAAAATGAAAAAAATGCGTATATAATATTAATCCTAATAAAACTATATTTTGTTCGCGATTTAATTCATGAGCTCAATTAATATAGCCCGTTGTATCAATAAGAGGAAATACAAAATCCATATAGGTAAATAACTCTGTAAATACAAATAAAAATAAAATAGAAGATAGCGGTAAATAATTAATAAAATTTGCATTTAATTCGATTATTTTAATATTTAACATCATAATGACAAATAAGAATAACACAGCGACTGCACCTACATATACGATAATAAGAATTAAACCCAAAAACTCGGCTCCAAGGGAAATCAACAATGTGGCAGCGCCGCAAAAAACCAAAATTAAATAAAAAATAGAATGAACTGGATTTTTTGATAAAATAACCATAAAAGCACAAACTAATATTAAAAAAACTAATATTTCAGTTAAAAAAGACATTATTTTATTTTGGAAATGAACGAAAAAAATAAATAAATAAACTAACGGTCACAATGATTATAGCTCTAAAATCTATTATCGAAAGAAGAAAGTCAATATCTGATCATAATGCGAATATGATCATGTAGTTACAAAATAAAAATCCTAAAAAAAAAGTAAAAGCATAATGATAAATATAACCCGTTTGTAATAATTGTATTTTTTTACTAATTAAAAACATTAAATTTTGTAACCCAAAAGGTCCTAATAATTCGAGTAAACCACGATCTATTAATTTAAAAGAGTATTTATGACCAAATAAAAGAATGGATCTACTAATGTAATGATTATAAACATTATCAAAAAATCATTTTTTTGACAAGAAAAAAAATAAAAATTTACCTATTTTACTCATTTTTAATTTTAATAATAACATAGAGAAAAATTTATTTAAAATTAAACAAAAAATAACACCAGCAATACTACAAAAAACTGGCAATAATTTTAAAGTCAAAGGAATAAATTCAGATTCAATACCCTTAAAATGTGTTGGATGTACAAAGATTGTATTAGAAAATGTAATAGCTCCAGGACCTATCATTAAATCTTTTAATAAATAACCACTAAAAATGCTACCGAAACCTAGTACAATTAAAGGTAATGCCATGGCAAATGGCGCGTCATGTACTTGTGACATTATAATTTTAGAATTATTAGTTTTGGAAATAAAAACAAAATATATAAGCCGTGTAGAATAAAAAGCTGTAAATAATGCGGAAATCGAACCTAACCAGTAAGCAAAAAGACCTTCAATTTTATAGCTAGACACAGCTAATTCTAAAATAATATCTTTTGAATAAAATCCGGCTAAAAAAGGAAATCCTGCTAGAGCGAGCGAACCGATTAAAAACATAGTATATGTAAAAGGTAATAAATTTATTAATCCACCCATTCTGCGCATATCTTGTTCATTATTTAAAGAATGAATTACAGACCCTGCACTTAAAAACAAGAGTGCTTTAAAGAATGCATGATTAGTTAAATGAAATAAACTAATATTGTATCCAGACAACCCACAAGAAAAAATCATATAACCTAATTGACTACAGGTAGAAAAAGCAATCACCCTTTTAATATCATTTTGTAATAGACCTGTTGTCGCAGCAAAAAAAGCTGTTAAAGCTCCTATTACGGTAATAACAAATAAAGCAAAATTACTATATTCAATTAAAGGTGACACTCTTATTAATAAAAAAACACCCGCCGTTACCATAGTAGCTGCATGTATTAATGCAGACACTGGTGTGGGGCCCTCCATGGCATCAGGTAATCAAGTATGTAAACCTAATTGTGCTGATTTACCTATGGCCCCTAAGAATAATAATAAAGAAATAAACGTAATGTTATCGATGTAGATTCCTAGTATATTGAGTGTTTCGTCTACCATATAAGGTACTATAGAAAAAACGACAGAAAACTCTAATGTTCCGAATGTTTCAAAAATACAAAATATAGCTAAAGCAATGCCAAAATCACCAATTTTGTTCATGATGATCGCTTTAATGGCAGATTTATTTGCTTGCAATCTTGTAAATCAAAAACTAATTAATAAATATGAACACAGACCGACACCCTCCCAGCCTAAAAATAGCTGCATAAAATTATCACTTGTAATTAGCAATAACATAAAGAATGTAAACAAGGATAGATATGACATAAATCTAGGAAGATGAGGATCTGTGTTCATGTACTCACTTGAATAAATATGTACCAACATAGATACTGTCAAAACAACACAGAGCATTGTACTAGTTAAAGCATCAAATAAGAAGCCTCACTGTACTAAAAGTAGTCCACTATCAAATCATGGAAATAATTTAATACTACAGTTACTATTTAATAATACTATTTCATAAAAAATAATATACGATAGAATGCCTGACACGCTTATAAACAGTATCGAAATATATGTTGAACCTTTTGTACCGAATGCCCTACCTCCAAATCCACATAATAAAGAACTAAATAAAGATAAAAAAATTACTAATAAATACATTTTTTATTTATATGTTAAAAAAAATTATATTAAAATAAACGGAAAAAACGATAAAAAATTCATTAAATTATTGACTAAATGTACATAAAATTTTTAAAAAAAGTATATATAATAAAATAAATTATAAAAACCCTTAAAATGTAGAAACTCTATAATCAAAGCGATCTTTAAATATTTTTATAGAAAATTAAAATATAAGAAACTATATTAAAAATGAAAAATTTATACAGTAATAGTTACACAAAGATATAAATTGTTTTATAATTCTTTTAAAATTGAATAGAAGAAAGAATAGAAAAAATTTATTAGTTGCAACAAAGACACGGTTAGACCAAAAAGGGCTCGAACCTATATTTGTGCAGTTATGAGCCGCATGTTTTACCAATTAAACTATTGGTCTCCTCAAAGCCAAAAGATTTTTAATTTTTAAAGTTTTTATAATTGAAACAAATTTAACATATTATGTTTACGCATATTAAAAAGAAAAGGAACTTCTTTGAAAGTTAAAATATCTTTAACACACGTTGCAATTAATAATGGATGAAAAACTTCTATATATTTAGGATGTTTATGTAATAAATATTTTCTATTTTTTTTTGTAATTTTTAATAAAAAATAATTATATAATGAAATAAAGCAAAATCAAGGATTTTGCTTAGATTGTCGCAAACGGCCTTCTCTTAATCAATTTAACATTTTAAATTTATTAATAGAAAATGTACTTAAAGAAAAAAATGAAATAATATCAAATTTTTTTAACAGAAAATTTGGATGCGTTACTCTAATATTATTAACATACACTTTTTTATGCATAATTAATTGTTTTATTTGAGAAAGCGATAAAAGATTAAAAGCGCGAAAAATAAACATATCTAAACGTAACTCCAGCTTTGTTAAAAAATTAGAAATTAAATTCCCTTTTAATTTTAAACACGTAGAATATAATTTACGAATTTGATGAATTTTCATATTTTGATAAAAAGCAAAAATAAGCTTTTTTCTTCGGTAAACTATATGACGCAATTTTTGAGGTAATCGATTAAAATTTTGTCGGTTATTACGATCAATTTTAAAAAAAATATTACTAGATTTTTTAAACAACATTTTATAGAATTTCGAATAAATTAAACTAAAATTTTTATTAATTTTTTGACGACGAAGAATTAAACCAAAAATATCTGTTTGATATTTTTTTGTAATAAAGAATTTGTGTTTTTTTTTTAATAATTTTTTATTTAAT
>Ga0075167_10049595_pt1 | contig 16258 bp, 11 predicted proteins | sample JI61114C2RNA_FD_77314 | JGI IMG/M metagenome (GOLD analysis project Ga0075167, IMG submission 77314) | Metatranscriptome of wastewater effluent complex algal communities from Wisconsin, to seasonally profile nutrient transformation and... | ecosystem: Engineered > WWTP > Effluent > Algae...
TGAGTATATACCGAAACTTTCTGCATTACCTCACCATCGTCTTAGTTTTTGGAGCTACCTTGCTCCCAAACCGGGCTGAGGCTGCTGACCCTAAAAAAGGGCAAACGCTTTTCTTAGAAAAATGTGCTAGTTGTCACAACAACAACATGAAGGACAAATCCACAGGGCCTGCGCTCGAGGGTGTGCAAGCACGCTGGGCAAAGTATCCCGGGGATTTGCAAAAGTGGATTAGCAACTCACAGGCTTTGGTGGCTGCCAACCACCCTTATGGGAAGCCGCTTTATGTACAATTTGGGAATGCGGTGATGACCAGCTTCCCCGAATTGACCCCTGCTGATATTGACGACATCTTGTTGTATATCGACAATAAAGCAGCTTTTAATTGTTATGAAAAAGGCAAATGTGAGGACCCAAAGACTCCAGCAAACGAAACCGCCAAATCTGATGCGCCAAAAGGTACTAACTACGCGCTTTGGGGCTTGTTCGCGCTTTTGTTGGGCGGGGTAGGTTTGTTGGGCAGATACATCAATAACCTCAACCGTTTGGCTGAGCAGAAATTGGGTGAGCCTGTATCCGCACCGCGTTCTGTATTACAAATTATTCTTAATCCGGTAGTGGTTCGTTTGACCGTGTTCGGGTTGGTGATTGTGGGTGCTTATACCCTCGTTACTGGCGCGATTGGTTTGGGACGTCAGCAAGGGTACGCACCTGAGCAACCGATTAAATTCTCACACGCTTTGCACGCTGGCAAACACAAAATTGATTGTCAATATTGCCACGATGGCGCTCGTCGTTCCAAACACGGTTCTATCCCTGCGGTCAATACTTGTATCAATTGCCACGCAGCCGTGCGCAAAGGACCTGAAACAGGAACTTCCGAAATTATCAAGATTTATGCAGCGGCAGGGTTTGACCCAAGCGCACCAAGCCACGAAACTTATTATTTCGCGGACAGCGTAAGCCCTGAAAAACGTTTAGAGTCTTTCCAAAATTGGTTGGAAACCACCTATGCAAAAGATATGGATAAACCAGAAACGCAAAAAATGATAGCTTCACAAATGGCTACTGCTAAAGCGTATTTGGGCAAACCAATCGAGTGGATACGGATTCACAACCTTCCTGACCACGCTTACTTTAACCACTCTCAACACGTGGTTGCTGGTGGGGTAGCTTGCCAAACTTGCCACGGCGAGGTAGAAAAAATGGAGGTGGTAAAACAACATTCTCCGCTTTCAATGGGCTGGTGTATTAACTGTCACCGCGAAACGAAAGTAAAATTTGATAATAACTACTATGCGGAGAAATCCAAAAACCCAACTGATAGCGCAACCGCTTACAGCTCTTACGAAAAATACCACAAAGAGTTGAAAGAAAACAAACGCACAGGGGTTTCTGTAGAAGACATAGGCGGTTTGGAATGTCAAAAATGCCATTACTAAACCCACATTTTGCGCCTGTTGGTGGCTTCGCCATTTTGCGCGTAGCGACCAACAGGCTGTTTTAAAAATATAATTATTCATTATCCAATATATTAAAGACTGAAAAGTCTTTTTTCCGAATATAAACATGGGCAAGTTAAACGAAACCAAGGTTTGGGTAAGTGTAGAAGATTTGAGCCAAGACTCCAAACTCGTTCAACAACATCAAAGCGAGTTCGTCGAGCTTCCGATAGTTGGAAACGATACCCCCCACACCGATGATAACCAGCAAAATAACCCTAATCGTCGGGATTTTCTCAAATATATGGGCTTCGGGCTTGGGGCTGCAACCTTAGCAAGCTGCGAAATTCCGGTCAAAAAAGCTATCCCTTATGTTATCAAACCTGATAATATCGTTCCGGGTGTGGCTAATTATTATGCTTCAGCTTTCGTAAAAGGCGGGGACTTTGTGGCTACTTTGGTCAAAACCCGCGAAGGTCGTCCTATCAAAATAGAAGGCAATACGCTTTCTGTTATCACAGGCGGTGGAACCTCTGCACGGGCTCAAGCAAGCGTTTTGAGCTTGTACGATACCAACAGACTCAAATATGCAGCAAGTATCAACGGCAAGGAGGAAGACAAGGAGAAGATAGCTACCAAAATGAATTGGGCGGATTTGGATAAAGCGGTAATGGCTGCTTTGACCGCGGATGCACAAGTGCGGATTGTAACCCACACGGTGATTAGCCCAAGTCTTTTGCAGGCGATTGCGGATTTTAAATCCAAATATCCGAATACTCAACACGTTCAATACGACCCATTCTCTTGCTCTGCTTTGTTGGAAGCGAATGAGTTGATGTTCAAAAAAGGGGTGGTTCCAAACTACCGTTTTGAAAAAGCTAAATGTGTGGTAGGGATTGAGTGCGATTTCTTAGGCACTTGGATTTCTCCAACCGAATATAGCAGAGATTATATCCAAAACCGCAAATTGCGCAACGAGGATATTAAAGGTGCTGCTGAAAAAATGTCCCAACACATCCAGTTTGAAAGCCGTATGTCTATGACAGGCTCTAACGCGGATAATCGGGTTTTGGTAAAACCTTCTGAGCAAGGTGCTGCTTTGATAGCTTTGTATAATGCAGTAGCTGGTCAATTGGGTAAAGCAACCTTGGCTTCCAAAGGGGATTCCTTCGCTTGGGCAAAAGCTAAAAAAGGGATTGAAGCAACCGCCAAAAAATTGGTTGCAAATAACGGCAAATCTTTGGTTGTCTGTGGTATCAACGATGTGAATATGCAGTTGATTACCAACGGGTTGAACGAAATGTTGGGTGCTTATGGCAACACCATTCTTTGGGATACACACTCCAACCAACGCAAAGGAAGCGATGCACGCCTTAATCAGTTGATTTCGGATATGAACGCAGGTTCGGTAAAAGCTGTGTTTGTGTTGGATGCAAACCCTGCTTTTGATATTCCGGGCAAAGCGGCAGAATTCGCAGCAGGTTTGGCAAAAGTGGAGCTTTCCGTAAGCATGAACGATAGCATTGACGAAACCACCGAACTTTGCAAATATGCAGCCCCTGACCATCATTGGTTGGAATCATGGGGGGATGCAGAACCAAAAAGTGGGCATTATTATTTGGTACAACCAACTATCAAAAATCTGTTTGAAACTCGCGAAGCTGGTCTTAGCTTCTTGACTTGGGCAGGTTTGGCACCAAATAGCAGCAGCCCTTATTACGATTATATCGCTAATTATTGGAAAACAAACCTTTTTGCTAAACAGGCAGAATATGCAAGTTTCCAAGCGTTTTGGGATAATTCTCTACACGATGGGGTGTTTGTGGCAAAATCAGGTTCTGCGATTGTGAGCGAAACCCCAGCACCAGCGCCTACACCAAGCCCAGAGGCACCAGCGCCTACTACCAGCGCGGATTTGAACGCGGCAGCGGCAGCGATTAAAGCACCAGGCACAGGCATGGAGGTTTCTTTGTACGAAACCGTAAACATGGGTTCAGGGCAATATGCAAACAACCCTTGGTTGCAAGAAATGCCAGACCCGGTTATGCGTACTACTTGGGATAACTTCATCACCATTCCTATCAAATGGGACGGTCATAATAACTACCAAGCATTGGCTAACCTAAGCGACGGGGATATTGCGAAAGTAACTATCAACGGGGCAGATTATGAGTTGCCAGTTATCCGCCAATTTGGGCAGATGGAAGGAACCATTTCTATCGCTTTGGGTTATGGACGTACAAAAGCAGGTAAAGCAGGTACAAAAGTGGGTAAAAACCTTTTCCCAGCGGTAAAAGCAGGGGAATTGTTCGCAACCACTACCGAGCCGGTTAAAGTTGGTCGCGATTCGCATTTTGCTTGTGTTCAGTTGCACCACACTTATGGGTTGAACCCAACCGATGAAACCGGTAAAATCAAAAATGCACCGTCTGGAAAACCTTTCAATTTGGACGAGCAGGTATTGGGACACGTAGGTTTCCAAGGTTCTTTGACAGGTCGTTCCGTATTTTTCCAATCCACTGCGAAAGATTTGGACGAATCCGTAAAAGAGCTTAAAGAAAAACGCAAAGAATACCAACACCTTAACGATATGGGCTTGTACCCAGATTATAAGGATGTGTACGGAATGGGACACCACTGGGCAATGGCTGTGGATATGAACTCTTGTACAGGTTGTAACGCTTGTACGGTAGCTTGTATGGCAGAAAACAACGTGCCTGTGGTTGGAAAATACGAGGTAGCAATTGCGCACGAAATGACCTGGTTGCGTATTGACCGTTATTTCTATGGGGCAGAAGATACCCCGAACACGGCTTATATGCCGATGATGTGCCAACACTGTGATAACGCTCCTTGCGAGAACGTTTGTCCGGTGGCTGCAACCAACCATAGTTCTGAAGGTTTGAATCAGATGACTTATAACCGTTGTATTGGTACGCGTTACTGCGCTAACAACTGCCCTTATAAAGTGCGTCGTTTCAACTGGTTGGACTACACGGCAGCAGATTTGTTCCCTGCCAATGAGGTGGATATGAACAGAGGCAAAGAAGGGGCAGAATACTATACGTATATGACTGATAGTTTGACCCGTATGGTGTTGAACCCTGATGTTACGGTACGTTCGCGCGGGGTGATTGAAAAATGTAGTTTCTGCGTACAACGTTTGCAAGAAGGCAAACTCAAAGCGAAAGTAGAAGGTCGTAAACTGAAAGATAATCAGGATATTCAAGTGGCTTGTCAGCAAGCATGTCCAACAGGCGCGATTGTGTTTGGGGATAAAAATGACAAAAACAGCCAAGTGTATAAATTGACGAAAGAAAACCGCACCTACATTGCTTTGGAAGAAACCAACGTTCGTTCCTCTGTATATTACTCTATGAAAGTTGTGAACAGAAACGAGGAGATTAACGGGGCTTTGGATAAAACCGCAGCGCCAAAAACCGAAGATTCGCACTCACATTCTTAACATATAGCACAGGCTGGTGCTAAGGGCTTTTTCGCTTAGCATCAGCTTGTTTAAACGCGCAACAATTTTTCTAATAACATATAGCTTAATCATATCATGAGTGGAGCTTCATTTTCTAAAATTCGCCCCGCCCTTATCACAGGGAACAAAACCTATCATCAGATTACGGAGGATATCTGCTCCCCGACGGAACAGGTTCCGGGCGCAGGTTTCGTAATGTTGTTGATGGCTTCTTTGGGGCTCTTGGCATTCGGTAGTTTAGCCATGTTTTTTACCATTTGGTACGGGATAGGTACTTGGCACTTGAACCGCACAGTGGGTTGGGGTTGGGACATTACCAACTTCGTTTGGTGGGTAGGTATCGGTCACGCGGGTACGTTGATTTCGGCGATTTTGCTTTTGTTCCGTCAAAAATGGCGTACAGGGGTAAATAGAGCAGCAGAAGCGATGACTATTTTCGCGGTTATGTGTGCGGCAATTTTCCCTGGTATCCACATGGGACGTATTTGGATGTCTTTCTTCGTATTGCCTTATCCAAACACAAGAGGTCCGCTTTGGGTAAACTTCAACTCTCCGTTGTTGTGGGACGTATTCGCGATTAGTACTTATTTCACCGTGTCTTTGTTGTTCTGGTACACAGGTTTGGTGCCTGACTTTGCAACTATTCGCGACCGTGCAAAAGGTTTCCGCAAAAAATTATACAACTTCTTATCCTTCGGTTGGACAGGTTCAGCTAAACACTGGCAACGTTGGGAGTATTTGTCCTTGGTATTGGCTGGTTTATCCACCCCGTTGGTACTTTCTGTACACACGATTGTATCCTTTGACTTTGCTACTTCCGTTATTCCAGGCTGGCACACGACCATTTTCCCTCCATACTTCGTAGCAGGTGCGATTTTCTCTGGGTTTGCGATGGTTCAAACCTTGATGATTATCACCCGTAAAGTGTTGAAACTTGAGGATTATATTACTGTAGAGCACATTGAGTCTATGAACAAGGTTATCGTTTTAACCGGTTCTATCGTAGGGGTTGCTTACTTGACAGAGCTTTTCGTAGCTTGGTATTCTGGGTATGTGTATGAGCAGTTTGCTTTTTATAATCGCGCTTTAGGACCTTACTGGTGGTCATATTTTGCGATGATGACTTGTAACGTAATCACCCCACAATTCTTCTGGTCAAGAAGTATGCGTCGGAACATTACCGTAACCTTCATCCTTTCTATTATTGTAAATATTGGGATGTGGTTTGAGCGTTTTGTGATTATTGTAACCTCTTTGCACAGAGATTTCTTGCCAAGTAGCTGGGCTTACTACTCTCCATCTTGGGTTGAGGTTGGGGATTATATCTTTACTTTTGGTTTGTTCGGAACTTTGTATTTGTTATTTACCCGTGTTGCGCCTGTGGTTGCGATTGCTGAGATTAAAAGTATTCTCAAAACCAGCGGTAACCAATACGTGGAAGCAAAACAAAAAGCAGAAGCAGAAGCGCACGCACACCATTCGCACGCTCGCACAATGCACAAACCAGATAGCCAAAATCCTTTATAATTTCCCTAAACCTTCGATAAACAATCATGAGAAAATTGCATAAAACAGTTCTCTACGGCTTATACAACGATGAGGAAATCCTCAAAGATGCTGTGGTGAAAATCAAAGGCGAGGACGTCGATATTTGGGATGTTTTCACCCCTTTTCCTGTGCACGGTTTAGACCCTTTGTTGGGTTTGAAAGAATCCCGTTTGCACATAGCAGGGTTTTTCTACGGGTTGTTCGGAACAACCGTTGCGTTTAGTTTTATGACTTGGGTATTTACCCGAGATTGGCCAATCATATTCGGGGGTAAGCCTTATTTTGCAATGCCTTCTATGATTCCTATCACCTTCGAGTTTACGGTGCTTATGGCTGCTGTGGGGATGGTGGTAACATTTTATTTAGTGTGTGGTCTAGGACCTGGGGTAACCAACCCTTACTTAGATACTCGTATTACAGACGATAAATTCTGTATCGCTTTGGATGTAACCGACAGCAGCGCAGCCGATATTGAAAAATATTCAGCCTTGCTTAAAGCTACCGACGCGGAGGAAATTCACACCAAAACTATCTAACCGACCCATTCTAAAAAAACAATATGAAACAAGCTAATAAACAGCTTCAGTTTGCATTCGCTGCTTTGATAGGATTGGCAGGTTTGCAAGGTTGTAGCCGTGCCGATGGGAATACCACAGGGCGCGAATATATGCCAGATATGGCGCACTCGGTAGCTTACGAATCCAACACCTATGTTTTTTACAACCAAAATCGTTGGGGTGGGGCAGAAGGTTACAGAGCGTTCTACGATAAGAATGTTTTGGGCGGAAAACCAATAACACACACTATCGCACGCGGTCAAAAAGAGCACGTTTATCATTATAACGATACCGAAGCTGACCGCACCCGCGCAATGGCTGAAATTACAGAAAATCAGCTCAAACCGCAAACAGAACAAGAATTGGAAAAAATCTTGGAAAGTGGAAAAAATCTCTACGGGATTTATTGCGCTACTTGCCACGGAGACCAAGGAGACGGGAACGGGAATTTGTACAAAAGCGGAGAAGGTCCTTATCCAAACAAACCCGCCAATTATATGGCAGACGAGTTTTTGAAAGCAACGGATGGGCGTTATTACCACGCGATTGTGTATGGTAAAAACGTGATGATGCCACATGCGGACAAGCTCAACCCTAAAGAACGTTGGGAGGTTATCCATTACATCCGTTCTATGCAAGCCACCTACCAAAAAGGTACTTATGATTTGGCTGCTGCAAATGGGAAGAAAACCGCGCCTGAAAGCGTAGCCCCAGCACCCGCGCCGGCTCCAGCACCCGAAGCTCCAGCTCCTAACCCAAAAGAAAAAGATAAGAAAAAACCAAAATAAATGGTTGGTTGAGCTTTTTTGCTGATTTTTTTATCTTTATCCGCTAAATTTTCCTGTTCATTCTAATATTATGGGACATACAAATCAACCCGCCAACAACCAGTTTGTGTTCGACGGGAAACTAAAAGGGCTAACCCTAGGGCTTTTTGTCTTAGGTTTGGTTTGTTTGGTGCTCACTTACGCAACCGACAGCGAGTATCATCACGCTATTTTCTGGTCTAATCTTTTGCATAATACCGTATTTTTTACGGGGATTTCTTTTGCAGCTTTATTTTTTATATGCGTACATACCCTCGGTTGGGGGGGCTGGCATACAGTATTCAGACGCGTTCCTGAAGCAATGATGATGTACATGCCTGTGGGCGCTGTGCTTGTTTTGTTGATTGGGGCTGGGGTGATGATGAATGCACCAGGCACAGAAATGCTTTATATGTGGGCGGACGAAGGTTTGGTAAAAACCGATAAACTCCTACAACATAAATCTCCTTTTCTTAATCCTTATGTGTATTTGTTAACTGTTTTGGTGATTGGGATTTGGGCATTTTTTGCTTCGGTTATCCGCAAAATTTCCAACCAACAAGACACTTACGACAACGAAGGGAAAGATGCTAAACATTTGTTCAAATTGCGTTTTTGGGCGGCTATCTTTTTGCCTATAGCTGGTTTTTCTAGCGCTTTCGCGATTTGGCAATGGGTAATGTCTGTGGATGCACACTGGTATAGCACCTTGTTTGCTTGGTATGCAAGTGTGAGCCTTTGGGTAAGTTCTGTGAGTTTGATGCTTTTGTTGATTGTTTTCTTACAATCTCGTGGGCATATGACAGGCTTTAGCAAAGAGCACATGCACGATTTGGGTAAATACATTTTCGGGTTCAGCGTTTTCTGGACTTATTTGTGGTTCTCCCAATTCATGCTTATTTGGTATGCTAACAACGGGGAGGAAACTCAATACTTCTTCTTGCGTTTTGAGCAATTCAAACCAATTTTCTTCCTCAATATCCTTATCAACTTTTTGGTGCCTTTCTTTACCTTGATGATGAATAGCTCCAAACGTACCCTCGGTACGGTAGGTTTTATCGCTGGTTTGGTTATTTTTGGGCATTGGTTGGATTTTTACCAAATGATTAAACCTGGTGTTTGGCACAATATCGAACACCATATGCACGCTGGACACGACCATTCACACAGCAGCAACTATACAAGCCCTGAAGAAAATGGGGGTGGAAAAGCAGTTTTGACCTATTACACAGGCGCTGATTCTTTGAACACACAAGCAGATTCTACCCATACGCACGCTGCTGGGGATTCTACCCACACGCACGCTGCTGATAGCACCCAACATGGTACAACCGCACCAGCAACCCCTGAAAACCACGACGGTCATAACCACGGGGATAAAGGACACGCAGAAGCAGGACACGATGCACACGCTCATGGACATAGCACTGTAATGGGGATTCACTTCCCTGGTTTGTTGGAATTGGGTACAATGTTAGGATTCTTAGGTTTGTTCTTGTTTGTAACTTTCTCATTCTTGGCAAAATCTTCTTTGTTGCCTAAAAATGACCCATTCTTGGAAGAAAGCGAGCATCACCACATCTAAGTCAAAGATTCCGAAGCAACAAGTGTTTAAAAGGAATTTTGAATAATTTAAAATAAGTCTAAACAAGCCTTGAAAAGAAATTTTTGAGGCTTGTTTTAACCCTAAACCCTTATCTTTGTGTTGTCTTTGGGACAGCATTAATCGGAATAACCCAACAATTTTATATTTTTAATCTCATCTACAAAATATAGTTCATAATGGAAATCTTAATAGGTTTTTTATCTGCCGTGCTTTTGGCTGTATTCCTAGTACAGATAGGTAAAGCACGGGAGCTAGCCTCGATTGTCCGCAACGATAAGAACGAAGAGTACGAAATAAACAAATTCCAAGGAGCTTTGGGGGTTGTGTTTATGCTTGCGTTTTTGGGCGTTTGTGTATGGTCGTATATATATTATCTACCATATATGTTAGGCTGGGGGGTCAATACAGCAGCTTCCGCACACGGGGCAGAGGTTGACCACATGTTTAATTTGACACTTTTTATTACTGCTATCGTATTTTTTCTTACCCAGATTGCTTTATTTTGGTTTGCTTGGCAATATCGCGGGCGCAAAAACCACAAAGCAATTTATTGGTCTCACAACGAGCAGCTCGAAATGGTTTGGATGATTATCCCAGCTGTAACGATGACTTTCTTGGTAGTGGGTGGTTTGCAAGCTTGGAACCACATCATGGGGGATGTAAACCCAGACGAAGAATACATAGAGATTGAAGCTACTGGTTACCAATTTGCTTGGGGTTTGCGTTATCCTGGTCGCGATGGTAAATTAGGTGCTAAAGATTTTAGAAAAATAGATGCGACCAATCCTTTGGGACAAGATTGGAACGACGAGAAAAACATAGACGATTTCCAACCAGATAAGATTGTTTTGCCTTTGGGTAAAAAAATTCGGGTACGGATTACCGCTAGAGACGTTTTGCATAACTTTTACCTCCCACAATTCAGGGTAAAAATGGACGCTGTTCCTGGTATGCCTACTTATTTTGTGTTTACACCTACAGTTACGACCGATTCTATGCGCAGACGCTTGAGCGAATCACCAGATTGGCAGGTAGCAGATAAAAATGATAAAACAAAAAAGCGCTGGGAAACGTTTGATTATGAGCTAGCTTGTGCTGAGCTTTGCGGAAAAGGACACTACAGTATGCGTCGGATTGTTAAAATCGTTAGCCCTGAAGAGTATGAAGCATGGTTGGATGAGCAGGAAAAATCCTCACACTACCTAACCAATGTACGCGGGAAAGACAATGACCCGTTCAAAGAAAAAGGTGAGAATGGTTTGCTTTTTGAAAAATTGGTAGCTTTCAAATCAGAAGGAAACAAATTGCTCGAAGACCTCAAAACCAAACGCGAGGCTGCACGTGGCAAAGACAAAGCTGCTTTTGAAATGTATTCTAACCTCCAAAGCGAAGCTAAAAAAATACAGACAGTTTTGAGAACCACTATGAGTGTGGAAGATGCAGAAAAAAGCCTACGCGAGCTTAAAATTTTGTTAGAAAATGCTAAGGTTGTTTCTACCTCCGCAGACCTTTCGCTTACTGTAACAGACTCAATGGCTACACTTTCGCTTACTGTAACAGACTCGGTTGTAGTAGATACAACCAAAAAACCGCTTTAATTTTTCGTAATTTTATAAACACATTTTATACCCCCTTATCCTAATTATGGCAGATATAACCCTCGTCAAAAAAGACGAACTGCATGACAGCGGCGACCACGGTCATCACCACGACGACCACGACCATCATGGGGATAAATACCAATCCTCCTTTATTGATAGATTCTTCTTTAGCATGGACCATAAAACCATCGCAAAGCAGTTTCTTATCACAGGGATGTTTTGGGCGGTTATCGGTGCTGGTATGTCGATTATTTTCCGTTTGCAACTGGGCTTCCCAGAAGCAGACCTTTCATGGCTCCAACCACTTTTGGGGGGCTGGATTGATATAGACCCTAAAACAGGTGCTGGTAAACTAAGCCCTGAGTTTTATTATGCTTTGGTTACTATGCACGGTACGATTATCGTATTCTTTGTATTGACAGCAGGGCTGAGCGGTACGTTTAGTAACTTGTTGATTCCTTTGCAAATCGGGGCAAGAGATATGGCGTCACCAATGATGAATATGCTTTCTTATTGGTTCTTCTTCCTTTCTGGGGTAATAATGCTTATTTCTTTGTTCTTGAATACAGGTCCTTTCTCTGGTGGTTGGACGGCTTATCCTCCTTTGAGTGAGCTTCCACAAGCTTCTGACGGGTCTAAAGCTGGGGCGACTATGTGGGTGATGAGTTTGGTGTTTTTTGTAGTATCTGTGCTTTTGGGCGGGATTAACTACATCACCACTATCCTCAATATGCGTACAAAAGGGATGAGTATGTTCCGTTTGCCGCTTACCATTTGGGCGTTCTTAATCACCGCAATTATCGGTCTGTTGTCTTTCCCGGTTATCGCTTCAGGTTTCTTCATGGTAATGTTTGACCGGACACTCGGCACAAGCTTTTTCTTGAATGAGATTTATGTGGGCGGGGAAGCCTTAACAGAAAGAGTAGGTGGTAGTGCGATTTTGTACCAACATTTGTTCTGGTTCTTGGGACACCCGGAGGTATATATCATCATTGTACCAGCAATGGGTTTGGCGTCAGAAGTACTTTCTACACACGCACGTAAGCCTATTTTCGGGTACAAAGCGATGGTATTCTCTATGCTTTCTATCGCATTCTTGTCCTTTATCGTGTGGGCTCACCACATGTTTATGACAGGTATGAACCCATTCATTGCCAATATCTTTACCATTTTTACGCTTATCATTGCTGTACCTTCAGCGGTGAAAGTATTCAACTGGATTGCAACTATTTGGGGTGGTAGCGTAAGATTCAATACACCGATGCTTTTTGCGATTGGGTTTGTATCTATGTTCATTTCTGGTGGTTTGACAGGTATTTTCTTGGGAAATGCTGCGATTGACATCCAACAACACGATACGTACTTTGTTGTAGCGCACTTCCACATCGTTATGGGGGTTTCTGCTTTCTTCGGTATGTTTGCTGGGGTTTACCACTGGTTCCCTCGTATGTTTGGACGTTTTATGAACGAAACCTTAGGCAAAATCCACTTCTGGGGTACAATGATAGCTGCTTATGGGGTATTTGGCCCTATGCACTATTTGGGTATGGCAGGGGTTCCACGCCGTTACTATTCGTTTGAAACTTTCAACGCATTCAGCGAATTTGACGATATGAACAAATTCATCACGATTTTTGCAATCATCGGTTTCTTGATGCAGCTTGTATTTATCGTGAATTTCTTCTACTCTATTTACAAAGGCAGAAAACAAACCGAATTGAACCCTTGGGGTGCTACCACTTTGGAATGGACAGCTCCTATCAACGCTGGACACGGCAACTGGGATGGTGCGATTCCACACGTACATCGCTGGCCTTATGACCTTAGCCGTTACGAAGACCGCGAGTTTGTTCAACAAACTGAACCGCTTCTACCAGGTGAAAAAGATGGGGGGCATTAGTCTTCCGAATAGCTTATAAATTTGATACTTTTTAGAGATAAATCCATATCATGTCTTCAACACAAAATACAACCAGCATAACCAAAGGATTCGGGCAAAAACTGAAAGATTATCAGCTTTTGTTTAAGTTTCGCTTGTCTATGCTGGTCGTATTTTCTGCTTGCATTACCTACTGTTTGGCTGCGCCAATGGTAGATTGGCAGGATTTAAGCATACTTTCTTTGAGCAGTTGTCTGATTACTTGGGCGGCAAGCGCCTTAAATCAGGTTTTGGAAAAAGATACAGACAAACTAATGACCAGAACCGCCAGCCGTCCGCTTGCTGCGGGTCGGATGGAGGTTTCGGAGGCGGTTTTAGCGGCTGGGCTGATGAGCGTTTTGGGGCTGATTTTATTAGCTTATTTTAACCCTATCAGCACGGTTTTAGGCGCGCTTTCCTTGATTAGTTATTCCTTTATTTATACCCCGCTCAAAAAAGTGTCCCCTGCTGCTGTTTGGGTAGGTGCGGTTCCTGGTGCTTTGCCGATGGCTATAGGCTGGGTGGCTGCAACCAACCAATTAGGTGCAGAGGCTTTGTTCTTGTTTAGCATACAATTCTTTTGGCAATTTCCGCACTTTTGGGCGATTGCTTGGATTGCTTACGACGACTACAGCAAAGCAGGCTTTTATCTACTCCCGAGCAAGGAAAAAGATGGACGCAACCGTAGCACAGCCCTACAAGCGGTCGTGTATGCGCTTTGTCTTATCCCGATTAGTTTTTGTCCTATTTATCTGAACATTTCGGGAGGGGTTGCGGTAACGGTAATGTTATTGGGGGCTTTATTTTATACTTTTTATGCGGTTCGTTTGTATATGGAGTGTAATCAGCAAGCAGCCCGAAAGCTTATGTTTGCTTCATTTTTCTATCTTCCGATTGTTTTGATTGTTTTACTGTTGGATAAAATCTAAAAAAATTAGTATGGAAACTACCACTGCTATCAAACGCATTCACCCTCAAAAATTTGCCCTTTGGCTCGGTTTAACTGGGGTGGTGATGTTTTTTGCGGCTTTTACGAGCGCTTACATTGTGCGAAGAGCTGCTGGAAATTGGCAGGATATTGCGCTGCCTCAAGCGTTTTTTTATAGTACTGCGGCTATTTTGGTAAGTAGCCTTTTATTGCATAGTTCTTACAAGGCGTTTATTCAGGAAAAAATCCAAGCTTACAGAATGTTTTTGGTAGCTGGTTTTGCTTTCGGGATGCTTTTTGTAATTTTGCAGTATCAAGGCTGGTTAGTCCTCAATGATTTGGGGGTTTTTATCCATACCAACCAATCTAGTAGCTTCTTGTTTTTGATTACAGGTGTGCACGTATTGCACGTTTTGGGCGGGATTGCGGCTTTGATTGTGGCGTTGGTGTACGCTTTCAAAAAAGGTTTTCAAGCTGTTACCCCACAACGAAAATTACGCTTAGAACTGATTTTTACTTACTGGCATTTTGTGGATATTTTGTGGGTATATTTGCTCATCTTTTTTATCGTACAACAATAGTATTTTAGCAAATGCTATCCCAACACGCCCGTATAAAACCAACAAAAATTAACCTAACTCTTATAAACTCTTTGAAATGGCACAAGAGACTACCGTAGATATACACCCTAACCATACCCAAACGCATGACGATTCTTGGAATGGGGGGGAAGAACCTTTTAAAGCCAGTTATGGAAAGCTGATGATGTGGTATTTTTTACTCTCGGATGCTTTCACCTTTGCAGGCTTTTTGATTGCTTATGGTGCTTTGCGTTTTAGCGTGAATGCTTGGCCTGTACCGGATTTTGTTTTTAATACTGCTCCTTTCGGGATTCATGGCGCACCGCTTATTTTTGTAACTTTTATGACCTTCGTGCTTATCGTGAGCTCTGTTACAGTGCTTAGAGCCGTACAAGAAGGTAAACACGAAAACCAAAGCGGGGTGGTTAAATGGTTGGTACTCACCGTTTTAGGTGGAGGCTTATTCTTGGGTTGTCAAGCTTGGGAATGGACAAACCTTATCACTGCAGAGGGGGTAACCGTTTATAATAATCCTTTCTCCACGCATTTGGAAAATGGTAAATATTTGAGCTTAGCCGAATTGGAACAAGAGAAAAACTTGACCAAAGTTACCAAAACCATACACGGGCAAGAAGTAACCTACTTTACCGACCCGAAAACGAAACAAGATTTTTTTGAGAAAAAAGACCACTACGGCAAAAATTATGCTGGCGAGGCAATAAGCGCGGGTAAATCTTACCTTATTACCTACCACGACGGGATGTATATGCCTGGTGCTTACAAAAATGAAGCTGGACAGTTGAAAGCTGAACCAATGGGACCTAAAGCCTTCGGTGCGCTCTTCTTCTTTATCACAGGTTTTCACGGTTTCCACGTATTCTCTGGATTGGTGATTTTGGCGGTAATGGCGATGAACGTTTCCTCTGGTTTTTATGCAGCCCGCAAAAACGGTTACGAAATGGTCGAAAAAGCTGGTCTTTATTGGCACTTCGTGGATTTGGTTTGGGTTTTCGTTTTCTTGGTTTTCTATCTGATATAATCTGTTCAAACTCACCTTTTTATACTAAAAATTATGTCGCACGCACATGAACATGCGGTTCCTTCTCGCGAACAGCATATCAAAATAGCACGCAATGGGTTCTTACTTCTTTTGGTGGTTACCTTTATTGAGGTAGGTTTTGCATTGGTTGGTAACGGGCATATCGGTGGAATGCATTTTCCAAAAATATTGATGATTTTGGTAATGACTGGGTTTAGCATATTCAAAGCTTGGTTTATTGTAAGCGAGTTTATGCACTTGGGACACGAAACCAGAGGTATGGCGATGAGTGTGATTCTTCCTACGCTTTTGCTCGTTTGGGCAATTATCGCTTTCCTTTGGGAAGGGGATGCTTGGCGCGGAAACCGCAATCTTATCAATAACAAAAATAAAGAACCGCTCCAAACCAAACCTGTGGATACTAAACCTACAGGCAGTCTAAAATTGGTTCCTGCTCATACTGTTAATCCAAACATATCTTTTATCTAACCGTTATCGGGCTCTTAGATAAACTCTTGAAGCGTTCTAATCTCGATTAGAACGCTTTTTTTATCCAACTAATACAGCTTTGGTTTGTTAATTATACGAGATTGTATAGTAATAGATTTTAGCCACGAATTAACACGAATTAACACAAATTTATTCTCTTTCGGAGGTTTAAAAATAAAATTATAAGCTGAAATTTTTGTGCTAATTACTTCGTGAGGGCTTCGCTGTTCGTGTTAATTCGTGTTAATTTGTGTAATTC
>Ga0075167_10046581_pt1 | contig 15437 bp, 6 predicted proteins | sample JI61114C2RNA_FD_77314 | JGI IMG/M metagenome (GOLD analysis project Ga0075167, IMG submission 77314) | Metatranscriptome of wastewater effluent complex algal communities from Wisconsin, to seasonally profile nutrient transformation and... | ecosystem: Engineered > WWTP > Effluent > Algae...
GGGTGCAGAATCGATTCCAATTTTGCACGGTCGGGCGGGGAGTTGAAAACGAGTCGAGCTAGAACATCGCGACGAAGAGATCCATCTGGCGCGATACACTCCGATCCAAATGCACGCTCGATCTCATCCAAACTTTCCGCACCCGGAGCCGTGATTTGGTGCGCGATATTATCGGTGTCGACGAGGGCAACTCCTAGTTCCAAAAGAAAACAGGCGGCAGAGGATTTACCCATCCCGATGCCGCCTGTGATCCCGAGAAGTTTCGTAAAAAACCGATTAACGAATGATAGATCGATAGAAGCGGGGAAGATCCTCGCTGCTTTGAGTGTCGGTTACGAAGAAGACACCCGTCTCATTGACATCGGAACTCAGATTCCGCCAATGGACCAAATCCGTGGACCATTGGGTCACGTAAGTTTGTCCAATTTGACCCTCGATTCGGAGACGGGCGACTCCGCCCTTAACCTCGGCAACCCTCAAACTGGCAGGACTGGAGTCATCCAAACCGGGGACTCGAGGCAAAAGCAGATTGTCGATGAAGGCTGTGTCCATACCGGCCGATCGAGCGACATCCTTGGAATAGCGCCACTCAAAGGTGTGAACACCGGCGGGCACCGAGAAACCATAAGCACTCCAATCCACCTCTCCGGACCATCGAGAGTGCAAGGACCCATCGATGTAAAACTCCAACCAATCCCAACCTTCTTCGGAACTCACTTTGTAGTCAAAGGTACCAATTCCTGCGCGAACATTGACCTGCAATTTCAGGCCGCTGAACTGGGAATCGCCCACTTTGCCAGCCTGGGCTGAATACATTCCGAAGCCAGCCGTGCCACTGGTTACCTTCCAAGCGGCATCGCCCGAATTTGAATAGCCAATCGAGGCAAACGAACCGGTTTCAAAGCCGTCCGTGTATTGCCGCTCACGGAAATTGGCCGTGAGAACAATGTCCTTGGTAATCTTGAACTCAAAGACGGGATCAAAACTCGTCAACGTACCCGTCCACGATTGAAACTCATGCCGGGAGTCCGGAGTAGCGGATACCACAACTGTGGCACCTTCCGGATACAAACCGGAGGAAACATCAACCAGACCGCCTTGGCCAGTAGTCACCGAAAAGTGGAGAAGCTTCTTCGCTTCGAACGCGTAGGCCAACTCCATCAAACCCGACTGACCGGCAAATCCGTCCACCGCAATGCGCACGGTCGAACCCGCCTCAACCGCCTGTTGCAGGCGACTGTACCCACTGCTGGGAGTTGCATCATCGTTCGATCCAAGATTCGTCAGGCTAGACAAACGATTACCAGAGTATGTCGCAATGACAGTGTCATAAGTGGACCCGGTGGTGTCCAAGGTTAGAACTCCATCCTCAGGCGCCACAAAGGTGTACCAAAGCGATCGACCTCCTTGATTTCCACCATGGAGAGGCTCGCCGAACTCACGACTCGCATTCGCGTTGTTGGCTTGAACGTTTCCTTCCGAACCCGAGAGCACTGTACCATTGGAGAAATGATCGTTCTCAACGAGATCAGCGATGTAGTTAACGGTGATGCGAACAGGATCCGAGATGTTTTCGGAAACATCCGATGCCGACACTTCAATCACGTTCAAGCCTGGACGAAGTCGGGCGGACTTCCGCACCCAACTCTCAGTCCCCTGCACAGGCTCTGGCGCACTCTCGTTGACCTTCACAAAAACCTGACTCAGTCCAGATGGGTTCGGATTTTGATCACGGGCGATTCCCTCGACATCAATCAAATCGGTGGTCACTACCAAACCACTGGGCGGACTTGTGACACTGACAACAGGAGCCAGCGTATCGGGTCCCGCATTGGGAACCACTCGCAAGCGAATCGGACCACTCTGAGCCGCATCCTTGCCGCCAACGGCAATTCGGTAGGTAGTCCCTGCGGTCACGTCGAGGACCAAGGAACCATTCTTCTTCGTGCCATTGTCATTCACGGCACCGATTTGCTTCAACGTGCGCAGGGAATCTCCCGTGTAAACGGCGAGATAGGTATCAATTCCGCTTCCAACTGTTTCGATCAGAACCTTGCCCGAAGTCGAAGGAGCCCACGCATACCAAAGTGATCCAGCGATGGATGGCAATGAAAGGTGAACGGGTTCGAAAGCCTCCAGAGTAGAGAAGCGAGTCGTATCAGTGAGAATTTGTCCGCCAGTCGCAATTTTACGCGCCTTAGCAAAGTTGTCGTTCACCGGACGCCCACCCGATGTGTAGTTGATCTCAGCTTCGAGTGTATCCTTGTTGGTGGCACTCGCCGTGAACTTCACCACCACCGGACCTTCCACGGCGGTTGCCGGGATCAACGTCGTGTAAATCGAATCGCCAGCTGTGATATCAGGGGCAATGCCATCGTCTGAGAAGACCAAGGAAGTGTTCAATCCGCCGCCCTCCACCGAACCACTCACCACGGCTCCTGGCACCGGGATAACATCTGCGATCTTGATCTGGAGAACCGTGCTCGTGCCGATGAGCAACGAAGATCCAGCCGGTGGATTGGCCGAGAACTCAAGAACTCCATCCGCTGAAGCCTCGATCGCCTTGAGGGCGCTCACCATGCCTCCGGTGGTTGTCGTGCCCTCGGTGGCATCCAATCGAACGGCAGAACCCAGGATTCGTTCCCGAATCTCGTTCATATCCGCATTCGGATGAGCCGCCTTGATCAGTGCAGCAACCCCCACCACGTGCGGCGTGGCCATGCTGGTGCCGTCAATGGTGTTATACGACAAATCGGAGTCGTTCCACGTCGAGTAAATCGATACACCCGGCGCGGCAATATGCACCGTCTTCTTCCCGTAGTTGGAAAATGTCGCGAGAAACCCCTTCCGATCAATGGCTGCGACCGAGATCACGTTATCCAAGGGGAAGTTCGCGGGGTAATGAGGAATAACGTCATTACTGACCCCATCATTCCCTGCAGCCGCAATAAACAACTGACCCTGGACGCCAGCCTGACGAACCACGTCCTGTTCCGCCTCCGAGAGGACCGTCCCACCGTAGCTGTTGTTGGAAATCTTGGCCCCCATCTGTACGGAGTAATTGATACCGTCAATGATATCACCAGTGAGAAGGAAACCATCCGACCGACCGACCTTGACGGCCATCAACCGAACGTTCCAGTTCACGCCCACATGGGAGTATCCATTGTTGGCCGCGGCGCCAATCGTGCCTGCAACATGGGTTCCATGACCATTGTCATCAAAGGGATCACCCGAGCCCAAGACGGCATTGAAACCGTGTACGTCATCGATGACACCATTGCTGTCGTCATCCACACCATTGGTGCGCTTATCGCGGCCGGCTCCATCCAGTCCGGATTCACCCTCGTTGACCCACATCTGGTCCCTGAGATCGAAGTGGGTATATCGGATACCGCTGTCGTGAACAGCAACGATTACATTGGTGCTGCCGGTGGAGATTTGCCACGCCGCGAGGGCACCGACATCGACGCCAGGACGACCGCCATCCTGCCCGGTATTCTGAAGGCCCCAAAGTGTTCCATCCACAAACTTCGGATCCGTGGAAGTCACGGAGAGTTGTTGGACATAATCCGGTTCTACATAGCGAAACAGTCCGGATTCACGCAGCATTACGATGCGCGCCAACAATTCCTGAGCTCGGGACTCATCGGACATCGCGGCTGATTTCCCAAGGTTGGATTCGTCCAGATCAACAGCCATCAGGCCGGGAACGAGCTTGTAGCTCTTGGCGGGCCGCATTCCCACCGCGGCCAGTACCGCTGCGGATTGTCGTTGGATCTGGGGACTCTTGTTATCGCCAAGAGTGCGTACCAGGAGCCGCGTGGGGTGAGCCTTCGCCGTCCCGAAACTAACGGGACGGAAGTCGTCGGCACCGAGGGTGACCAAGGCTCCACACGCGATGGCGGAGGCCGAAAGAAGTAGCTGCTTTGGCAACATAGGATCGAGGAGCTTGAGTGCTTACTCGTTGGACTTAATGCGGTACAACCGTCGTGGGGCGCTAGCACTCACCGGGTCTTCGAACCGGAGGGTTTCGATGAGATCGCTGCTATTTGTGACGCTACCCAATGTGGACCAAGTACCACCTGTCAGCGTGTCTGTAGCCTCGACAAAATAAACTCGTTGGGCAGCGCCATCCCAGCTGAGGAGCAATTTAGGTGTTGGGGTCCGGACAAACTCAACTCGGAGAGAACTGGCCCCATCGAACGGGAACAGATCCTGGCCGTTGAAAATGCCATCGCCATCGGAATCAATACTCAGGCTTTCGCGGAGGGATTTGTTCACCCGAATTGTGCGACCATCGCGCAGCAACACGTCCACGGAGGTATTGGCTCCGGCGTATTCCTTGACCCAGCGAATGCGACCATCCAAGGCGCCATCCAAGGTTGTCGCCGGCACACTGGCACCAGCGAAGTAGATGGTGAGATTCGAATCGATCGAAAGATTCCGCTCCAAATCCTCCAAAATCGAGGGACTCAACTCCAAATAATCAACGTAGAGAGCGTTCTTCTCTCCGACACCCTGGAAGGTAAACAGCGTGTTCAGATTTCCTTCCAATGAAAGCCGACCAATGGCCACGTTATTGACGAATCCGGCCTTACTGGCCCCACGATCCTCACCGGCCCATTTGTGCACCGCTTCAGCACCGCTCGGAGGGGCACTGGAGAAAGTCGTCCCCAGCAAATCTCCCTGCGTCGGTTTGACCAACAACTCAAATCCGTAGCGCGTGGAGACTCGAACGGAGGATCCGGCACCTGCATCACTCAGATTGTCGGAGACAGAGAGTGACACAGACGAATCCGTCACAATTTGATGGTTACGCATTTTGACGTTCTTGGCATTCAGACGGATTCGGCCGCCTGTCTCAATGCGACCATTCTCCAACTTGGCGTTGTCGGTATCGATCTGAATGTGCGCCACATCCTTTTGGATAATGTAATTTTCGCCTTCGGCGATACCGATGCCACCAAGCACGTACCCCGAGTTATCGAACTGCTTGGTCCAGTAATAGTGACCCAAACCAACGTTGGTCCCGGTGATGTTCACGACCTCATAGGGAAAGCCTCGATCCACCCCGTAGCTAATCGAGCCAGGAACCATCACCAATCCATTGTTCGTCAAGTACTTGAGGTTCGGGAAATTCGTGTAGGACCAGTTGCTCAGCCTGGGCTTAACACCGGTGAACCCAGCGGTGTCGTAGTAATTTCCAATAGAGAACAGGTTGTTGATGGTCAGTCGCTCGGCGTCCATCTGCAGTGTCTCTTTCACAGCCACCGTATCGGAAATCGTCGTGTTCTCAGAGCGGGTTTGAAGTCCGTTCAGTTCTACGGCAGTACTGGTTTCCAAGCTGCTATCCACCAGGAAGATGTGAAACAATACCTCAACTGTAGTTCCCCCTGCAGTCGGGTCGGTAGGATCCACCGGATCCACAGGGTCCACCGGGCCGCCTCCCCCATCGGAGCAGGGTTCACCCAAAAATGCGCTGAGAAGCGGTGTATGGCCCGGAGGACACGCCGCGTCCAAACCGATTGATCCCTCACCGCCCGCACCTTGCAGGGAAGCCGAACTTCGCAGAGCGGCTAACGCTCCATTGGTCGGAATGACAACAGTGTTGGTCCAAATCGCGCTGTACAGGTTCAGACCGCCCGCGAGGCGCGCGACATTCTTTTTAGCAAGATTCTTAATGTTTAAGAATCCGTTCGTGGAACCCAATTGGTAGAACAGACGGGGTGAATCGATCAGAGCCCCTTCGGTATTCACCAAATGCTTGGCCGTGATGTTGACCACTCCTTCGGCCCTAATCTTGGTGTTTTGGAGGTTTAGGTTGCCCGCGTTGATATCGACCCGTCCATCGAGATTGGTCGTGGAACTATCGTCAACCAAGGGAACGGATCCACCATCGGCCAGTACAAACGCGTTGTAACCGGTATAGAAATTGGTGACGACGGTGTTGCTATAAATTAGTCCGTTCGGGGCTTGGGCACTGTAGAACGTCGTGAAGAGATCCGGGCGCAAGGCCTCATTGGCGCGATTGCGTTGGTACAAGAACCCGCGGTTGCCGTCACGAGTGATCTCGTAATTGGCCGGGCGATACGTGGTGCCGGTCAGCAAATTGCTGATGACGGCATAGTTCGTGTCGGATCCGAGGCGATCGATGATGAACAATTGCCGCTGCTCGCTCCCACCGAAGATGTTTGTCGATTGGTGCGAGAGATTGACGACAATGTCGCGGGCGTTTTGAAGGACGTTGTATCGATCGAAGACCACGTCCACGTTCACGTTGGTATCAACGTTGGAAACGAAGACTGCCTGGATCAGATAATTGGTGTCATTCACCTTATTGGTGAAGACAAAGCTTCGAGGCTGATACGCCGAAAGGATGTTCAGCTCGGTGAAGCCATTTTCATTGGTCAACGCGTAAATGGGTGACGTCGCATAAGTCACATTGCCGTTCATGAACAGGATATCCGTCACATCGCTGCCGAGATTTCCAACGCCCCAAGCAAGGTCGACGACGCCGTTTTCGGGCACGTAACCGTTTGTCAAAATCTGTGAACTACTGGCACTCAGAAGGGGATTCAACCGGATCGTGCCTCGGGAAAGGTTCACATCGTCACCATTGAGGCGGACAATTCCGAAGGTATCGGACTCGATCAATCCCCGATTCACGATGTTTGTGGCATAAATGGTCAGATAAGGTCCACCGATGCCGCCGAAGCCAAAACCGGATCCAGAAAATCCCGAAGTGGGATTTACGATGACCGAGCCATCGCGATCATTGAGGAAAGTCCCTGTCTTTCGAACCCCGACTCCGGGAACGGTCAGGTCGAACTTAAAACCCGGACGGGCTGCCATGACACCTTGATTCCAAAAATACTCCGTATTCTGGAAATCAAACGGCAAACCGGCGCCCAGATCGTAATTGGCGATGAATTGACCCTGATTGACGAAAACCTTGGCGTCGATGGGATTGGGAGAGCGCACAATCGTCAGGTTGGTGTAACCCGGCGAGGTGGCCGCCATTGCCGCGCTGGTGGCTGCGACAAGGCTCAGTAGAAATTGGCAGAACCGCTTCATAGGAAAGTATTGATGAATTGCGCAGCTATTTCCGGCCGAAGATGCGGCGTTCCATTTCCTTCATGCTCAAACTCTTCGGAAAGACGGTGGGTGTATTGGTGGAACCGTCAAAAGAACCCCAAGCGAAACCATTGAGAAAGCTAAATCCGCGAAGTCGATCCTCTTCGCTCGTGTTGCCAATGTGGAAATTCCATAGACCGACCTTGCTCAATTGAATTTCCATTGGGGCGAAAACGGTAACACCTCCTCCCGTCGAAACACCGGGTCCAATAGTCCCTGGCCCAGTGGTGTTAACCGCGCTGGAACTGTTCAAACCACTGTTGTTCGAAAACTGCGGAAGACGCGAATAGGCATAGGAACCGGCGACATCGGGAAAGATATCAAGATCCCCAGCGACGAAAGTAATGTCGGGCGTTTGAACCACGCGCGTCACCGTCTGCAACTGACGAGTGATCTTGCCCTGAGACTCACTGATAACCGTTTCCTGATAGCGCACGATGTAGACCTGGTTTGAGGTGGTGCTACGAGGAATGCGGCGGAATTCCACTCTGCCCACACCGGGCCTGGCGCCCGAATAGACAAAGGTGGAGTTTGTATTCACGACCGCAGCCGTTGCATTGGTCAGCCCACCAAATACACCACCGGGCAAACCCCATGGTGAGTTGTCCTGAGTGCTGCTTCCACCGGGAGTGAATCCACCGGCACTATCGCCCACGGCGTCCGAAGGAACCGCCTCTGTGTTGACGTTCTCCGGATGGTACAGGTATCTCAACCCACCCACGTCATCTCGTGTCAGTCCATCCACGTAGAGTCCGAGGCTCTCATACACCCGCTCACCGCGGGTAAGATTCCAACTGTTGCCGGCTTGCACGCCGGTGATTCCAACGACACTCAGATTTGGCACAGTAGGATCCAGTTCGACCTCCACAGCCTCCGAATAGTCGGGAATCAAACTTCGGCGGATCCGGTAGGTATACCGGGTGCCGTTCACATAGGTTGTGGGTTCAAACGTGATCGGGTCGAAATTTCGCTGGATGACGTTGTACGTGAAGATATCAGGGACTGTGGTAGCTCTTCTAGCACGGAGCGTCCACGCATACCGTTCAGGTGCGGCCAATCCCATATGCTCCAACAGCATCGACAGAACCATCGTCTTCATGTCGAAGAGACGCATTTCCGTCGCGGTATTGTTGATACGCGCCACACTGAGAGGATACTCGCTGAGATCCTCGCTGAGCTCACTGACGTGCGGAACTGCATTCAGGATTCTGATCGCGGCTTCTACGGCTTCGATACCTTCGGTTCCAAAGTAATCTTCAAAGGAGCGATCAAAGGAGTAGGTAATGACCGGAGAATTCCATCGATATTCCTCGGTCAGATTCATCGGTCCGCCCACGTCGCCAATTCGGGCAGCATCCGTGATGGGCAGATTGTAGCCAATGTCGGAGGACATCCAGGCCGCGAATGGCCCGAGCATCGAGAACGCGAGTGCCTTGGTCCCTGCACCCAAAAGGAGCAACGTGGTAAGCGCTGCAAGAAATCGTCGTCGCATAGGAGAAAAGTCAGCGTACACGGATGACGCGGTAGAAGCCTGAGTTGGAAATTGCCTCGATTGGCAAGGTGTCGGTACCGGAGGGAGCGATACGGGCTCCATCCAGATCCTGCCAATGGGTTAGATCAGTGGATCGTTGAACTTGATAAACGAACCCCTGCTGCGTGGCCCATTCGAGGGCCAAGCCGTCGGAGTTGCGGTTGACACTCAACGTGAAGAGGCTGGCGGCGTTGCGAGGGTTTGTGCCAGAAAGAAACTCAGAGCGATCAGTCGCTCCATCCCCATCGGTGTCCACTGTCACTGCTGGCCAATTCGCCTGATTTTCCCCGAAATAGAGCGTTTGCCAATCGTCCGGCACTCCATCCCCATTGCTATCCTCTCCCCAAGTGGCGGCTTGCGCTGTAATGGAGAGGGGGCCTCGGCGGCCGTCGGCCAATTGATAGCCGATACGGACCGTGTGGGTGCTTCCAGGCGCCATTGCCTTAGAACTCCAGAAGCTGTTGGAAGTCAGTTCAGCCGTCGAATTATCATCCAAAAACACTTCGTATTTGCTGATCTCCAATCCCGCGGGTTTGGCCCAAGAGGCATTCAACCGCGTCGGACTGGTCGAATACACAAAGGGCATTTCAAGGGCAGGCAACTCGCCCACCGCAGAGCCGAGAACCTGGGCCGTCAGATCAAAACTGGTAGAACTGGAAGAGTACGCAGACCACACGACCATCGCGCTATCGGAACCATTGGACGCAATGTCAGGCTCCGTTTGCTTCCCCTCCCAAGCAGAGTTGATCTGAATCTCATCGCCGGCGGGTTCACCCGATTCGTTGAATTTGCGGCCAAACACGCCTTCATCCCAACCGTCTTGACCGTAGCTTGTCCAAACCACCACCGGACCATCCGAAGCGACGGCAATGCGAGGACGATACTGACGCCCCTTAACAAAGGTGTTGGCCAAAGTCGGAGTGTTGATGGACGCGCCGTTGGATTGGTAGGAACGTGTTTGAACGTCCCAATTGATTCCAGTGGAGGCATCCAACGAAGACCAAGCAGTAATGAAGCCGCCGTTTTTTAGACCTGCGACGACGGGATTCGCACAGACGAAGTCCCCGGTGTTCACTCGGAACTCATCCTCCTGCGCGACGCCAGAGGCATTAAAGACACGAGCAAAGAGATCAATGCTTTCGGCTCCGCTTTGTTCCTCGGAAATCCAAGCGACGACGAATCCACCGCCCTTGAGCCCGGCGATATCCGGGTTTCTTTGGTGCAGATCGGCGTACTGGTGAGCCTGAGTGCTTTCACCGAGCAGTGTGCCGTTGGCAGTGACTCGTTGGAAATAGACATCCAACATCACGCTCCCAGCGGACCGTTGCGACCAAGTGACGACCGCGGAACCATCCTCCAAGGCGGCGACAGCGGGGGTCAGACACTCAATGGATTGACCTGAACTGATGCGGAATTGGTTACCAAGGGCCTTCCCTGCACCATCCACGAGTCGACCGAAGACTTGCGCGCCGCCCGCATCCACACTTCTCCAAACGACCAACGAGGTTCCGTTGGACAGCATGGCAACGTCCGGGGAGTCCTGATCACCCGATTGGGCTTGGTTGACTGCGAACGCCGTTCGAGCCTGGACGCCACTGCCTTGAACCGAGGCAGCAGCGATTCCACGGCCCGAACCGTCGATGCCGTTGTCTTGCCAGACCAACAATCCGCTCGATTGACCAAGAACAAGCCGAGATCCGGTTTGTTCGCCGGGCAAAGCCCCGGCAATGGCAAATTGGGCACCTTGTTTAGCTAGGTTGCCACCCCCTGCGAGAGCCTGGCTGATGAGCGCCATGCTCGCGCAGAGCCCACCGGCTAGCCTCCGGGCTTTCTTGCTCGTTTGACGCATATTTCTTGGTAAGGAAGTCATAACCCTACTCTAACGGTTTGGTCTGGCGGGCGACGTGTTAAGCTACCTATCGCTTAGTCGTTCACAATTGCAAACATTATCTGCACTCCGGCCTTCGATACTCTAAGGGCATCTCCGGCCGAAGCACAGTTGATCGATCAACGTCCCGCACCGGGGGCCGCAATCACACCGGTCGGATTGGAAGGCACAGCGTTCGGGTCGTAGGGAAGATTGTTGGGATCGTTCACACGCATTCCCGCAGGATCAACGATCGTGGGAGTGACGAAGATCAACAGATTCTTCTTTTGGGTTAGGCTGGCTTCGCTGCGGAAGAAGCGTCCGAGCAAGGGCAGATCACCGAGAACGGGGATCTTATCCTTTTGTTTCTTCACATCTTCGGAGATCAAGCCGCCGAGAACCACGGTTTGGCCGTCCCAAACGATAGCGCTGGTGGTCACGGTACGCGCTCGCAAGCGAGGCAAGGGCAAGATCGCCCGGAGGGGCTGGCCGACCTGGTTGCCAGACACCGATTGCACCTGAGCGACGAAATCACCCGGATCATCATATCCGATGAATTCGGTAAACCCAGGGATCAAGGTCAATTGGATGGAGACATCGTCCGACGAGACATAAGGAATCACGTCGAGGATAGGTCCGAAGGGGAGGACTTGAGTGGCGGGAATGATGGTGGAACCGACGCCACCGCCGCCGCCGAAGTTGTTGTTCACCGCGCCGCCAGCTCCGCCGCCGCCGCCGCCGCCGGATTGGTTTCCATTCAGGCCAGTAACAATGGTGCGAACATCGGCAACCTGCACTTGCGCTTGGCGGCCGCTGAGCGTTGTGACCTTGGGCGCCGCGAGCAGATCGACACCATCACGTTGTTGGAGGGCGCGAATCACGACCCGGAACTGGGGATCGGTCAAGATACCGGTGAGTGTTGCAACGGCAGGGATGCGGCTTTGGTTGCCATCCTGGTTGCGAATGCCCGCCGTCAACTGTTGGTCAGTCGCCGTCGTCGGAACGAACGTTTGGAGCGGATTGACCGAGTTCGCCGGATAACCGGGGAACGCACCGGAAGGATTTGCCGCGGTGGGTGTGCCCTGCATTGAGGGAGCCGTGCCCGCTTGAGCACCGACGCCACCACCGAGCAGGAAGTTGCCGAGGAACCAATCGAATCCGATGGCCTTGCTGTCAGATTGGCTGATTTCAGCGAACTTCGCTTCGATCGAGACTTGAGGAGGAGCGACGTTGAGCGCTTGGATCGCTTGTTCGATGATATCGAGATCGTTGAGGGTGGCTCGGACGAACAGAATGCCAGTACGATCGTTGAAGAAGAGAGCCTTCTGGTCTGCATTGGGGTCTGCGCCAGCACCACCGACACCGAGGCCTTGAGCCTGTGTGAATGCAGCGCCGCCGCCACCACCACCGCCAGGAACCTGAGTCGCCGGGAAATTCAAACCGCAAGCAATGAAGAAGTTGCGGACCATGACTTGGACGTTGGCCAACTGGTTGGTGTACGTGACGTTTTGGATACCGATTCCGGATCCACCAGCGCCACCACCGGCCCCGCCGCCACCGCCGCCGCCGCCAGCGCCACCTTGTCCACTGCTGGAAGATGTCACCTGCACGCGCGGCACGCTAAAGATGCCGGTTCCGTTCTGTCCGCCGCCAGCGCCGCCGCCGCCGCCGCCACCACCGCCGCCACCACCACTTTGGCTGCTGAGTGAGTCACCGAAGGGGAATCCAATGACGCTCTCCAAACCTTGTTGGAAGGTGTTGGGATCCACACGGAATCGGCGGGTGTAGAGAGGCAACGGTTCAGGGCGTTGCTGGCTGAAGACGATGGCGTAGTCCTCGATGCTGTACTTGATCGGCTTTTCCGAGGTCTTGACGATGGCATCCAACGCATCCGCCAAGCGCACATTGCGGAGCTTGGTGGTCAGGCGAATCTGGACATTGTTCACGTCCAAGGGTTCGGCAGGAGGCGCCTGGGTCAATTGGCCCGTGGCGGGATCAATGGTCGGGATCGAAGCAGCCGTGGTCAGATCGAGCAGCGAGCTGATGATGAAATTGACGCCCTTCTTCTCTGGATCGCGAGCGCGGGATTCTTCGTCCAACATCTTGACGGCCTCGCTCAGGGGGATGCCGTCGAACTTAATCTCGTCGAGAATGATGCGATCGAGTTTATGTTGGATGGCTTGGCGACCGGTACCGGTGTAGATGCGGTTGGTTCTGGCGAAGGGATTCGAGAGGGGCAACGGTTTGGCACCTGGAGTATTCCAAGACTTCTCGACCTCGATGATCTTGTCCTTGACGGTGACCTCGCGTTTGCGGGCTTCGATGCCGAATTTGGCTTCCTTGACCTTGTTGAGGTAGAAGTTGGCACCGGAGCTATTCGGATCGAGCTCCACGGCCTCGGACAGCTTCTTCTCGGCGTCATCCAGCTTGCCCATCTCAAAGAACAACTTGCCGTCGTTCACCAAGACTTGGGCTCGGTTGAGGTTCGTTTTGACCTCGGGGATGTGGGCCAGAGCTTCCTTGCTGGGGGCCAGCTTGCGTTGGGCCTCGAGGCGGCGTTCGTTGTCGCGTCGGAAATTGCGCGCCTTGAGGTTGTTGGGGTCAACGCGGAGCACGCGGGTGATTTGCGTGTTGGCCTCCTCGTAATTGCCCTCCTTGGCGGCTTTCTCGGCGAGCGCCATGCGGACGCTCACAAAGCCGCTGACGGTGGCAGCGCGTTCGGGTTCAGCGACGCCTCCTCCCAAGCTCTCGACAGTTTCCCACGCCTTTTCATAGAGCGTGGCAGCGACTTTTAGGTCGCCCTGCTTTTGAGCCGACTGAGCGGACTCCAGCGTCTTTCGGAGCAGAATGGACTGCTCCTGCCGTCGCACGGATTCTTCTTCAGCTGTTTGGGATGGATTGACCTGGGCCCATGCAGTGGGGATGCCAGAGCATAGGAGCAACGCAGTGAGTATGGATGACGCCTTGGTCATGGGGATCTGAAAAACAGTTGTGACGGAAAACATTGGAGCAGGGCTACGGAGCAGACACCGTCCTGATAGGGAATCGCTTTTTGGAGTCGGGATCGGAGATTACTACCTCGTCTTTTGAGATGGCAACAATCTTATAATTCGATCCGGACAAAGCGACGGTTTCATCCACGCGTTTCGCGGGGATGTCGCGTTTCTCGATCTTGTAGTGTAGCTCCACTGCGTAACCGAGAGTCTTGATGAAGGGTTTTTCCTTCGTGACGGTGAAGGTTTCGCCGCCGTCGAGGAGTTCACAAACCAGTTCAGTGGGATCCTCCTTGGGCCCTTTGACTTCCCGGAGGATGAGTGTGCCATCGGTGGTTTTGCCACCCACGGTTGCCGAGAGCGTATTGCGTCGGCGAGCGTTGACCTGTTTTGCGTATTCCTTGCTGATGCCGAACTTGTATCGAAGTTCGTCTCCTTTGCCAGCGATCTCTTCGTAGGCGATAATCAAATTGAGGGGAATGATCTGCTTGACGCGAAGTCCATTTGGACCCGTGCCATTTCCCAGAGTGATCTTGAAGAGATTGGACGACTTATCGCGCCCCCAGGGCACAGGGTTGGCCAGATTGTGATCGGCACCTGCAAACTTGAGAGTGAGAGGTTTGCTGAGCCGTTGGACAGCGCTTTCCCCCGCTTCGAGATTCACCGGGGGAATCTGCTTCTTCTGCTGGCGCTGGCGCGTCTGGCTTTGCTGCTCGATTTTCTCACGCACGGACTGCACTTCAACCACCAACATGAAGGAGGCTACGGCGAGTCCGAGGAGCACCACACTGAGGATGATTTTCTCGTAATGCTTCTTAAGGAACTGCATGGTTCAGGACGAGTAGAGGGTCTAGTGTGGTGCTTCCCGGCGGGTTTCAGTTCGCGGGAGCGGCTGCTGGTCGTGCTGCGGCCGGTTTGGCGGCAGCGGGTGGCGGAGTTTTGACCGGCATGAGCTTGAGCACTTCAATGCCCAAGGTGATACGCAAGGCTTTCTCATCCAACACCGGTCCGCCCGGTTTGGTGGATCCGGAGGAACCGGAGGTCGTTGCTACGGCGGCAGGTGCCCCACCTCCGGGACGTCCACCCAATCCGTAGCGCATCATCATGGCGGGAGACATCCCGCCCGGACGCAATCCATAGCGGGACATCAAGGCAGGATCCATTCCGCCGACGGGCGCGGAGGACATGCCCGGAGCCTCCAAGGTGGTGGCTTCGTCGGCGCGTTCGATATTGATGGTCTTGACCACGATCATCTCTTTGGAACTGGCGAGAGCGGCGAGGATGGCACTCAACTCAGCGCTGAAGCAATTGAAACCCACCTCATATGGATAAATCACGACTCCCGTGATGGCATTCGAGGAAGTTCTCTTCACCAACAGGTCATTTCCAGAGACTTCGTTGGAAGCAACACCCGACCTCTTGAACGAAACCAGCTCATGGATCTTAGAATTGAACAGAATGGTGGTGATCTGTTTGATGTCTTGGAGCTGCACGCTCAATGGAGTTAGCGATTTCTGGTCCAACTGCATTTGTTGGCGCTGACTTTCGAACGTAAAACTGTATTTTTCAGGCAGTTTCACGCCGTAGCGCTGCGCTTGTGCATTGAGATCTGCGATGGTGTTTTCCAGAAGGGCCTTGAAACTCGCCGTATCCAATCTCTCGGGCAAGGGCGGCGGCGCGAAGAATTGGAGCACCGATTTCTTGAAGGCAGCCACACGCTCCTGCTCCGCCTTGGCCGCCTTGATATTGGCGTCGTTCGGGAAGGGGTCGCGCTTGTAAAGGGTGTCCAGTTTGCCGGAGGCGTCTTCGAGTGCTTGGGTGGCTTCCGAGGCCGCAGTCATTTGGCCTAGGAAGTAAAAAATGCCAACACCGAGCAGCACGACAGCCACTGCGAGCCCGACAACGAACA
>Ga0075167_10989244_pt1 | contig 14837 bp, 3 predicted proteins | sample JI61114C2RNA_FD_77314 | JGI IMG/M metagenome (GOLD analysis project Ga0075167, IMG submission 77314) | Metatranscriptome of wastewater effluent complex algal communities from Wisconsin, to seasonally profile nutrient transformation and... | ecosystem: Engineered > WWTP > Effluent > Algae...
TTCTAAAGTTCTTATAACTCAGTAAATTTTCAACTAAAAATGCAGCATGTATTGAGCTTGGCGCCGGTGGGTGCCCGGGAATAAACTGTTCGCCGAGTTTTAGGTCAAGTGAATCAGTCGCTTCATCATTGACCCCGGCGACCATAGATACTTCAGCACCTGATTCATCTGCTACTGAAATCGTGATAGCGGCTTTACGTTGAGCATTTGCCATACTACTGGTTCCAAAAACACACACCAGCAACGTAAACAGTAAAGCATATTGTTGGGATTTTATCATTTTATACTCCATTTAGAGAATAAAAAAGGGCAACCGAGTGAACTCTGTTGCCCTTTAATTTTAACACGTTAGATTCGTATTCTTATCGTACAACCGATAGAACCGAATTCACGGTAAACTCACCTGCTACAACTCTTACCGTGTATTGTCCACTTGGTAAGGATGATGTAGTAAATGGTACATCATAGGTACCGGCATTCTTGAATTCCTGAACTAATGTCGCTACTTCAACTCCAAGCATGTTATATACTTTGAGTGTGACGAAGTTGTTCTGTGGAACAGTAAACTTGACGTTAGTAGAACCGTTTGCAGGATTCGGTACTGTTTCAATAGAATACCCGGTAACCGGCATATCTGATTTCAATAATTTTACTGATTGAATTTCAGAGTTTGTGATAGTTACTGTAGTGTTTTGGCTGTTGATTACTCCAATAGTTTTTCCAGTAATCAAATCAACTACAGTATAATTCGCATTTGGATTCTGAACTGTTATCGCAACCGGATATTGAACACCTTGGAAACGAATTTTTGATACTTCTGAATTCTCAGCAATAGCGCCATTACCAAATCTAACGTCGAACATTTCTGTCGGAGGTGTTGGTGGTAATTCGAATTGAGAAAGATTAGCATCTTTATTCGCCAAGTACAGCTCAGCTTGATGTTGAGCATTATCAGCAACAGTCAATTTATCGCTTGAGTTGATAATATTTTGTTTTTCAACATTGATATTATCTTGATTGAATTTAATGCCGGTAGCTTTTAATTTTAAATAACCTTTATCATCTACTTTCAACCAATAGCCAAGACCTGGTTGAATTTCTGATGACTCTACATAGCCACGATCTGTCTTATATCCCCAAACACTCGTTGGCTTCGTAGTAGGAATTTGTAATCCTGCTGGGTCAAAATTAATATCACTTACATTGACTGTTGTGCTTAAGCTTCCGATAGTGTTCCAACCTTTAGTCAACAATACAGGATTAGTATTTGCATTGATATTTGAAATTCTTGTACCGGCAACTTTTGTATCTACTACTTTGCCGTAGCGTACAAAATATCCGTAACCGACTTCCAAAAACTCTTGATTTTGATAAGAGTTTGCAAAGAATCTAAATGGTTGTCCACCTTCTGAATTTGGATAAACAACAGTGTAGCTTGAGTTCGATGGCTTGACAGGTAAAGAAAGCAAGTTCCAACCCGAGTTAATAACCGGGAAAGCAACGACTTTTGGAAGTGTATATTCAATAATAAACGAAGTGATACGAGCATCACGTATTGTATAATATTGACTTGTTGGAGTACCGCCACCTGTAGCGTTTCTCATGTCAACACTGAATTTTGGTCCTGTTTCACCATTGATAGTATCACGCAAAAAGAGCTGTGCGCCTTCAGGGAAATCTTGGGTATCCCAGCTTATAACGATAGGATAATTCGATGCACCGTCTGCGTTAAATCTACAAAGGAATGTGATAGTTGTGTCAGTTGCATTGTCTCTGATATCTCTTGATACCGATCTTCTGCTGACAACGCCTTCGGTCTCGATTGGAATTTCACTGAATCCGTAGGGAGCAATTTCATTACCATTTATATCTTTAACGTTAGTATTAAACCAGCGAGCGTAGAATCCGACAGGAACATTTCTGTAATAATCTTCTCCAAACAAGCTATCAGGCGCGTCAGTTGCTCTGTGTCCTGTACCGAACACTAAGTCATTGCTTTCGCCTGTGACACCTTTTGAGTTCTTCACGTTAATTCTGACACCCCAATCTCTTCCTTGTGAAGGAGTCGCATAGGGTTCGAGTGGATTTCTGAAAAAGATAAATACTACTTTGAGACGTACAGGAGAAATAACGGCTGAATATGATGTAAACGTGATATATCCTGTATAAACACCTGCATACTCACCGTTTTTACGAAGTTCATCAGTATTACAAATAATTCTAAGACCGATCGGCTGTTGTGCATCTTTAATGTTATTTCTAGAGTCCTTTAGGTTCGGAGGAACTGGACCATTGATACCATTATCGATGAAATCAACACTACCTTCTCTTGTTTTTACGCGTAATCCGGGAGGATTGTATCCATTTGCCAAACTTCTAAACAACAACCATGGTTCGCTAGACTGAACAAGAACATTAGTTAATCTACTTCTTGATGTTAGATTAATTAACTGAATGTCTCTAGTACCTTCTTTTCCGGCACTCGCTGTCGAATCGACAACTATCGGTCGTACTACTTCCCACAATGAACCATCCGGTGTATTATCTTCTTGCTTAACTTCATTATTCGTACCGCCAATCACATCACGGAAACCAATTGCTGGGTTCTCACCAACGTTGACCCAGATAAGACCGGGACGACTTGGATAATCAGGATAGACATCCGAAGTAACTGTGACACCTGCTAAACCGATGGTCGGATTATTTTCAACACGATATAATTTATTTCCGTAAGGATTTGTAGCGTCACCTTGTGAAATTTTCGGGAATGGATCGTCGATTCCAACTCTTAAATCTCTGTCTGCATCACCATATCGTAACGAATCATTGGTGATATACATTGGAGTTTTATCAGAACCACTAAATGTAGTTGACTGATTGATAAGCTGAGATTTTGTGATTGTTACTCTAAATTTCAGATAAAGAAGCGGAGCATAGGTACCGGATTGATCGGTTAACGGTAATCTTCTTGTCGAAGTACCGGTGACCATCAATCTTCTTCCGTACTTAGTTTCTGCATCTTGACCACCTGTCAGATAGACTCTGAATCTTTTATCATCTGCAATATCATCCCATTCAAAAGTAAATCCTTTTGCAAGGGCATTGGTATCACCCCGTTGTGGTCCTAAAACCTGAACACCGGAGGACTGCATAACACGTCCATCATAGAGGACAATGAACGAAAAATTGTAGATGGGGAATCCGCCATATCGCTTATCAGCGACTAATTCGGTTTCAGCCCACAAGTTTTGGATATATACCGGAACGATTACTTCTCGTTCTTTGATATCCGAATATCCGAGCCAAATACGACCATCAGAATACAAGTTATCCAAATATCCATTATTTGTTCCGGTTAAGGATAGTCTGGGTAAATCTGCTTTCTGTAACTGACCATACATTTGATCAGATGGCGAGAACGCCATCACTATCGCGAACAATATTGCTAGCAATATGTTCTTCCGTTGTAAAAACCACTTTTGCATAATGCTCTCCTCTGAATAGTAAGAAGATTATTTAATATATTTGATTAACATTTTTTTTATTCTATTTTCGTGAATTACGGTCAATTCCATTATGTTTAAACCAATATTTAATTTGTTTTCAGGAATTACAACATTATTCTGTGATTCCACAAACATATTCGTTTTTTGACCTAACACGTTATACACTTCAACACGTTGAAAAACAGCATTTGGCGAATACAAAACAAATTTTCCGTTACTAAAGCTACTCTCAATTTTCACTTCATTGAGTAACGTAGGCATCTCGTCAATACTTACCGGTTGAGGCAGTACCTTTATTACCAGAGAGTCATTCAGTACTTTCGTTATGCAAGTACATTCTGACTTTGGAGTAATACTAAGGTTAATTTTTATAACAGCCGAATCTATACTTTTCCGTTTAATTTTTAACTCTAAACTTGGTTTAGTAACCTCAACTTGGCCTAATAGACTTAGTTGTATTACTTTTTGAGAATCTTGGAGTAATACTGTGTCAATTCTGACATTCGGTTGAACAGATTCTACTTCGACAATGTCAATTGCTTCTGGATTCTCAATTTTAGCAATCCATTCTAATTCTTTTGTTTGAAGAATATCATCATTACTTAGATATACTTGTAAACCTTTAAGACTATCTTGTACTTTAAAAATCAGACTATCTTCAACAACATAAGTCGAAAGTCTTCTGCCTGATTCAGTTACTTCCGCTTTAAGGACTAAATCTTTTGTAATTATTTCCGGTGCTGTTCTAAAGTCATAATATGCAGGGGTATATTGTAGTACAGTAATACTTGTAGTGTCACTGCAATTCTTTAAATACCTACCGGACAGTGCTAATAATGGTTGTTTACCTTTGAGAAATCTACGATCGACTAAAAATGCACCTGAAATCCACACCTCGCCTGTTACGAGTTTATTTATTGTCAGACTTGCATCCGTACCAGCACTTTGTAGCTGACCTGATATCGTATTTCCAGATAAGAGTTGATCTAATTGTATCTTTTCTGGATTAAATCCTATAAAAAGGTCAAAACCAACAATACTGTCGCTTGCATATATTTCATCTGTTTGAATATAGATTTGGAACTGTTTATTTCCACAAACATCAACATTCGATACAGTTTTAATTTCAACATTGATAGGTGATTGTGCACTCAAATCCCACCCTCCGCTGCTGAATAAAAGTATATTCAGCAGCAGAGTGTAGAGTATTATTTGTGTTCTTGACACCTTATCTTACGATTTGGAATTTAGATACTGCTGATTGGTGTTCACCCACAATTTTGACAGTGTAAATTCCGACAGGCAACGTAGTGTTATTATCATCTTGCGCATTAAGCTCTAATGTATTCATTCCTTTGTTGAAATTAACTTTGTGGAATGTTTTTACAGCTTTACCCAATATATTAACAACTTGAATATCATACTCACCGGCATTATCTAAGTTAAACACTAATGTCGTTGCATTGACAAACGGATTCGGTACAACATTGACAACTGAATTATCTGAAGATGTATTTTCAAGAATCAATGATTTAGAAGCTTTTCTAATTTCGTTAAATACAATTTTTGAAGTATTCAACTTATCATTTTCAGTTCTAACAACTACATAAGCGATTGGACTCGTTTGGTCAAATTCACCTGTTGCAGCAATGACCACTTTATTGTCATTAAAGTTAGATATGATCTGATTATTTTGATTTTGAACCGGCTGTACATCTAAAATTGTACCATCGACATCAAAATCTATACTCATTGGTTCTTTAGATGTTCCATTGAGAAACATCGGGATTTTATAGACATTATCTGATAACTTAACTGCCTTTGCAAAATCGATATTATCTGCAATTTGTTCCTCGATTGTAGCTTTACCCTTTACCGTCAAGGTATCAATGATCCAAGGAAGTGAAGAAATGCCGCCGGCAATATATCGAAGAATCCATGCAGCATCTTGACCATTTGCTTCATAATAAATCAAGCGAAGTGGACCCGCATCCGGAGGTAATCCGGCTAAACTTTCTGCTGAGTCTCTTCTTACACGCACACCAAAAGTATCAACATCAATTGTTCTTTTGTACTGAATAGTATCTTTTAAATTATCATACGTTCTTGATGAATAATAATATCTACCGTTGTGATTGACGTCAGCGTGATAGTTGTTTCCTAATCTGATTGTATCTTTTCTCATGCTATCTGGAAGAGATTTATCCTGAACTAACCATCTAAGTACTAAACGTGCATCATTGACAGTCACGAATCTATTTTGAATCATTCCAGCATGTTTTCTGGTTCGTATTTGTGATAAATCAGCATCACCATCACCCCAATTTGGAGTTAAGAAACGAGGAATTGATCTAAAAAATATTCTTCTTCCTTCACCGCTGTTTGAACCTCCGGATGGTCTCCATCCTTGCGTTAATTGTTCGCTTGTAAATGCAATCGCAATATTATCGTAGGTCAATCCATTAACAAAATCGCTTTTTGTAGTTGACAACCCATTTGCAGATCCTTTAAGACCAACAGAAGCATTTTTATATGAAACAGTTGTTAATGTTGTATTAGGATTATTACCTACGTCTCCATAGGCAAACTCGATACCACCCGCAAAATTATCTGGATATCTATCATCAACACCTTCATAAAAGATAGCTTGGAAATTACCTGTACTTGATGGAAGACTTTCATCCATAATATTAAGATTCTTCCATTGAACTACAAGTCTTCTAGATGGATATGAACCAAGAATGATATAAGATATTTCTGACGCTAAATAACTTCCATTAGAGGCCGGCACAGCTGGTTCACCAGGATTTCTTAGGTAGTGATCTCCCCAAAAAGGTGCGACTACGTTATTTGGATATGATGAACTGTATGTGAATAAACCTGTGGCTTGATCATTTGCAATAGATGACTGATCAGGACTTTGGAATGAAACGAAACCGTTTACACAAATCCACAAGCTTGGCTGACGCATACCTTGAAAATTGAAATTAAAGTTAAGCGCACTTAAATCAACTCTATAATAACCGTCATCTCTATCTGTGCGAAGCGGCGGAACACCAACAAATGGCACTAACTTAGATTCGAAGTATCTTGGATCAATCGCTAAACTTCTTTGATATGTTTCGAATCTGATTTTTGAACTTGATGCACCGGAAGGAGACCAAAACGATGTTTGAAGTGTTGATGATTTTGCTACAGCAGGGTTATTGTAAGTTAATCCATTCAAATAAATACCATTTGAACCTTTAAGACCTACACTTGCACCGTTATAATAAGAAGGATCAACTGAACCATTTCCTCCGAAATTGCCATAAGCAAAGTCAATATCATTTTGTGTATTTACAGAGCCCGGTAATGCATTAAATGCTGTAGGTACTTGGCGTTCCCACAATATCAACTGAAAACTTGCTAAACTAGCTAAATCATTGGCAGTACCTTTGACATTGACATTTAGATTTTTCCATTGTATCACTACTCTTCTTTTAGGCGCAGCGTCTAATACTTGCCACGAAATCTCTGATTCTTTTCCTACAACCGAAGTTTGATATTTATGATTGCCCCAATACGGTGCAATTATATTTGCCGGTAACGCAGTATTTGATGAGAACATATCGGCAGAGTTATTTCCTTCATAAGAAGGATACGGATTTGCCGGAGCTCCCACTTGAACAAACCCATTTACCGAAACCCAAAGACTAGAGTTTGCAGGATAGGTTGTTCCATTATATTGTATCGTAAACGGTAACTGTACCTGAAACATACCAGCATCATACTCGGCAGCTGTAACAGGAATAATTACTCTTGATGTATTCGTATTATCTACGTATGGTGAGTTATTTACTAACATTGGACCTGTATATCTGTCAGCAAACGATACAGGTGTCGAACTGTAATCTTTATATAATTTTTCTGAGTTAATAATAGGTGCGTCGAATTCATCGTAAACTCGCTGCGCCTTCGTTTCCAGCGATGAGAGCATAAGCATGGTAGTTAATGCTATCAACGCTGAAAATATATGTCTATAATTCATAGAGACTCCTGATATTTATTTGTTCTTAAATAATTTTTCACGTTGTTTCCAAAAGTGGTCGGCTAATTTTAGGTTAGCCGACCACCTGGTTGTTATTTTACAAGCATTAATCTTTGTGTTGTACTAAATGCTCCTGCAGTCATTTTCACGAAGTACACTCCATTTGCTAATTCAACACCATTATCAGATTTAGCATTCCATGTCAATTCATACTTACCTGATGTATAGAATTTATTAGCTAACGTAGCAACTTTACTTCCCATAGCGTCAAACACTTCAACATTTACATTCGAGGATGTAGGTACGCCCACAATAATCGATGTTGTATTTGAGAATGGATTTGGAGTAGCTTCGCTTAATTCGAATGAAGTTGGCATACCTGTTACCGGCTGCTCTTCAACATCGCTCGTGAAATCATAAGTAATAATAAATCCATCGATATCATCTTTATTCACTCGGATAGTAGATTTTGAACCAGTTGCTGAGTAATCTACAATTGTTGCTGAATTACGACCGATACCGGTGTTCATATTATACTTAAAGAACTGACCGTTAGAAATATTGTCTGCAATCCACCATGAAGCGCCACTCGGGTTCTTTGTTGCGTCTGATCGTGACGGAACATCTGATCTGTCCCAAGTGATTGTTACAGGATACGCTGAAGAACTACCAGTCGAGATAAATCCTGCTTGGAATCTTGCTTTGTAGATTGCTTGATTGTTGTCTCTAGGAACAGCTTGCGGGAAGATATTTCTAATAATACCATTCGTTAACGCAATCGTCCATCTTGCATCAAAAACATCTCTTGGCGGAACTGGTGGCAACTCATACTCGCAATAGTTCGAGTCTAATTTACCAATCTCACCTGATTTTTCACCGGTTGTTGCATTCTTAGCTGTACCGAAGTAGATCACTTGGAACGCACCACGTACATCGTTGTTTGCAACCGTCACTGGGACGATAAAATCAGTTGCTTCAGAAACATTTAGTTTGTATTCTAATACTCTTGTAATCTCATCATCGGTAATCTGAATCTTGATAGTCACTTTACCATCTTTGATATCAGCAGCGTTGATAGTTAACGGTCCATTTGATTTAATAACTACTTTTTGTAACGTATCAGTTTTTGTTCCTGTGATTGACGCAGGTTCAATTACTAAATTAGTACCGGCCGGCTCAATGACTGAAAGCTTAATTGTTTCTAAGATAGGATCAAACTTACTTGAACCATCCCAAACCGGTTTTTCACGGAATAAATCTAAATCTTGAGCTAACAAGGTATCTAAATATGTATCACCTTGACCGATACATCTTACTATTGGCGCAGCCAGCAGTTTAGGAGCATGGTTAGTTGAATCCGTATTCAGAATGAGTACTTTAACATCTGTCAATCCACCCGCATCGGTCAGAACCACAGTCACTGTATCAGGATTTCCTAATGCTTCAGTATGCGGTGCATCTTTGACACCTGGAGTTCCATATAACAAACCACTTACCGGATTGATTTTCAACCATTTTGGAGTTTTCTTGATATCTCTAACATCCCAGTCTCCCGCTTCTCTAAAGCATGGGTCTTTTGGAATTGTTGTATCAGCATCAGTTGCATACAACAATCTAAATGTCTGAGCTTGACCGAAATTAGGATCTGAATATGTAATCTTACGTGGTCTGTTCAATAAATCGATGTTATAGTCAAAGTCTTCCTTCGCTCTATCCAACGTTGTTGTTGTGATTGAAGGAGAGATATTTACAAATACTCTTCTTGTCATGTAGCTAATACCAGTATGACCATCATTAGCCACCATTGTAATCATAGTATCTGTATTCAAACCACCATTCGCTTGATCTGCAACACTTCCTGGCTTAAGCAATGTAAGTGCTTGTGCACGTGGAATTCTGATATTTACTACACCTCTTGTCGTAAAATCGTTAGCGAACAAATCTCTAGTTGTGTCTGAACCTTCAGCATACATATATTGATCAGCCATCCAATTCGGTCTCAACTGATACAATTCGTCAATTGCTGTATCTTGTGGAGTTGTGCGAATTGACTTCGACAAAAACGCATACGATGTTTTACCATATTTGAAATCCCATCCTTCGTTATTTGCAGCAATGGAATCTTCGCGTTCATCATCTGTATTAAAGTCAACATAGAATCGTAATTTATCTGTAACACTTGCTACAAGTAATGATTGAGTTCCTAATTGACAGTTAGCACTAGCTCTTTCAATTCTAGAAAACACGGGGAAGCTATCCGTCACAAAAATCATAAATCTATAAACTGAAGAATCTGTTGATCCAAAATTCAAGGTATCTTGATTTAAGAATCTTGCGTTTCTCGGAGCACTCAACAACGTATCATCATAACGTTGAGCGTGGAAATAGGAAGGATATAAATAAATAAATTTAGATAATGTATCCGTGATAAATGCACTGTCTGCCGGCTTCAAAGCAATACCTTTCAATGCATCAACTGTTCTAATCGTCGGAGCATAATTTTTAGCCACAACTTCCACCCATTCACCACCTGGTACTACATAAGGGTTGGTAGGTTGTCCTTTTAATTCAATTACACCACGCGCACCATAATACACTGAATCTTTTCTTGATCTTGGTGCTACACCGCCGATTGATGGCCATACAGTATCAGCTTTCAACCATCTACGTAATGCAGTCAGTTTATTAGCAGACACATCACGTACTGTATCACCGAATTGACCTACATAAAGAGGATACCAAGCTAACTCCAATTGATTATATCTTTTAAAGATTGTGTCCGATCTCGTTCCACCGTTGGCATTAATATCCATCGCCCAACGTGGATCATACATCAAATTAGAATCAATCGCCGAGATTACAAAAATTGAGTCTCTAGTACGAATATTTGGATTATTTGCTTTGTTATACTTCTCGTCTTCTGATAGATAGATTTTATTTTTGTATGAAGAAACATACTGTGGACTTACAGCAGGGTTCTCTAATGCAATTTTGTTACCTGTAAATACCGGAGGTGGCGTCGATGTTCCAATTCTAAAGCCTAAACCTTTATCGATTGCTGTGTCTACACCATCTCTCCAAAGAACTGTACGAGAAATTACTCGCACATAATCGCCTGGTCTAACCGGTAACGCATTCCATCTTTCACCAGCAAACATTGAAACAATCGTATCCGAACCACTTGCTAACGAAGCGGGCATATTAGGTCTATTTGAATAGACAACTGCTTGTCCATTACCATATAACACTCCGCGTTTGTTTAATGCTGGCGACAAAGTTACTTCATATCTTCTACCACCAAAGGCAGAAATATCTTCGTTAAATGCTGAATCTGCAAGTCTTGGTAATAATGTTTCCGTACCACCAAAATTATACAATCCTTCATAAGTTCTTCTCACTCTAGCGCTTGTACCTGTTCTTTCAACTTCATCCAAAACAAAGTCAACACGGCCTCTCAAAATTTCTTTTGGATAAACACCATCATTATTCAATGTTTGAATGTCTGTAAACTGACTCATGTTAATTCTGATATAATCACCAGTTGAGTCATTAATTACAAAGAAGGTTGATGTATTGGGGGTCGTTGGATCATCATTATTTTGATATATGTCCTCACCTTGATACTTCGCTCTTGCCTCTAAGAAAAGTGGGTATCCAATTGGATGCGCTAATTCACCTGTTCTGTAATCCGGCGCAAACTCTGTTTGCAATCTTCTTAATTGTCTCCACAGCATATTTTCTTGACCTGTTGCGTAGTTCAACGAATCAGTGCTGAATGGATCTCTTGTTAACCTTCTTACATATTTGTTATTAGATGCCTTTGTAGCATTTGAATATCTTTGTAATTTCGGCGGAATACCAACAGCAAAATCTTCTATCGGCGACATTCTTCTAAAAGAATAGTCAGCTGTCTTCATATCTGTTCCTTTGTCGAACAAATCGTATATTCTTCCAGCCATCAACAATGTATCCGGAATTTTACCAATCTGAATTGCTGTATAAACATATCCAGGGAATCCGTTTTGTTCAAATGGGCCTTGTTGTGTATCATCGGTTCTTCCAGCTCTTAAGAACTGCATGTGTGTTTTACCATTACCTTGAATGAAGAATGTTTCTTGGACTCCACCATTTGGCGAAGGAACCGGCTGACTTGTCTTAATTACCGTAGAAACATTTCCTTCTGTTCTTCCCCAATAGTTACCACGCAATGTGTCCACACCACCAAAACCAATTCCTGTACCACCTGATAACACACTCTTCGAATTTGGAGCATCAGGCAATCTTATGATAAATCTTGCATCATTATCATAAATCGAGTTCGCTGCAATATTGAACGATGTCCATGGAATAGGTCCGATGATTTCACCATAAAATGTTGCGCCAGCCAAATCGCTCGATGCTGGGTTATCAGTACCCACCATTGGACCACCGATAACATCTTGTGTTCTACCAACTGGTGATGTTGATTTATTTGATGTAACCAAACATCTCGTAAGCACCACTTTCAAATCATAATTATCCGAGTAAACGGCCGACCCGGTATATGCCGTATTGTTCTGAATACGTACTCTATTAAGAAAAATAGAGTCCGCTCTAAATCTTCTTTGAGGTGTAACACTATCTAAGATATAAATAGCTCCACCCAAACCTACACCATTTTCTCTTAATCCATTTCCTAATACATCTCTAATAAAGCCAGGATGGAATCTCTTTATATCAATGCTATTTGCTGACATCTGAGTTGTACCACTACCTTGCAATCTCGCATCCGGATTTGGCTCTGCTACGTTATTATAGAATCTCGTCAAGCTTCTAACATCTGCAGAAACAGCAGTTTGACGTCTATTGTCGTACAAGCTGTCATTTGAAGTATATCCGACTGCTGTTCCATTAGGCAACAATGTCAACGCATCTGCATCCGAAATAAAGAATCTTCTTGACGATGTACGTGGATGCACCATCGCTATCGCACCACCATTACTGTTGAATGCTTTGTTATTGTTAAACTCTACACCTTTAACAACATTCAAATCACCATTCTTCGAATAAACAGCACCACCACCTTGTACTTGTTTTACTATTTCTAAACTTGATGAAGGAGCTAACTGACCTACAGTATTGTCTCTAAACTCAGCTCTCACCAATCGAATGTAACGTTGATCAATCGGAACAGGCGGCTCGATACTTGGCAAATGAACTGCAATAGCACCACCGGAATAACCAGCTGTGTTATTTGCAAAACGCACTGAGAATCCTGTACCATAAGCCTGAGCAAGCGGTAAGTCATTTATAAAACCACCAGCACCATACACAGTAAGATTTCTTTTTGTATAAACCGCACCACCATGGGCAATAGCAGTATTATTTTCAAAACTCATTCTACGACCATAATCACGTATTCTCGGATTCGTCACATCAGAGCCACCAATAATCGGCGACGGTCTTGGGTCTGAATTTCCGTCGCAATATACAGCACCACCAGAACCAGCTCTGTTATTCAAAAACTCTGTCGCCAAACTTGGGTGACCACGTAATTGTAATCTTCCTAGAGTATTTTCATGAAATATAGCACCACCTAAAGAATACTGCTCGCTATTACTATTAATTTGGTACGGAGTTTCCGTATAATTATTTCTGAACGAACCATTTACGATCAACGAAGTATATTTACCAACATACAACGCTCCACCTTTCGCACCTCTTGAGTTTGGTGACGACTGGCGATTTACGGCATAATTATTCGTAAACGTTACAAAGTCTTTAGAACCAAAACTCACAAACCCAAACGGACCTGCCGCAGTTCTAATACTATCATTAACCCCTAAACCAATTTCAATTTTTCTATTTTCATCTTGATCTCTTCCCGAAATCAACATCGCTCCACCAAACGCTTCGTTGTTCCACGCTCTACTGCGCAATACTGCGACTCTATTCGTATCGGTCACCACGCGATTACCATTAATTCTCAATGTATCTACATCAGAAAGCATCGCACGATTATTGTCAAAAGTCAACTGTCTCACACGTCCATGATAAACCGCCAAACGAGCATCATCAACCAACTGACGTCTAGAATCTGAAATCGAAACAGCAGGCTCAGCCACCGCTCTATCCAACTCACTCAACGAAATTACATTCTGTGCAATTGTACTGCCATCACTCTCAGTTAAATTTGGATTTTTATCCTGAAACACCTGTCTTGTAATATTCAAACCAGTTGTATCTGGATATACCCCCGACCCTCTAGGCGCCTGCAAGAGCTGTAACGCACCTGCTCTATAACGAGCAATGTTGTTTGAAAACGTACAATTCAACAACCATGTTCTTTCTGAGAAACTCGTCAACGCTCCACCAGCACCATTCGTCAACTTATTCATTTCATCATTCAATTGAAGAATTGATGACTGCGCAGCCAACGATACACCAGCTGTATCATACAAGAACTTCTTATCAACTGTAGTGTCTTTTCTGAAATCTTTAAAATCTACATCTCTGAAGAATGCAGCACGTGCGCCCGGCATCACAATGATGTGCCCCCACTCACGCGAATAATCATTAATCGGCTGACCTCTGAATACAATTCTTCTCGCAGCACTATTTACAGGAACATTCGGCGTCACACCGAATAAACGTCTCCACGGCTGGAATCGAATAATATCATCTGTGGACCATAACCTTGCCGACGAGAACATAATTGCTCTCATTGGCGACACGACTATTTTACCTGATGTTGGCGAAGGTAAACTTGCACCACTCATTAGATTTTCCAATCTTTTTGTAACCGTGTCAAGTACAACATTAAAAATGTAGTTGTATTTGCCATAATTACTCGGATTACTGAAGTTACCAGGATAGCTAAGCGTCCCCTGAATTGTCGCTTCATTGTAGTTCGTTTCTTGAACTACAGATGAACTGAGAAAGTATCTCATATCATTGTATTCAAGCAAACCTATTGATGTTGGCGATGTACCATTGTACGCCGCACTTAACCGACTATCAGCTATAATCCGACCGCCAACTGAATCTATCAATCGGCCATTATCGAAGAAAATAACTTCCGTTCCAGGCTCTATAATTAAAGTCCCGGCTACAGTGTATGTACCACTTATTTGGTACACACTATCCTGCAAAAATATCCGCACCTCATTAGGGGCTATTCGTCCTGCAACCTGCACACGAGGTTTTTGCGCAAACCCCGTACTTATACATAGGGCGAACGCAATGATTAGAGTGCTTAAACGAAACCAACGTTGCATAATACCTCCGTTTGGATGAATAAAATTGTAATAATTTAACTTTAT
>Ga0075167_10048174_pt1 | contig 14672 bp, 1 predicted proteins | sample JI61114C2RNA_FD_77314 | JGI IMG/M metagenome (GOLD analysis project Ga0075167, IMG submission 77314) | Metatranscriptome of wastewater effluent complex algal communities from Wisconsin, to seasonally profile nutrient transformation and... | ecosystem: Engineered > WWTP > Effluent > Algae...
GTTCGAAGTAGATACTACTAACTTGTTATCAACTATCTCAAAATCTCCATACGTAATTTTAATTGTTCTTTCACCATCCTGTCCTGGCATCATACAAACAATAAAATGGTTGGGGGTATTAGGCTGTGCGTTAATAGTCGTATTATCATTTAAAACCTTAGCTGGTGCTTGGGATTTTACCAATAAGGAAGGAGAGGCCTGGTAATCCAATTTAAAAGAGGTGGGAAATTTGCTGAGATTTGATATGATCAGAGGTAATTGCGCACCATTTTCTTTTGAAAACTCTGCAGAAGAGAAATCGATCACTCCTCGTGGTTGAATAGAAAATTCAGGTTTGTGAACAATCACATTGCATTTAAGGAATACTGAACTATTTTCCTTATCGTTTGTTTCAAGCTGGAGAATTTGTTCTTGACTTGAAAAATCTGTAGGCAAATAACTTAACGTAACAGTCTGGCTTCTATATTCAGGGATGGATACTAGATAGGAGGAAAAGGTATAATTGGGTGTATTTGGAAATTTCACTATTAATTCACTGTTTCCCTTATTTTCAATACATAAATGTTTTACTTGGGTCTTAATTACATTGTCGGGTTCCGCCAATTCCTTAAATTTTTCTCCAAATGGGGAGAGAACGAATTCTACATTCCGGTTTTGTATATGAAATTTAGGTTTTCCACACTTAGCATCCAATTTGAGAATTCTTGGTTCTTTTAAACCAACAACTTGAATTTGAATATCTTCAGTTACCGTCCCAAAATTGTCCATACGGTACCATACCTCTATGTGTTGATTTGATTTAGTGTTAACTGTACCAGAGGAAGGGAGGAAATTAAAGTTTGGGCAAGGGGTGATAGAATAATCAAAACTAACTTCCCCTGTATTTTCTAACGTGAAAATCTCTTTTTCCCATTTTCCAATTTGAGTATCTCTAAGTCGTACTCTCTCATTTCCGATATTGTCATTTAATTCGTGTCTTAATTTAAATTGGGGCCGCTTTACTACCGCCTTAACACCTATTATTTTCATTTTTTCTGCAGAGTTAATTCCGAAGTACATTGCTTGATTCACTGGTTCTTCATTTTTACTATTCAAGGTAATCTCAAAGTGCATTGTTTGAAGGGGCAATAGGATTTCAACAAGGGGAGATATTGAGAGTTCTGCATCATTATCACTACTTTGGGGTTGAGCTTTGATCTTTAGGGGAGCATTTACCCTGTTAGTCACCGACAATTTCTTAGTTCTTTTGCTATTTGTTGAACATGTCCCAAAATCTAATAATTCTGAAGAGAAACTGACTTCAGGTTCTGTCAAGTAAGATTTCATGTTTACTGCAAGATCTGAGGAGCACTTCTTTTCCATATCGGATAAACTAATTAAAGCAGTACAAGAAACTTGTTTGGAAGGAGATGTTACTTTTTTCCAAAAAGCTATGTCAAAAGATGTTTTTCCAAATGGAAGTAACAAGATGTTTTCCCTCAACGTAAGATTGAAAGAATTAGCATCTCCTGACAGTGATCTTACACCGATTGACAACATCAATTTAGATTCATTATGCAAATGGAGGGTATATACCAGACATTCATTATCAATTAAGTGAGTACCAAAATCAATATCCAAAGGTGATGGGGAAAACACCAATTTACCATTATTTTCATTTATAGTGACGATAGCCATGTTTTTTAATTGTGCTTCTTCCAAAGCTTCAGAAATATTAGAGAAATCCAATTTACTCGGCAAGTTAGCAAAACTGTTAGATTCAGCAATAATTTTCTTCCTATTAATCTTCCTTTTAATAATTGATTTTGCTAGATTATCCAAATAGAAATTTTGTGAAGCAGACTTCAGATATTTCTGAGAATCTAGAGATTGGGTGGCACTAAGTATTTCCTTTGAGGTTTGTTCAATCTTGTCAAGATCTTTAAAGCTAGATACCTTGGAACAATGGTATAGGAAGGCAAGTCCACCTAATTCTATTGTCCAAGAAACGAACTTGTCAAAGAAAGATTTGAGTTTTTCTAAATCAGTTTGCATTTCATTGTAGAGAGAAGACATTCTAAAGGTGAAGACGTTATCTATCTTTTCAGTGACAGATTGGTTGTGAGACATTGAAAAATGAGGGGGAAGAGGTTCTAAAAATCTTTTCATTTGAGTATAAATCACTTTCGTATTCTCTGAAAAAAAGGATAAGAGTTGTTCTGTTTTACTAGTTTCCTGCATCGTCCCTAGGGTAGACTTGACAACATCCACAAAATTTCTAACGCGTTCAGGAAATTGCCTGATAGATTTATGAAAGTGCGATGCCTCCAATCTTTTTAAATCTTCCTCATTGTCCCTATCAAATTGAGCTTGTTTGTCCTCAGCTTTTTCAGTTGGTTCAACAACCTGTGGATGAGTAGGTCGTTTCGGAAAATTATGACACTTTTGTTTGAAGTCTGAAAATACATTGTCTAATTCTTGTTCAGTTACAGAAATAACTTCAGGAGCTGGATCGGGAAGGTAAAGATGACATACGACCTGTTTTGTTGAACAAGTAATCTCGGAACGCTCGGAGTCATAACCCTGCCCAGAACCAAACTTGATGTTATGAAGCTGCTGTACGTTCAAAGGAATTTCTAGTAATTCACTCCATTGTTTGTTATCTTCTTTTTGTGTTATTTTGAAATCAAAGCAAATGTGACTTGCATCTCCATCTTTAATGATTCGAACAATTTTTGTTTTATTTTCTAAGGAAGTCTGTGCTAAAGGAACACACACGCCGTCTTTTTTTTTTTGAGATATCGACTTCCACTGTTTCATAATGATCCTTCTTTCGTAATTTAATGGGACCAAATTCAATGTGGTAAAACACCTTCGGAGACGAGAAACTTTGGAGAGTTACAACATCTCGTAAATGGTAAGTCTTATTCTTAAAGAAAGTTTCTATCTCATATATTTTCTTATCTATTTGAGTCAAATACTTTTTTTCTGTAATGTCTGAAAATAATACTGATTTTGAAATTTCAGCACAACAAGAATATAAATGTTTCAAACAAATCTCAAGTTCGTTTTTCTTTTCTTCGTATCTCTTTTCATCCTCCTCATACTGGTTTTTCAATTTTCTTACATTATTCCACCAATCTGATATGTATTGTGTAAATCTGGAAATCAAGGTTTGCCTCTCTTGGGCCCTAGCTGAGAGGACCTGTTCGATTTCAGTATTCCAAAGAGGAAGGTTAGACTGAACACGAAGTAAAGTGTTCTCGATCGCTTTTTTCTCTTTATCAATAATTTCAACTTTTCTCGAAATCATTTCATTAACTTTAACAGAAATTTGTTCAAATATAGATTCGTCTAGATTATAAAAATTTTGCAAAGAGTTCTCAATATCAGTTGGTTTTTGTTGTAGAGAATGTAAACTAGAATTTAAGAGATTGATTGAGAAAGTTGCATTTTGAGTGTAAATATCTACTAATCCTCTGGCTTTTAAAAAACTGTTGGTGAACTCAAACAGCTCAACAATAGAGGATGAAGAATTTGTTATTCCATTATCTATTGCCACTGTCATGAGATAGAACTTTCCAATTAATAATCTTACTTTTTCAATTGGTGCATCTATCTTTAATCTTTGCAAAGAACTTATAAGCTCTTCAAAACGACAAGTATCAACCAGTCTAACTTGTTCCAGGTCAAGTTCGTCATTTTTCCATAAATTCTTTCTCACCAAGGAGGAAACATCAAAAGTTAATTTTTTAAGATGGGAATATTTCATCACATCAAGCTCTGCTTGCAAAAATCTACTGACTACAATTAGTGTAACCTGTAGAATTTGAGATGCCGGTTGTTCCATCTTAGGTCTTCGGGCAATTAATGAGAGAACAAATTTATGCACAAATGACGCCAATTTTTCTAGTAAATCTTTCTCTTTCACTTCTGCAAAGAATTGGTCAATGCCATCAATCCTAACATCCACAATCTCTTTCAAATTTTTAATGACCTCGTGAAGGGTACTCAACTCAGTTGCAGATGTATCAAAAGTAGATCTTCTACTTCTATCCTCCTTTGATAGATGATGCACATAAATTTCCAAGAGTTCAAGGAATTTTTTCAAGGTATAGGAAGGGACTAAGAAATTCTCACTGAAGGATGCTTGTTGTTTACGCATTCCATCCACTAAAACAAAGGGATTGGGATTATATCCATAATTCAATAAAATTGGGAACAAAAGGAAAGTTTTAGCCATAGTCGGTAACTTAAGCTTCAACTCCTCCAATATGAGTATTAATCTATCAGCTTCCTCTGGTAAATCTATGTTTGTTTCGGGGAAAGTGTTTTTTGGAAGAGCTTGTTGTAATATTGAGTACTTGCAACAAGCAGAAATGAGTGTTTCTATATAGTTTTTAGTGTAATCACAAAATTCAGTTATTTTTTTCTCAGTAAAAACGATGTTTAAACCCTCCAAGTCTGAAATCACCGTTCTAAGTGCATTGCATTCCTCCTTAATACTTTTCATCTCCATCGTTTTTTCCCACAACTCATTACCAGAGGCCAACAATTTGTTGTTTATAGAATGAACATATCTATTTAAACTGGTCCAATCTGTATTTGTTTGTTGAGGGAAATTATGTAACGAGTTGCTGAGCGTTTCCGAAGCAATATGAAAGAGTTTCAATATCCAACCCAAGGCCTTAATTGTAATGTCGTTTTTAAACCAACTCTGTTTTTCAAAGGAAGAAGAAATATTTAGGAGTAAAGTTCTTAAATTACCACTTTCTCTAATTTTGATATTGTTGGGAGTTTTTAGAAGGTTACGCGAAAAATACGAAACAAATATTGGAGAATCAATCTCCATCTCATCATTAAAAATAAAAGAATCCTTCAATAACTGCTTCCAAGTATTAAAAAGACCTACTAATTCTCCCAAATTCACCCAGAGAGAAGACCAATTTTCCTTTTTCGTTTTTCTATCAAATTCTTCCAAACCAGTTGTTTTCTGTGATATAGTCTCTTCTACCTTGTCCTTATCATTTTTATTTTTCTTCTTGCTATTTTCAAAACTTGCAATTTTCGTTTCCAATTCAATTTTATCTTTTTTCAAAGATTCTATGCTCGCATAACTATCTGGAGAAGTTGAAGCTTCTTGTAACAGCATGCTTATTTTAGTATCAAATTCACTCAACGTGGATTGATGAGAAAGTATATTAGTTTCATTCTCCTTTAACAAATCTTCAATTTTTTTCTTATTCTTCCACAATTCTTGAATTTCATTTTCTAATTGTATTCTCTTACTCGTAGGAGAAATCTCAATATTATCAAGTACAGTTTGCAGGTCACGGATATGAGTCAAATGCTCGAAAGCACACTTCATTAATAATATTCCAAATATAATTTGGACGGAAGGTAAATGCTCAAAAGATGTCAAATGCAAAGAACCTCCTAAAGACTTGGAAATTTCATCAACAATATCATCAACTTGTCTGTAAAAATCTTTGGTGAAACGAGTAGTGTAATGTTCCGAGAACACAAGGTAATTGCCTTGAACAAAGCCAGTCAAACCAGAATCACAAGGATAGACCTGGTAGGATTGTGCGTCGGGCTCTTCTTCTGTAGTATATTGTTTACCTTGTAAGATTCCATTTAAATTGTTAGCTTGTTTTAATGATCTTCTAATGAAATGAATGTTTCCAGGTAAGAAGAGAGAATATAAATCAATCAACTTCAGGTGTACAGGTAAGAGGCAACAACTGACATTCTGAATTGTATTACGTAATTCATCATAAAGAGTTTGGGATTCTTTGTGAAACCACTCTATCTGGGTAATGAGATTAAGCAGGTTAGTTTTTTCGGAGTTTTCCTTTGCAACAACCTCACACAAATTCCGTATTTCCGAGAACGAGGCTATGTGGGAACACTCATCTTGAATGAATTTACTCCTAAACTTTGCATACTCTAAAAACAATCTTGTCTCCAAAGAATCCACACTTTCACTCTCCACGACATTGCAAAGTTCTTCAGAAAGAAAAGAAATAAGGGATTTGATTCTATCTTCAGGGGAATTGGTTTGGATAATTACACCGTTTGCAGATAAATAAAGAGAAATCAATTCCGTCCAACACTCGTGCAGAATATTCAAATTTACGTAAGTTCTCAATCTATCTTCAGGGAGAGCTGATTTGATCTGCTGGTAACTCTTTAATTCTGTAAAAAGAGTCTTTACTTGTTCTTCCAAAACATCTCGAGTTTGATAATCGATACCCAGTTGAGAACTGGTAACATTCCAAGCATCAGGAGGAACTTCCTGAATTTTGATTTCCAGAAATGCTGGTAGCTTCGACAGTAAAGGATTGGACTTCTGTAGCATTCTTTCATAGTTAGATAACATGTTCCTAAGCTCACCAATTTTCAATTTTTCGATTTCTAGTTTAAAAGAATCAACAAAAGCATTTCTAAGAGTTTGGAAGTCCTTGATGCAAAACTGAATCTTCTTTATTATATTATGCGGTCGTGGTTTTATTTGTTTTGCTGAACGTAAGAGCAATGACAAAGCATCAATAGATTTATCAATATCCGATATATGTGTATCAATTTTAAGTTGTTTCATATCCACAACATCCACCTTTTCCTCCTTGATTTCCTGATGCGTTCTTGACACTGTAAAAAAGTGTTCATGTTTCGAGAGGAATGTATCCAATTCAAATTTCCTAATGATAAGCGGTTCTATGCTCATTTTTGTGAGAATATTCTTGATGATGCAAGAATACATCTGGATAGGGGCCATGTTGGGAGCAACTGAATCAACAAAATCTGGAAAGGAATCCAGAGGAAGAGGTACGATTTCCTTAATAATGACTTCGTCAGCTGTAAACTCCAAGCAATCCAAAACATTTTGGAGTATTAATTTCAGTGCAAACAATGCTTTACTTGAAATGGTCTCAAAAAGGGCAAGTTTTGATTTAACAGAGATTAAAACGGTATGGACTAAAACTTTAACTAATCTGCTCATATCCTTCACCAAGCTAACACATTCTGTATGTTGTTGGAATCTCTTTCCTTTCTTTTCCAATTTCTGTAAAAGATACCTAATTGTTACAAAGCTAGAAGATTTTTCCCATACAGTTAAAGTTGAAATTGCCTTGGCGATAGTGTAGGGTGATTCAAAAGAAAATTTTTCGTTCTCTTTTTCCCAAGCTTTTTTAGCCAAAACAATAGAAGAAGGAGACAAATGGTCAGTGATAAAATTCTCAATATTTTCAAGGAGGAATTGCTTAGAATAAGCTGTAGCATAAATCAAACTATCGCTTATCTGATTCTCAAACTCTTTAACTTCATCAATAAATACATCAATCGAATTACTTTTTCCAGTGAAGTTCGTTTGTTTCTTTAATAATTCTGATATCTTTCCAACTGATTCATAAACCGTGCTGAATGGTAAAGAGGAAGGATTGAAATTAGATTCCTTCTCTTCCCAGAAGGGGAAATGTAAAATAATGGTTAGAGCACTGATAACTTTTAATTCTTCTCTTGGGTTTTGGTTATTTGCAAAATCCGGGATAAAGTAATCCTTGTGTTGTATCCTGTATTCTTTTTCCCAATCTTTAATCCACAAAGAGGGTATGTGAGTTAGTTGATTTGTATAAAAATTGATAATCTTTAAAATTTTGGCTTTTGGGTTTTGACTAATTACCAGTATTTGGATGGATTCTTCATAGGAAACAACAATAACATCGTAGCACATACTCCTGGTTATTTTCAATTTCTTTTTAGTAAAATTGGAATCTAAAAGTTGGAAATTAATTCTGGAGCGATTATCATAAGGATTGAGCAAATTCGGAAAAGGTAAGAAGAATAATCCACACCAAAAGAGGTGCATAGGAGAACGCAAGATTGAAGAGTCCATTTTCGTAAATATCAAACCGAATCGAGAAAATAAGACTTCAAACACATCAAACGTACCGTCTTCCTTAGTCATTCCTGGAACAGAATACAATTCTTCTAAAGTAGATATTATTTTTCTGTGATTGTTTAGAGCAAAGGAATCTCTTGTTTGACAAACAAAACGCCAGGAAGGTTGATTTGTAATTGAGGTTATGGTGTTTCTAATCTTTTCCACTCTAAGCATTTCCAGTGACTGGGTATCCTTAAGTAACTGTTCGACTTCCTTGAAAGGTTTCTCTAACTGTTCCTTCAACTCTGAAATTTGGAAAAGAAATTCTAAGTTTACTAAATATTCAGGAGAAACAATAATATCTTGTTTTGGAACAAAGTTGATACTTTCCGGTTTTTTAAAATTGAACTCCCACTGAAATGAGATCCACTTCAGTGCTACTTGATATTTTTTCAGTGTATTCACTAATTCCAAATTACTTTTGCTGCCAAGCTTAACCATTGAATCAACCACAACCCCAAACATACTTTTCGTGATGGGATTATTCTGCTCTCGCTGCCAAGCCCAGGAGGCACTCCTTTCATTTAACTGGGCAGATTGTTCAATAAAGTCTTTATGCAAGGACAATACTTGAGGGTGATGTAAAATATTGAACCAAGTCAATATTGATTTGTAGGAAAGCAGCATTTGTAAAAACGGAAGAATTAATTTTATCAAAGTTTGTGTTTCAGATAGATCCAGTATGCTTTGGAAAATATTCAAAAACGAAGTTAAAACCAAAAATATTCTGTTCATGTATGCCAACCTGTGATGAGAATCTTCAAAAGAAGTTTTTGATGTAAAATCCAGTATTTCTTTTTGAACATTCTTACAATTCCCCCCAATATGGTTTGACAATGTAGGATAAGCTTCATAAGGGTGTACAGAAAGGGCTGAATAAGTTTTTCCAAGTTCTTTCATTTTTTCTATGGCTTCAGAATAATCGTTTACTTTACCCAATAAATTCAATAGAATAGAATCAGAAGGATACATTGGTACTAAAATATTGCTAATGAATGTTTTCAAGAGTTCAGAAGATTGTTGTCCAGGTTTTAATTGAACAAATACGGACGATAAAGCTTGTGATAATAAATCTTCAATATTGCACATAGTAGTGGCAATAGGTACAGCATCTTTCATCCAGTTTTGAACATCTACTTGTGATATTGGAAGTCGTAAATAAGATGGTAGTAACATATTTGGGTTATTTAATTCCAGATGTAAGGCTCGTAGAAGCTCACGGTATTGGCTTTGATTAGATAGGGATGAACCATAGGTTCTTAGTAACCCCCAAGTAACAGCAAATACAGGATTAGAATTATTCGAAATTACATAGAGAATTGTTTGAAGTGCTTGTTCCATGGTTCTATACGTAACGGAATAGTCGGCCATGTATGTAATCTTATCAGTTGAACATAAATCTTTTACCCTTACATGAAATCCTAAACAAATTTCAGCTAATTGTTCTCCAGCAGATATTCCCTGCATTCTATGTTTTACTAGGTTGTACAAATCACTCTCCCTAACTTTTCCCAACTTCAAATCAGCATCTACAGGAGGTAAATGGATGTGGATAACTCTATTTAAGAACGCAGTGGAAAGTTTGTTCGAATAAATTCTATTTAAGTTTGCTGTTGTGAATAAACGAAAGTTGGCATGAATCTTTTTTCCAGATAAAACTTCGCCTTCAGCATTCTCATACAAATTCAGTACAGGGTCTTCCTCCATCAGAGAATTTAATCTTTCAATTACCTCAGGGGGAGCACTATTTACACTATCCAGTAAAACCCAATTTCCTTGCCTGATCGCTTGAACAAACTCTGATTCAACAAAAATAAAACTTGTTCCAGATGAATTGCCCACAGATGATTCAACTTTTTCTACTTCGTTAACTAAGTAAGCAATTGTTTGTTTTCTGGAATAGAATAAAGTCTTGATTTCGCTAGGTACCTCTTTTTCTTCTAATGTCAAGATATAATCTAACATCTCATTCAAGGAAGTCAATAGATTCTGTTCACCTTTGGTAGAGATAACCTCTCGATCTCTATTCAACTTCAAATTAAATGTACTCTGCAATTTAAAGATTATATCTTCTTTCTTTTCTTTTGAGAGAGAGGGTTGAGGGAGAACATAGACAATGATATTCTTCACAATAAGGATAAAGGTTTTATCAATCATTGGTAACTTTGTTTGTCCAACAGACCCCTTCATTGGTAACCATTGTCCAATGATATCAGATGTTTCTATATCTTGATTCATAGGAATTATGAGCAATTTGTTTTTGGTAATTCGAGCAAGTTCTCGAACAAGAGCTGTTTTTCTGGAGCAAGTATCACCTTCTAATAGAACTGGTCTTTTAGATTGGCAAGCTGCAGCCAGCATTTCTAACTGTCTAACAGTTTCCTTAGTATGTACCAGAGGTTCCTGAATAACTTGAGCTGTTCCTGTTGTCATGTAAATGCTGCCAATACGTATGTTTCCAGATATGGACGCATCAATAGTAGTTGAAGAATCATGCTGCTTTAGTTGGGAGATAATGGGAAATTGGGAATCTATAATATTTTGTACCACAAGATGATCTTCTTTTGTTTGAAAGGGAGCAGAATATACTAATTGTGCGAACTTGCGTATTGATAAGATTCTAACATCCATATCTTTAACTTCTTCTTGTTGGTAGTGTTTGTAATGAAAATTTTGATCCTTTGCATTACCTGCCAATATATCTCTGAATTTTGTAAAATTACGAAGATTAAATTCATATGGCCCTCCAACACGACCTAATTCTTGTGAGAGAACCTTCTTTTTAATTTGATCTTGTAGATTAAATAACTTTTCAACATGTTCTTCGGAAATAAATAGTTCGCGGATGGCTGTCCTGTAAAGTGACCTTAAAATTATCTTCAATTCATTTGGAGTGTATTCTTCTAATCTTACAATGGTGAAGAGATTCTTGATTGAACGGGGTAAACTAGAACGACCTCCTCCTATAGAAGCAGGATTCATAGTAGCAAAAATTTGAACACCAAGGAGATCTATCTTTTCTTCAATACCTGGTACAATAAACACAGAACAGTTCCTATCCAAGAGAGGGGCCAAGGCATCAAGAACTTCTGGAGAACCTAAATTGATCTCATCAAGTAGAATCCATTTCTTCTCTTTTAAAGCACTAACTAATTTTCCATCTTGCCAATCAAATACCTTTTTCCCCTTTACTACCCTTGGTACAATGGAACCAAATAATTGATCCAGAGTGGTGCTCCCGGAAAAATTAATTCTCTCACATTCAACCCCAAACAACTTAGCAACTTGATTTACTACTGCAGTCTTACCAATACCAGGAGGACCTTCCAATAGAAGACCACTCTTGGAAAGAATGGCAGCAAATATCCTGGCTATCTGATTCAATGTTGTGGGGGTGGGTGCACAAGATAACCGGACATTCTCGACTGGATTTCGAGGTAAACACTCCACACCAGTATACGACAATCTAATTTTCTGTCCGTTTTCAAGTACATCAAAAGGAGAACAATTCGTTTCTGCACTATTTGGTTTTGAAATCTCAATCGCTCCATGTTTTGTTGAAGGGGGGGTGAAATATTCAATGTAACGCTCGTATTGTTTGTGATTGGGATTCGATGATAAAAACTTTCCAAAGAGCTCTTTCTGAGTATCCATCACAAATTCATCAAAATAAAAAAATCTCATAGCTAGTATGGTACGATCTAATATCGTCAAGGAAGGGGGGTGATTTCTAATAAAATCAAGACTTCTAAACATCTGATGTAGGTCATGTTTTGTGATCCACTGTTCATCTGATTTGACAATCTCTCTTAGTTTCAGAAATATTTCAACGGCTTCATTTATACTAGCCTTCTCCTCTTTTCCTAAGGTTAATTCCAGAGCATTTGTAATTATTGACTTGAAAACATCATTCGGGTATGGTATACAGTATATTTCTGTAAATCTGGATCTTGTTGCAGGACTTAAATTTACTTGTTGTTTCTCATTTTCATGGTGAACAGAAGCAAATATTTGAAATGTTGGTGGAATTTTGATTTGTAGCTCATCATCGCCTTCCGAATCAATAGAATGCAGAGTAATATCTTCTGTAAGGGCGTAAGTTGGGGAAGGTTCTAAAACACTATTGAGCCTTTCAGTAACCGCTTGATTAGGAACATCAAAATCCTCTAGAAACAAAGAATATCCAAGTTTTGCTGCGCGAGTAACCGGGCCATCTCTAAATAGGAATAGTGGTTTAGATCTGTCTTCCATCGTAAACAAGGTTTCCCAAGTGGACTCAATTTTCTTCAACATTTGCTGGCAAGCAATGTCATTTCTAATGGTGTGTTCTTGTTTAAATAAATTTTGAACACTGTACAAAATATCACTGATACTCTGCATTGCATTTTCCTCTTCAATTGAACGAGATTTAGTTGATTGGTTAACGAATTCTTGTATCTGCTTGTAATTCCATCTATCTTTAGTGTAGTTGTCGTCAGATGGGTGGGTTTCTGGAACAGGACCCAAGTTTTGGTTTACTTCGCCATCAAAGGTTTCGAAATTACCTGTTGGTCCGTAATCATCATTTTCAGTTGTTTCAAAACCAAAATCAGCAACTGGACCAAATGCAGGTTCAGCATCTTTTGACCCAAACACTTCCGTAGGAGAAAAAGAAATCGATTGGGAATGATCAGAATAAAGGCTAGCATCCATGCTAGGACCAAAGTTATGGACGTTCGAATTCTCAGCCTCAACCGAAATGTTCCCGACAGGACCAAAATCACCAGGAGGACCGAGATCTGCCGAAGGACCAAAATCACCTGAAGGACCAAAATCACCAGGAGGACCAAAATCACCAGTAGGACCAAAATCACCAGTAGGACCAAAATCACCAGTAGGACCAAAATCACCAGTAGGACCAAAATCACCAGTAGGACCAAAATTACCAGTAGGACCAAAATCACCAGTAGGACCAAAATCACCAGTAGGACCAAAATTGTTGCTACCAGCATCAAGATTAGAATTCAGTGTTTCTGTGGTATTAAGACTAAAAAGCCCAGTTTGAGAGTTGTCAGTCCAATTTTGTGCTAGGAACGCTAAAGTAGCCTGTACGTCATCTGTGTTTGCATTCTCCTTTGGTTCATCTATTTTAACATCCTCCACTGGTGCATCTTTTTTTACCTCCTCGACAGTGCCAGTTTGTAAAGGAGTTGTCCTTTCTTGCTCATTTACCTTACTTTTAGAAGCAAGTTCAGCTTTCATTATGTTAATCTGTTGATTTAGATCATCCACCAATTGTTCTGCTGTTTTTTTTGTTTCATTTAACTGCCTTAAATCTGCTGGTTCATGTTCAATTTCTATGCTTCTCATCCTACACAGCAACATTTGAATAATTTTCGGTAGAGTAAGTAAAGCATCCATAAAAGAATAAGGCTGCATCTGACCAACAAGTTCAGAAGTTTCAGTGTCAGGATTGAGATGTACTTTTATCAATTTTTCAGATGATTGAGTTATAGACATCCAGGTATCAACTAGTAGTGATTTATAACAGGTGGGGCCAATCAATAGGACAGGTTCTCGGTTAAAAACTGCAAATGCCAGTCTAACTAAATGGCGTATAAAAATTTCAGGTGGTTTCATATCCTCATTCCACAAGAAACTACTCTTCAAAGAACCTTTGGTTCTGATTACCAGGGGACCTTCTTGGAAGGTAAGCACACCGGAAGTCTCACTAATTGAAGGAGGAAATTGCTTCGATGGTTGATTCTGGAAAAGACGTCTCATCAGGTTTTCGTAGTTGTCGGAGTTTGGAGGATATCTACACCCAAGAATGGAATATCCAACAAGCTCAAAGTTTGCTTGTTCGTTAAACGTTACTTTCCTGTGCAACCATTTTATAATTTCCCTCATGGAAATCCTCATTGGAGTGGGTAAGAGGGATTCGTAAACATTGGCGAGATAATTACACGCTTTGGTATCAAGAACATTCGGGGGTGGACGAAGCTTATTTTCTTCCTTTCTTTTCTCAATGATGATTGGAAGTTCTGAATGGGGGAACTCACCAATTTGAACTTCCAGGAACCTATTCCTTAGGGAAACAGGTAACTGATGTCTACTGGCATATTTTGCATCATTCTGTGTTGCAAAAAATCGGAAACGAGGATCAGCAATGACTATTTTATCCGTACCAGGAACGAGAATTTGCCCTTTTCCTTCTAGCAGAGGAAACAGTGTACTCATAACCACAGGATCAGCAAGATTGAATTCATCAGCCAAAAACCACCAACCATTTTCCATTGCTCTGTATAATGCCCCTTTGTTAAATACAAAGCCTCCACCAGAAGGCAAATAGGTTCCCAAGTAATCTTGAATTGTCGTGGTATCTGTATTGTTAACTCTTTCCAATTTTATCTTGTGTTCAGCGGAAGACAACACTTTACATAGAAAAGTAATAAGAGAAGTTTTTCCAACAGCAGCAGGTCCTTCGAGAAGAACAGGCATGGAACAATCAATACATGCTTTCACTGCTTCCGCATGTTCTTTCCTACTTTTAGTTAGCACATGCTCAGTAGATTCATAGTTTTGAAGAAAAGAAGGGGCTTCTATATTCGAACCAAGAAGAGAAATAACTGATTTCATTAATTCATCTTTGGTTTTTTTGATTTTCTTCTTTTATCTGGCTGTAGAAAGTAACTTTGAAGGCTGTGTACAAAGACGACTTGAAGGAAAGATTTTTGTATTGCTTTTGCAATAGATAGGCGCTATTAAG
>Ga0075167_10097783_pt1 | contig 13999 bp, 14 predicted proteins | sample JI61114C2RNA_FD_77314 | JGI IMG/M metagenome (GOLD analysis project Ga0075167, IMG submission 77314) | Metatranscriptome of wastewater effluent complex algal communities from Wisconsin, to seasonally profile nutrient transformation and... | ecosystem: Engineered > WWTP > Effluent > Algae...
GCAGTTCCTCTCTTAACCCAAAATGATTTTTGATAGTCTTTTTCCTAAAAAGGTAGTTATAATGTCAACAAAAAACTCTATTTGTCATCTTCTCCTGCCCTCTTCGGATATATGTATGTTGGACAGTCGTAATAACCGTATTTTAAATTCATATTTATTTTTTCTACAGGTTTAAAAGAAATTATTGGCATTGGTGTATATAATTTCATTGGTTGAGACTCCTCTAAAACTTATTTGATTGAATTCCAATTTGCCCCTTCTAATATCAATCCTCTAATATAAACTCCTGGAAAATTACTATGAATGTTAGCTTCATTTTCTATAAAATTAAATTCATATTTTAAATCATCAATTGGTATTTCTGATCTTCGTGCCTCTTTCTATAAAACAGCTGTTAAAAATCCTGATGGATATATTAAACCCCCCAACCAATATGTATTTAAAGAACCTTTATTAATCCATGTATTGATTTAAAGAACTCTTTCTTTTAAATCTTAAAGCCAAGGGTATAAAGTTTTATTCGATTGATAAAAGGATGCCCATTTTTGAGGTATCATTGATAAAGTCAGTTTTTCTACAGTCTCTTCAATTTCTTCTGATATCAAAATTTCTCCTTTTAAGCATTTTTCTATTTATAAAATAGTATTCTTTATGGTCATTAACAAAAGATTGAATTTTTCACTCTCTTAAATTAAAACTGTATTTAAAGGTTCAATCAATCCTGATTTTAACTCTTTAAAAACTTTTGTAATTCTTTAATAAAATACGTCTAATTAGATTTCTTAAGGAAGTATTTTAGATATTTCTTCGATAATACCAGTTACATTTTTAAACATTGAGTTGTCACCTTCTTGATGACCTAATATCAATATTTAAAGAGAATTAATCAACTCTTTTGAATTTTGAATTTTCATCTAAATATCAGCATTTACATGTTATCCAAAAACAAGTGGTTCTTCTTAATCAGGAAAAGTTTGTACAAATTTACACATATCATCTTTGAATGCTTAATAAAAATATTGTAAATTGTTGCCTTTCATATTATAATGATTGTCATCACTTTCGGAAATCATTTTGTATGGGGAATTTTCATCTTGAAAATCGAATCTGAAATTGTTGTTTGTCAATATTTATTCATCAAACAATTCTTCTGTATAGATATCTAATAATTTTTAATCCCACTAATCTGTAACTCTTCCACCATAATTTATTTTAGAAAGTATATTCTTGATATTTTCCCATTGAAGACCTTCTTTTTTACCTTCAATTAATTAAACATTATTCTTCAAGATTTTTTCTGCAAAAATGAAATCAGATTCAGAAAATTCATAAGAAATATTCCATCCCAAATTTTTAAATCTTTTTCTTTCGTTCAATAAGGAGTGAAACCAAGATAAAGAGAAAACTAATTTTTTGTATTTTAAAAATGTTTCATATGATTCAGTCTCAGATAATGGTTCGTAATTGGGAATCATATTTTTAATCAAATTCAACATATTTAACTTCATTCCTCTAAATGGTTCCAAAGTCATTTTTAAACTGCTGTGAAGTAAACTTAAAGGAAGAGACTCTACAGGTTTAGAGGATAAAAAAAGTTGAAAATTTGGATTTTTCTTATTGTTATTAAAGTAATCCAAAATTATTAATAATTATTTCATAAAATCATATGACAAATGAATATTTCCCAAATATACCCAAAATCCATCTTAGAGTCCTTTGAAAACTTTTTCTTTAGCCTTAGAAATTTATCCTTTACCCAATGAAATCTAAATCACCTATTTTTCTTATTTTTTAGCTAAATTCTCGAGATAAGTCCAAGGGTCAACATTAGGTCCCATTAGAATAAGAATAGGAAGATTATGTTTAAAAGAATGAGTTTATTGAAGAATTTCTTCTAAATCAAATGCGTTTTATTCAATAAACTATTTTCCTAAACAAGATGCAATAAAATTTCAACAGGCTTGTGTTACCCTATCAGGCCTTATTGTTTTAATAAGTAAAATTTAAGAAAATCCTTTGATTTTTTGAGACCAATCTGAAGGCAGAAGTTCTTATTCTGGCTTTGAAGAATTGAAAATGGATCACCACTCCCTTGTACTATGTAAAAATGATCCTGCGATTCCTTAAAAAGTAGGTAATTTATTTAGTTCATTAATTTAGCCCCACATTTTATCATTAATCCACAACGGATCAGGGTTGCTTTCTTGATTTTCATAATTAAAATTATAAATATCATTCACGAAGTATTCATATTCTTTCTAAAATAGTTGACCATAATAATCGATTTGTTCTTATTTTTCTTTTTCTTCTCCATCATTCATTTCTCCACTTAGCTATTATGTCATTTTTTTATAATAAGCGTTTTTTTTTAATTATTCTTATTATTTATGTTGCTTTTAATTTTCTTCATCAATAGGAGCCAAAGTAATAGCCATCAATAAAGAAAACAATAATTTATGTTTTTCAAATAATCCTGATTGGATGAAATGATAAATTTCTTTCCTAAAGGTTTCATCAATTTTTTTAATTTTATCTAATAACGAATCATTAAGTTCATTCTTTTGTTCTCTTAAAGTAATCAATGTGTTTTCGAATAATTATAAATATCTTTCCAAAGGAAACTAATACACATACTCAATCTTTTCTAATTATTAAATGCTAAAATATAAAATTGAAACAACTTTACCGATGTATCTATAATTTTCTCTACTATTTAAACTTTTCTTCATATTTATTTTATTGATTTCAACAGTCTGTTTTATTTCTTCTTCTTTTTCTCACGATATTTCTAAAGTTTCAATCAACTCTACATCATCTACCAAATATCCCCTATCTTCTTATAACATCATTAGTATTTTATCCTCTAATTCTTCAAGTGTTTTTTGACACTTTGCTTTTGTTCTTATACAATCTATTCTCTGATTTTCTACCTTTTCATCAAAAACTCTTAACAAAACTCCTAAAATTTATTCTTCAAGTCCTTTCTATTTTACTGAGAAATTTATTATTGTCAAATATGAAGCGAGTTCTGAAGAAAATGTAGGATTATTACTTCTTGTGGTAATGTAAAATTAAAACTCTGGATTATAAGGCTATGGTTCTTCATTAAAATAAATGTTATATCTACTAGGCCCTATTTGCTTGATATTCTTTTCTAAAATAGGTTCATATTCGGTTGGAAGATTTTCTCCTACATTTCTCAATAAAATAGGAATCCCATCTTTCAATGCTTTTTTCAATATATTATTTATTTTACTTTCATTTGCATCAATTATAATTAAACTTCGATCTTTTTCTAAATTTGTTAGCCAATTAAGACCTTATGCCTGAGGGTCAATTATTAAAGGCCAGTTTAAACATCTCTTCACAATTACTCCATTTTATATTGAGACTTGATCATCTGGTAATCCTTTAAATGTCCATCCTAGTATATCTGTTTCTGGTACCATGAATGAAGCAAAATCATAAGATGATGAAAAGTTCACATTATATTTTCTTAACTAAGGACGAAGGAAGTTTTCGATCATTTCTTCTCTGTATTCAAAAGGAAAAGGACCAAAATAAGCTAATATACTAGAAGATATCATAACATCTCCTAGTATTTTTTCTTGTTATTTGAAATAATTTTCTCTATGTTGTTCCCATGCTTCTTAGGATGAAGATAAACCAAAAACTAATTTTTAAGATCTATCAAGTCTTTATTCTAGGTTTTGGTATTCTTCTTCACACATTATATATTCAGTCTCAAGAGTCTGATGTTTGTCGTTTAAATTACCCAATTCTTATAAATTTTACTCGTACTTATGCTTTAAACTCAATAATTCATTGGTTTTTTATTCTAAGTCCTAATTTAATTTCTTAACTCTTTTTCTAATTGGTTCAACGTCAAGATTTATCTTGACATATTATTCTACAGCAACTATAAACTCTTTAAGAATTTAAACTTATTAAGAATAACTTGATAAATTTCCCTAAATTTCAGGTTACTGTGTATATTTTTCCAACTTTTATATTCTTTCTTCACTTATCTTATCTTTGTCTAGTTCTCAAAGTCTTTTAAGAAAATTGGCATCTACGACTACTTTTTAAACAGTGGCCCAATCTTATTTTTCCTTTAACAAAACCATAATTGAAAACATAATGAGTTCCAATCTTTTGTCTTTAGTTTTAAGAAAAGTTTTTATCTATGAAATACTTTAACTGTCAAGATTTGACACTTAATCATTGGCAGCTTCAAGAGCTGGAAGTGCCCTTTGTAATTATTCATTTGCTTCATCGGCTAGTTTTTGAATTCAATCCTTTTCTTCTTGTAAATCGTGTTCTTTTTTTTCTATCTACTTTTTTTCTTTTTCAGATTTTCCCTTCTCATCTTTAATTTTAAAAAACATTTCCTCTGACTCCTTTTTCTTTTGGTTCAAATCTAATTTTTTAATTTCCATTTCTCCTTTTAACAAATCAACCGTTTCAGTTGACTCTTTTAATTTCTTTAATCCGTTCGTGTACTTTTTTATTTTTTCTTCTGTTTGAATTTTTTTTTCCTTCAATAAATCTATAAATATCTTATTAAAATCGACGAAATTTTTTTATGTAACAAATACTTTCCTCTAAATTTATTGGAACATTTTTCTTGCAGTAACAGCGACTTTTTAATGAATAAAGGAAAAATAGTTGGAAATCATATCGATGTTTTCTATATTTTCTAAAGACAAATATTTGATTCCGACTTCTTTTAATGCAGCTTATGGCCAGTTTTCAAAATACAACTAAGTAGTATTGTAAATTAGACCTGAGAAATTTCTAGTATAATAACGCAGTTTTTCTCCTTCACTACCACAAATGAATGCTATATGAATATTGTTTTTAATTTTGTCATTGAAAATAAACTGTATTTGTTCTTCTGTCTCATTGGGAAATTCTAATTTCAATTTTTCTCTAATGCTCATAAAATCATCTCTTCCCTCTTTCTTTTAAAAAAGATTAGGGATTTCTCCAATTGACAATAAAGAATTCATATCTTCCAAAATTTCTTCTGACTGAACTTGATTATCTGAGAAAATCAAAACATATTTTTGATTAGAATTATGAACTATTTTTTCGAATATTTCTTTCATTGATTATCTAAATAAAGGTAATTTGTCTTCAGATCTTTTCTTTTGGAATATTTTAAAATCATTAATAAATGCTGAAAGTTTTGTTAAAGAGTTTCTACCAGTTCCCCCTTCTCCAATTAATAAAATATGTCCAGAAGAAATGTTCATTATTCAATTTATTCTACAAAGGTGGAGTATGGCTTCTTAAAATAGGACAATATTCATTTACTTTGTGTTTGAAGTGTTGTAGTTATCAAGTTATTCACTTAAATAATTTTTTAAGAGTTTTTCCCAGTTCCCACTCTCATCATCTTCTCCAACAATTAAACCATAGTTCTTTTTGGCATCAAAAAAGTTTGTAAAAATGATTGGGTTTTCAAGAGTGTTTAAATTTTCTCCTTAAACATTAAAAATATTTTCTAATTCCTCATTAATTTTGGAATCCAAAAATTACTAATTTTCAACTTTAATCAATTTGTCTCTATAAACTCTATGTGTTTCATGAATTAATAATTTGATTAATGTTGTTCTTGAATCACAATTCATTTTATTTATTAAGGAAATACCTTCAATCAAACGAGACATATCTTTCATAGAAAATAAATAATGAGGCTAAGATGGAGTTGATTTCAAAGATTCTTCATCATTTACTTGTTTAAATGTTTAAATTACAAACTTTGCCATGTTTTCTATTTCAGGTTTAATTTCTTCTGGATCAAAGTCTTATAATTTATAATACAGTATGGAACTATATATTCTCATAAGTTCCTAATCACTTGGTAAACAACTTGAAAGTAAGAAAAATTTATTCAATAATCTTTGAGAAATCTATCCTGAATCTCTCATAGAAGCCAATGAAGTTACATCCAAAACATCTACAAAAATGTCAAAAGATTATCAATCATACCATCCTTAATATTAAAGAAGTTATCTAATTAATTCCAATGTAGGTTGATATCCAAAAGAGTCTTTTTTTGGAAGTGATAGATTATCGAAATAAATAAGTCCTTTTTTACCAGAAAAAGGTCTGATTTTTTTTTTAGTAGTTCTGTTCAATTTGCTCTCTAAATTTTCTTAAAGTCTTTGAGAATTAGTTCCAGGTGTCAAATTTATTATATTATAAGAATAAAGACTTTCATCGAAATTTATTAAAATTTACTTCATAAGCAAAGTTTTACCAACTCCTGATTGACCAATGTTTAATGTATTTACACAATTTTCTAATAATAATTCCAATATATATTTCTGTCTTAAAGTATCCACTGTTTCAACCAAAAATTCACTTGTTTTTTGATTTTCAATAGGTTTATATTATTAAGGATTTATTGTAAGTTTTGATTCCCAGGGGAAAAATTCATTTTTTTCAAAATTAAGATAATAATCAAAAACTTGGTATTGGAAAGGAAAAAGTCCTTCGATATCCCGAAGAAAATGGTCAAATTTCATTTTACCTTCTACATCAAGATTAGTTCCTAATGTCCAAACCGAAACAAACACAAACAATTTTTCTATTTTATGCAATAATGTTTCTTGTACTTTAAATAATTTTTCACGAGGAATTTAATTGTTAAAATAAATTTCAAACAGTATATCGAAAAGTTTGGTGAAATTAAGAACTTAGCATGAATAATTTAAAGGACTCAAGAAATGAGTTGAAATTTTCTAATTGAATTTTAAAAGAGGTTCAATCCATTTATCACATAAGTCTTCTAAAAAATCGAGTAAGGTATCAGGGATGACAATAGCATCTTTCTCTAATATCCACTTCGTAAAAATACTTTTCCATGTTATTTCCTTTACATCAACATAGAGCATTCCACATCTAGATACAGTGGCTGGAGAAGCCTACGACAGTTCATCCACCTCAAACATTATTTTGACATTTGATTTCAAATTAATTCTATTTCCATCAAGTAAAGTCAAGACTTTATTATCATCTAACAAAGAATTCATACTTTCAATCCATTTGGTGTCGATTGGTCCATCAAATATGATCCAGAATTCATTTTGGGGTTATTCATTTGCACATAATTCACTCATCAAATGGCTAAATACTCCTATTTTACTTTCATCTGCATTTGAATCATAATATCCGTAAATTTCTCTTATATTAAATACTTTAGGATTAATAACAAATGTTTCCGTGTTTGTATCCATCTAAATTTAAACTTATTTTAGGATTTATACTATAGAACTTTTTCCACTCATGGAATCTCCAATAATAATGTTACCATGTCTGCTTTATTTTGTATTATAGAATTAAATAAGCTTTTCTACAAAATAGGGATTTTTATCCATATTCATTACATTCATAACTTTATCGATATGTTATAATAAAGTTTCGTTTTCTTCTCTAGTATTATCGATTTCTTCCTAAAAAACATCATTTAAAAGGGCTTCGAACAGAATCAAATCATTACTAACTAATTTTGGCTCATTAATAGCTAAAATAGATTTAATTAGAATTCTCTATTCAAACATCTGATCTTACTCTTTTTTCAATAGTTCTTTTTTTTTTTAATTTCTTCTGAAATCACCTGCTAAATTTAATACAGATTTTATAGCCCTTAATCCAAAATCATAATGTTGTTATCTACTCAAATTTTATTTCATGAATCTATAAAGACTATCTATTTTTTTAGAAAGAATATCTGCGAATTTAAATCCTTCTGCTTATAAACTAATTCAACATATTTATTAAGAATCAGGTATCATCATAGAAACTGGTCTAAACAAATTTTTAATGTTATCAGGTAACTCAGTTCTTCCGGTATAAGTAGGATTCATAGTAATGAATAAGGCACAATTTTTATTGAGTAACAATTCTTTTTCTTCAAAATCAAAAACTTCTTTATTTAAAGCCACTGCTTCCAAAATGGAATTAATTTAAATTGCAATAACTGATAAGACCTCTATCTCTATTCAATTAAACTCATCGAAACATCCCCAAAATCCAGTCATTATCAAACCTTCAAATAAATCCTTCATTTTTTTAACATCTATTCCTTCACTACAATTATATACAAACACATATCTACCTAAATTTTTACCTAAATCCTTTACTGTTTCTGTTTTACCAGTTCCTGCAGGTCCTTAAGGATTTCCTCCTCTTTTATAATGTAATGCAGTTGTTAAAGTTAAATAGCATTTATCAGTTAAAGGAGTTACTACTAGTCTTCCATTATTACCTTGATATTCATTGCCATAAACAAAATTTCCTTGACCTTATTTAACTTCAACCATAATAGAATCTTCATCTAAAACTTTACCATAGTATCTTAATTATTATGTCCATTCGAAAGAGTTGTTTAGAACATTTTGAAGATTATCGATTAAATCTCTATGATGAATAACAATGGTAATAAGAGCCAATAATTTGTTTTTAATCAAAGGGGTAATTTTTTTCCTGATCATCATAATCATATCATTAATAAATTTGGTTTCTTGAGTTTTAAAAACACCCCACTCATCTTTTCCAGTTGACTTGAGTTTTTTAGAATCTTAATTTTTGATTAAATTATCTTCCATTTTGTTTGTCCAACCGAGTTAAGAAGACAAAAGGAGAATTTGACCTGGATATTCATTTACCCACTTCTCGATTTTTTCCAAATCTTTTTGAATATTTAAATTATTATTCTTCAAAAAATTCATGCTTTCACCTAACAAGTTTTAAATTTTCTATTACATTTCATTTTCTATATTTCTAATTGTAAAATTCAGATCTCCATTTACCTCTATTTTTTAGTTTAACTCTACTTTTTCGCCACAAGGAGAAACCATATGAGTATATTCAATATTTTTACTTTTGTTATTGGAAGGAGTTACATATTCTAGATGTTTGATACCCTCGAACATTTTCTTAAGATTTTTGTTAATACTATTTGGATCCTTTGCTTTTCCAAGAATTTCAAAAATATCTTCATCGGATAAGAAGTAGAAACGTGGGATTTCATATCTCCTCTTTTCTAAATATTTTCTCATATTTTTTTGAATAGTTTCTAATTATGTAAATAGTGATTGTAATATTTCCCTAAAATTTGTTATTAGCAAATTTTCCTTAGTGTTTTTATTTTCTTAAAAATCTTTCATATATTAAAGGAAAACTTTTTTTACATTTTAAAAATTGCTTTTATCTCCTTTCAATTGACCAATTTCTTCTTTGAGGTTTAAAAATATATTATTAAAGTAAATAAATTTTTTCTGTACATTCAATAATAAATCCATTATTTCACTGATTCTATTTAAATCCTAATCCCATCTTTCTATTTCTTTTTGAAAGAACTTTGCATTTACGTTTGTTTTTAAACTCGAAAGTAGAATTATATCTTCTTCCAAATATTCTTAAACCTTATCCATATAGCTTACATCGATTATTGTTTCTAAGGAATTTTTTATTTTATCGAACTTTAATTCTTCTTATTACCATCTTTCAACAATCTTATTTAGGGCTAATTCAATCTTATATTCACTATATGCAATTTCTTATTGAGTTCTAATGATATCCTAAATTTTAATGAAATTTAACTCAAGAATTTTGGATAGATTAAATTCAGGAGATTCCACGTTGATATTTTCTTTTAGGCTTTCTAGAATGGTTTACCAATGCCTAGGTCTAATGGATTTATCTTGAAGGAGTTCAATTAACTTCATATTTTTTTCTACATTTTCAATTTCCTCTTTTAATTGCTTGAAAACCTCCCATTTTTTAATATTTTAATTAAGTTCAAGTAATTCATTTTTGAAATCTTTAATTATCTCATTGATAAATTCAGGATCGATTTTTGAGAATCTTATAATTTCTAGTTCTTATTTTTTTTATTCATATCTATTAAATATGTTCCAAAAATTTTAGAGATTCGTTATTTGAAATTCTATTTCTTCGATTTCAGGTATAGGTATATAATTTATTTTAAATAGATCAAATCCAAACTACAATTCTTTCTCTGTCTATTTAATTTCCTACATAGTTTCTTTGAATTTGGAAATTTTATTAAAAGATTATTCAACATCCACTTTTTCTTCTGCAAATATTGGACTAACTTTCAAAATATGTTCTTTTTATTCCCTTATATCTTTCTCAAAGCTTTCCAATTTTTTTTAATGATCCTTTTGATAGCTTAAATAAAAATTATCGTTTCTAATTTTCATATCATCAAGCATTTTACAAAAACTTTCAAAACTTGATCTGATTCCTTGTCTCAATCTTGTTTCTTCTTCTTTGAAAACCATCATATTTTCATCAAGTAATCTAAATTTTTCTTCAAGAGGTATCAAGTTTTCTTCTATTCTACTTTTTTAAGATATCAATAATTATACATATTTCATACTTTCATCTAATTTCTATAAATCAGTTGGGTTTTAGGCGAATTTAACTTCTGCTTCTTCGAATTTCTTGTTGAGATCAGATAATTCTTTAATGGTGACATCTTTGATTTTATTTAATAAATTTTTTTATTCATTGTAATTTATTTCTCCTAGCTTGGACTTTATTTTAGAATTATCAACATGAATACAAACAGAATCATCTGAATTTTTTTCTTCTTAAATTTGTGTAGAAATATAATCATATTTAGCCACTTCATTCATTATAGTTTGGACGGGTGTATTAATATCAAATAATAATTTTTCCCTATTACTATCCAATCCATTATTTTTTACAAATTCTTATCTAAGCCAAGGTTCGAGTTGAGTGGATAGTTTAAGACATTGATTTTCCAAATGGATTTTTATATCTTTGATTATCGGTTCTATTTCTTTTTAAACAGCAGCTTCATAATCTTCATGCATAGAACCCATGATATCTTTTGTTATTTCTACGAAATTAGTTTTTAAGGGTTTGTTTAAAGATTTTTTTTTCTATCCTTCTATTTAAAATTAGCTCATATAAGATTAAATTTTTTCATTTCTTAAATTATACATTTGAACTGAGAGTTTTGGAAAACCACCAAAAATAGAAATTAATTTTTTTAGCATCATCGCAATTTTATCTTAGAAATCATCAATTTTTGGTTCAAAATCTAATTTGTTTTGTTAATTACCATTAACGTCAAGAACTATAAAAATTCTGAAAATTTATGTAGGATTTGTATTCGTTTTTTCATCTCCTACTATAGCTTTAAGAAATTCTTGTAAGGATTATTTACTGGATTTAATGAATTCTTCTTCAAAAATATCATCAAGTTTTTTAGTATATTCAAACCAATGTTTTTATATTCATTAACTTTTAGTAATGAAAAAATCATATAATTTTCCAAGTATATCTTTGACATTTGCATTTAGACTAATTGTTTATTATTGAGTTAGTTATCTAGTTTTTTCTTATTTCTTAATGAATTATTCTAATTCTAAGACTGTTCTTGAATCAAACGAAACATACTCCATCTACTCAACTGTTTTTTTAATCATTTTTTCGATAAGACTAGTCCCTTTTTTGAATTCTATTATTTTATTATATAGTACAGAACATTTAGCCTTACATTCTTTCACAAAGTTATCCAAAGTACCATGAGAACTCCATCGAAGGATTTTAACTCCTCTATTAACTGTACTCGTAATTTTATCTAAATGATCTTAAAAAAAGATTTCTTTCGAATGGAGTCATTATTTTTAATATTTGATTATATTCTCTCACCACTATCATCACGTTTTCCCTAAAAACTTTCAATCGAAGAGATTGATTATTTGCTATATCTTCTGCTTTTCCTCCAAAATTATTAATTCCACAATCACTTAATTTCTAAAATCCTTTAATCTCTTCGAAAAATGAAAGAAGTATTTTATCAAAATTGCATTCAATAAAACCAACTCTTTCTCTTCTCATCATTAAAACTGGATGATTTGATTTTGGAGCCAATGATTTGTTCTTTGCAAAATTTGCTTCAATTAAAATATTTTAATCCAATCTTTTAGAAAGAGTTTGATTAATTTCTTTATTTTTCTCTTTGAAATCTTTAAATGATTCAGAAATCATGTTTTTAAAATTTCTTTCTATTCTAAAAAATTCATTTTGAACAGCCTCTTTACTGCTCTGATCAATCCAGTTAATTTTATCATATAAATATTTAATTCTCTTAATTCAAGAGAGAAGATTTTTTATCCATATTCCTCTAGCAGAGTATCTTCCAGGATAATATCTAAGATCTGGAGATGTTTTTGATAGAGATTCGGCAGCTCTTAATTCTTTCAATGATATTTAATTGACTTTTTCTATTTTTTTGTCCACATGAATTTTTATTGTTTCCCTTTAGGTCAGCATCTAAAAAAGTATCATATATTCTATAGCTAATTCAATAGAATTTACATTATCAAACGCGAAATTTATCAAATTAATGTACATATTATCTAAATTTTTCATTCCTTGTTTGAAGACGTTGTAATCATCATGCCATTAGGTTGATTTAATATCAAGTATTTTTTATTTGTTTTTACCAGAAAGTTTGAATAAATGTTTGTTGAATGAGTCATTAATTTCATTCAATATAAATACAATATCGGAACTTTTATTTCCTGAAAAATACTTGAGCACATCTTGTTTACCTTTTCTCGCAAATTGAATTTATCCTTCACAAATTTCTTAAAGGTCATTACATCTTTGAACAAAAGCGTCTATTTATGCAAATATATAATTCGCTTCGAAAGTCCAACAATTATTTTTTGGCATTACAGCAATGTTTGCCTCATAAATCTATCTCCAATGTTGACCACATTGTTTTGATAAATTTAATTCCTTCATGCAATTATAAACATTCCCTTCAAATAAATCTTCTAAATTAATAGTCACACTACATCTTAAAATTATTTCATTTGATACCTTTCTAAATAGATTCGCTATTTTTTCCTCAGATTAATAGTATTTACATCTTTCCCACAAAAGTCTAATGCAAAAAAAAATTTAGTTTAATATGGTAGGAATTTATTCAGAAGTTAATTCCAATAACTTCTTACAAGGTTTTTCTAAAACTTACAGGAATTTTAAATTATCCGAGGCTTATTCCAAACTATTGCTGATTTTATCTGTGATTTTTTGGAAATTTTTGAGTTGGTTCGCATTTGTATTATTTTTTAACACTTCTAAAATCTTCATGACCTTTTTATTTTGAAGTTATTAATTTATATTCAATAAATTTTTTTAAGAATTCCTCCAAAACTCTATTTCTTACAGAGGCCCATTTTAATCAGTATCATTTTCATTCACTTAATTATTCAAAACATCTTTTATTTATTTGGTCCAATAGATGAGTACAAGTTCTAGTCTTTATAACATATCCTTGTAGTCTTAAGACTATTGATTGATTTGGAAGTTTTACAGGAATATAATTTCATTGGGAACATATAAAATTGTTACCTTTTCAATCTTGCTTCTTAACTCAGTTATATTTGCCAGAAATTTATGTGTTGATATCAATAACTCTTTTTTAACATTTGAAGGCCATTTGGTGTCATATAAAATTTCATTAATTAAATTTTACGATAAGTCTTCTGTAATGTCATTTAAAAATTTGTTTTTATTTAAGCTTTTGTAAAAAATATTTTGATCAAAATTATCATCATTTATCTGATCGTTGAGTTTTGACACATATAGTAAATTGATCTAAGTGAATTATTCTTGATTCTTGGACTAGGATAATGAGGGAAAGTCTACAGAATAAATTAGTTTACTTTCTTGTACCCAGATGTAAACTTTTTCAGTGTTTGGTGATGAAAGAAAATCTTGAGCATATTTTTGCGCGTTTTCATTCCACATCGAAGAATGAAAATTATCAATCTCATATTCAATAATTTCAAAAAACTTTCTCAAACAACTATTTTAAATGACTCACTTTGAGAACGAGATTTGGGATTCCAAATTATTTGCTTGATCTATGTTTTCTTTATTTAGTTCTTATCACATATCTTCATCTTTATTGATC
>Ga0075167_10070412_pt1 | contig 13856 bp, 18 predicted proteins | sample JI61114C2RNA_FD_77314 | JGI IMG/M metagenome (GOLD analysis project Ga0075167, IMG submission 77314) | Metatranscriptome of wastewater effluent complex algal communities from Wisconsin, to seasonally profile nutrient transformation and... | ecosystem: Engineered > WWTP > Effluent > Algae...
TTAAAAATTTCTCACTTATCTTTCTTGACCTCTTTCTTCTTTGTATCATCTGAAAGGCCTTCAACGTCCATAATAATTGCCACACCAGCCAAAACCCATTTTCTTGGTGGTTGTCTTGTTTTTAATTGAGCTGTAAACACAAATGTAGCACTTCTATCTTCAGTCTTGTAAGCTGGGCATTGATATACAGTCTTATCTTATTTACCTTCAGCTGGTAGTGGAAGAGCCTTACAATAAACAACAGGAATAACTGAGAACATTTCTTTAGGTTTTGATTCCTCAACATAACCACCTGCAACATCCCATCTGGCTCCTTCTAAAATAAATCCAAACACATAAGCACCATCCTTAGGAATAGAATCTATTTCTTCAATTGCTTTCTTTGTGATATCTGTTTGAATGTAAAGCTTGTTGAGTTCAAGACCTCTTTGATTTGCAGCAACGACTTGCTTAATGGCTGTAAGATATGATTGTGGATTAAAGAATCTTGAGACCATAATGACTTTAGGCAAGTTCAATGGATCATCTCTAAAGAAGTTAAGTTGTTCAACTCTTTGGATTAAGTTAATAATCCAACCTTCAAGACCTCTCTTACTTGGATAGGCCAAATTTGTCCATGAAGCTGGAACTCTATTGACAACCAAAGCATCCATCGTTTGTTACATTTTTTCTGATACTGTCAACAGACCTTTAATACCTTGATCGATTTCTTCAACTGATCTTGCAATTTCAGTCAATAAAATTGTCATGTATTCGATTTATTGAATAAAGACGTTTTGATAAGGTCCTTTTTGGTCAGCATCCATTTTGTTTTTGATTTCGTCAACATTGAAGATCATTCCCTTGATGTTGATATCTTCAATAAAACGTTTGATCATGTATTCAAGAACGTCTTGTGTAGTTTTTCCTCCTTCACCTCCTCCTGATGAATCTTTTGGAGCAATTTAAAGCAATGTATTGAATAAAGTTGTACATTGTGTTGTTCTGAAACTAATTTATGAGTTTGGATGAAGTCCATAGGCAAGTGGAGTTTAAGCGCCTAATGTTTCAATATGTTCAAGATATTTTTCATAATTAGTAGGTAGGGGAACTCTAAACGAAATATTTTTTCCGTCAATGTATGGGAAAAGTTAAATTTCCTCGAATATTCCGGGTTCCATGACATTTTCTAAGTAGGATTTGGCTAATCTTCGATCCCAATCATCAACAATATGTCCACCGTACATGATTTAACCGAATATGTAGATAAGATCTTCGAATGGAATTTTTGATGAGCCAGAGGCCGATTCCATGTAACGGTTGAGTACGAGATAGCTGTCTCTCAAATCACCAGTGTTGAAAGGATATGACATGTTCCATCCTAAAGGTCCAAATCTTTTACGCTCAATAACTGTTGAGTGGAAGAAACACAAACCGAACAAAATACATTTTACTTTTGGATCTTTTTAGTCAACTTCTTCTTTGGGGAAGAATGTGAAGGCTCTCTTCATATTTGCCTTAATACCTGATGGAGGTTCATTGGTAAGCTTAATTGATCTATCCAAAATACCAATTGGAATACCAGTTGAAGGTTCAGCAGAAAGTAATAATCTAAAGTTAATATGTGAACCAGTATCACCTGAGAATGAGTCGAGAATCTTTTCAAGTTAGACCAACCATTTAGGCATAAGATGGATATTTTGCAAGAAAATCCAATGTCCTTATCTGTTACCTTCTTCTATTCTTCTTCTAGCAACTTAATCTTGTCCTTGTCCGAGAGAAATGTTAAAGAATGATTTTCCAGCTTCAATTCTGTATTTATCTCTGTCTTTTTTCATGATCTTTTCAACTTACTTAACTGGATCTGAACCAGGTGAAAGGATGAAGAAGATTGGAATTTGAGGTTCAGAATCAGCGAAAACTGATGATAGAACGTCTAAGAATGATGACTTTGAATCCATATCAATGAATTATTCTCCTCTTGGAAGTACTTCTCTAATAAATCTTGCCAATGCTACAGTAATTCTGTCAGGTCTGAGACATCTGAGAACAAGAAGTTTTTTGAAAGGAGTTGAATCAAGTTTTTTCCATTCAAGTGGAAGCTTGACATCTTCAGGGGCAAGTTCATTGTACCAGTCTTTAAATCTTGTTGGTGCATCTTTTTCCATATTTTGAGCAAAAATCTTAAATTATTCCAATTGAGAAAGTGCTTGAACCATGTTCCAAGCAGTATCTGGCAACCAATCAAGAGTGTTTTCGGCACCTGGTCTAGGAATACCCTTAATCAAAAAGTCCATTTCTTCAGGAGTATAAGCAACATCAATAACCTTTTTATTCATCAATCTGAAAGTAATCATGGATAAGAAAATAAGTTTATGTTTTTCAAAGAGTCCTCTTGAAACCCATTGATAAATTGTATATCTGATATTTTGAATCAAGAAACCAGTTCTTGTTTAATCTTTTTCTACAGTTCTTTAGATAGCTTTGAAGAAGAACTTAATGAAACTTTCAAGTGAATATTGATACATGTGATCAATAATACATAGTGAAATACACAAGAAATATAGCATAGCACCTTCAGCAGCAACTGGACGATAGATTTCTCTTTGTGCGTTAATATCAACTTCAGTAACTTTGGCGATTTCTGATTGTTCTTGAATTTCATTTGCTGTTGTTTTGGTCTTTTACAAATTATCAATAAGTTCTTTATTGTCCAAAATTGTTGCTGGATCAGCTTATGAAAGTTGTTTCAACAATGATGATTCGAGTTCATCCAAAATAACCTTGAACTAATTTTGTTTCTTGACCAATTCTTGCTTCTTAACTTACAATTAATTCTTTTCAACGTTGACAACCATAGCCAATAATTGTTCTTCAAGACCTGATTAAGTGACGATAAAGTTGATGATTGTACATTGAGCGGCGATTTCTGGTCTGAAATGAGGATTTGATAATTTAGTCATCAAGAAAAGTTTGAATTTTGGATCATAGTCAATAACTTCACTACCTAATTCCAATGAATAACTTCCTGCCTTCTTGACAATAGCTCTTGACAATAGTGGATCAAGTGTGGCTTCAATTTACTCTTGGATACCTTCAAGAAGAACAGCACGACCTTATGAAATGTTCTTAGTAAGTTCTCTCATCCAATGCTTTTGATTGATGTTAATGGGTGACAAATTATCACCTTGAGCTCCTCTGATCCAGTTTGAACCTTGAAGTTGTGGATCAATTAGCAATGGCCATCTTGAGCATGATGAAATGATTGAAGCATTTTCGAATGACATAGTATCAGATGGGAGACCCTCATTTTTCCATCTAGCTTTAACTGCTTCAGTTGACAATATTTTCAATGGATCAATACCCTCAGTCATTGGAATAGCTTTGTCTTTAATGTTTGGTAACCAATTGTCTCTCCATAATTATTGTCTTAATCTTGCTGAGAATGCACCAATGTAAGATACGAACTCACTAGCCAAAAGTACGTCACCGATAACACTCTTGATATTTTGTTTCAAGAAAACGACGTTTTATGACCATCTCTTATTTTCACCTGCCAAACCCTTGACAAGCTTTTCTGCTGATTTCAATTTGAACTCGCATCGTTCAGCATCTTCTTAGACCAATCTCTTTTGATTTTCAGCTTGGGCCAATTGTTATCTCAAATTAGCAACCATCTCGTTCAATTTTCTAACTTCCTCTTTGACTTTAGCTAATTCTCTCATAGCAGTTTCTAATTCTTCGTTAGCTTTATCCAATGAAAGTTGAAGTGGTCTGACTTCTTTGTAAATTCTGTTAAAAGTAACGATATTGACTGACCAAGCACACAATTTTGAAGCAGCAAAACTTTGACCAACCATGTCTTTTTCTGTATACTTTTTAGCTGGATCTTCAATAATTTTGTTGACAACATCCAAAATACCTTGATCAATATCAGTACCATCGAATTTAAGCACTCTTTCCAAGAACTTTTCTGGCTGATTCATCATACCTTGTGCTTTTTTCCAGACTTTATCATCAGCATCTTTTTATGATACTTTTTCTTTAAGTAAAGCAAGTACGACTCTGGAAGTAACAACGACACCTGGTGGAGGACTTGTGAAGGCTTTCATTTCACCAATGTGATTTTTCTTCAATAATTTAACGGCTCCTTCGGCTTCTCTAAGAGCTGGTTCAGCCTTTTCAAGGGCAGTTTTACATTCTGTGGCAAGTTTTTCGGCAGCATCTTTTTGGGCATTAGTCTTTGTTTCCTCCTCGTTAGCCTTAGCTTGTTCTTATTCTGCAATAGCTGATTAATGTTGCACTTTTTCGATCAAAACATCAGTTTCTTATCTTTGTTTCTTCACTTAAATCATTTTAGACTCTAATTATTGTTGAAGTCCCATAACTTTATTTTTAGTTTCATCAAGAATTTGGAGACCTAAAGTGTATCTTTTAATTTGTCTTTCAACTTGGCCTTTCTTATCTTCAAGTAAAGTTTTGTAGAATGAAATCAGTTCCAAGAAAGATTTTGGTGTCGTATAATTGTTTCTTCTTTCGAATTTTCTGAATTTTTCATTAGCAATATCAATTGACAAATGGGTTTCAGCCATATTGATGGCAATCTTTTCTCTGATATCGTCAGTATCAAGATCAGCTTCTTGCAAGAATTTAGATGCGACATCAATCAAGGCATCTCTGGGCCAAGGATGGAACCAGTCAATTGAAGTTGAGTTAATAATACCTGGGAACTTTCTGGCTCTGACTCTCATTATGTCACCAACTGGTGAGAAACAGAGAATAACTTTCAATTGTTTTTTAAATCTGTCAAAGAAATAGTTTAATAAGGATTCAATGTTATCAGGAACACCATTACCTTTGGCTTCACCTCTAATATTTCCAACAAGGGCATCGAAATCTTCTTTAGAGAACAAATCAGAGATCCATCCAGAATTGAGCATATCATTGATAGGAATCAAGAAGGATTCGAGTTTAATCTGACTGTCTGTGACCATATAAACTCTTGTTGAAGAGTTTGGTTTAGCAATTTTTCTGTACATTTCAGCAAGGAAGTTTCTAAGATCGTTAATACCGAATGATTGAGTAACAACCATTTGTTCGAGTTCGAATCCCATAATAAAAGTAGCAAGTCTTGCCAATGATTGTTTACCACTACCTCCGACACCGACTAACAATGCATTTCCACTTGGAAGTTGAATGATTCTTGAAATTCTGCAGACATGTTCAATAGCTTGATCGAATAAAACCAAATTCATTTGGGCTTTCATGTCATTATATTCATCAAGTTTTTCTTTCATTACTCTTCTTAATTCAGTCATTTAGTCACTTGATTGATAGAATTCTGTCATAAATGAATTGAAAATAATTGGTTCAGCAAATGGAGTGTCCTTATCGTTGAAATCACCAATAGTCTTTGAAATTGAGTCTTTTAAAATTGTTCTGAACAAAGTAGTATCTTCGTTATTGATGAATCTATCTTCGAAAACTCTTCTGACCTCATGCATCCAAAGCCTTAAAACTTGTCCTGAAGTCTTGAATACTTGTGGCGATGATCTCATTAATCCTTCAGTAATCTTTCCTAATTCTCTAAAGTTAAATTGATAATGGAATTTTTTAGCAGATGGTGAGAATTGAGGATTTTTAATTGTTCTTGTGAAGAAAAGAACTGTTGCATCAAGAACTTTAGAAGCAAATCCTTTGAGTTTTTCATCAAAACCAGGAGTTGAGAAATGTGAAATTAAAATTTAACCAAAGATTCTCTTAATGATATCATCAGTTGGTGTATACATGGTAAATGATGAGAAATTTCTTTGAAGTCTGAGATCAACAGTGAAAGAACCACTCTTATGATTCATACATGAGAAGAAGAGGAGATCTTGAATGAATTTTCTTTCTTAAAGTTGTTCTCTGTTGAAAATTGAACCATAATCAATAATTTGTCTCAAAAGTTGAATTGGAGTTTGTGTTCCATATGTTTCAACATAAGGCATGTTAAGATCATCAATAAAAGCAATAAGAGTCTTGTTCATAGCAGAACCATATGTTCTACCAGATTTTTTATCAAGCATTGATTCAATATCTCTTTGAAGGGATGCAGCATCTGTAAATGAAGAGAAATTGATAGTCTTGTATGCAACTTGATCAGTTCTTGTAGTAGCAAGATAATCTTTAATAACTTGAGTTTTTCCTGTACCAGCACCACCAACGAATAAAACTGGATGTTTTCTCTTAAGATGAATATCTAACAAATATCTTAGTCTGGTTGTGTGAATTGTTGGGACGAAAATCTTGTTGTAAATTGGCTCGTCAGTATGTTAATAATTTGGAATTCTGTTTGACCATGAGGCCCATTTATTTTCTTCTACACTCCAGAAATAATCGTAGACTAAACCACCTTCGGGGAATTTTATTTTAGTTAAACTTCTGAAGACGCCTGAGAACTTGTTCAAAATTTAGTTGTCGTCTTGACCGCCGCCAACACTACCTCCGTATGCCCACATTGTGGCGAATAGGAAGAAAGCCTCATAAATTATCTTTTGTTATTCTTACTTTTATTTTGATCCATAAAGAGAAATAACTTGCTTGTCAAATTCGATCAAAAGTCCATCTAAAATTGTACAAATTGAGTGAATGAATCCCATAGTTGATGGAGGGGCCAAATAAGTAATTTTAGTTTGATCTTGCATATCTGATGGAGTTTCAATATAAGATTGGAAACATCTGAAAAAGACTGCCTTTGCAACTTCATTAATTGGAGGGAAATTCATTGATAATGATTCTTCTTTGTTTTTCATATGAGGTTGTGATCTATCCAACCAACTGTTAACAAATGGTCCCCATCCGATATCTGACTCATTGATAAACAGCACACCACCTCTTGAGACGGTAGCTGGACTGGCATTTTTCAAGTTTGAAACTTCGAACAAAAGTCTCATTGTTGGAGTGAGAGGAATTCTATCGTTTGAAACCAATGTTAAGACTTTGTTGTCATCCATGACAGTGTTCAATGACTCAATCCATAAGGTATCAACATCACCATCTAAAACGGTCCATTTGTGAACGTGTGTCTTTTTATATTTTTACTCACATTTATTTTGATTCTTCAAAATGACAGATAACACACCGTTTCTCCATTCTTTTGATTTTGTATAATGACCGAAAAGTTAATCAACATTAACAGCCTTTGGATTCAATGTATCGACTTAACCATCTTCACCAAATCTTTTCAGTGATTGAAGCAATGTTTTCCAAACTGTAGTTTTACCGCATCCTGGTGGACCAATAATAAAGCAACAATGTCTAACGTCCAAAATATCTTGAAGATCGATACATTTTTTGACAAAACTTTATTAAGCAATCAAACCCATATCCGTCTTTGTTGTTTTCTCGCAAATTTTAGTCATGTCAGATGGCTTTTTGTCTTCGGGCTTTGCGTTAGGGAACAAATCTTGAATAAGTCTTAAGAAAATTGGTTTATCATCAGTAACAATCTTTGGAATATTAAAGTCTCTCAAAGCTCTCATCAACAATGGATCTTCATGCATCTTTTCATTATCAGGGTCTCTTTTAAGTTTACCTGCTTGTCTTAAGACTGATTTGACAGCTCTCAAACCCCAATCGTAATGTCTTTGTTTTGAAAGAAGTTCTCTTGACAACATATACAAAGAGACGAACTTTTTAGAAAGATCTTTGGCTAATACGAAACCTTCAGACATAAGCATGTTTTCGCAAATAAGAACTAAATCAGGAACGACCATAGCACATGATCTGAAAAGAGCTTTCAAGTTATCTGGTAATTAAGCTCTACCGGCATAACCTGGGTTCATAGTAATGAAGAAACCAGCAGTATCTTCGAGACTGAGTTCTCCTTATTCAAGGAAAATGAATTTTCTTTTCTTTTACTTTTGGGCATCAAGGCAAGTTTTGACTTGAGTTGAGATGACAGACAACACTTAAACGGAAATTCTGTTAAACTCATCGAAACATCCCCAAGCACCAGATTGACACAATCCCATGAAAATTTGGGCCATTGAATCTTTATTCATTTGATCAGAGCAGTTGAAAACGATGACAGGAAGTCCGACAGCTCTACCGAGATCTTTAGTAGTTTCAGTTTTTCCAGTACCGGCAGGACCAGCAGGAGCGCCACCCATAACCAAGTTCAAGGCTTGAGTAAGAGTAATATAACATCTATCAGTCAATGGAGTAATAACTAATCTGAGTGTATTTCCGACGTATTAATATGAATAGAATCTGAACCAATCAACAATTCTAATGATACATTTTGATTTCTTTTGATCAGTTTCCCATGGGAATCTACAGAATTGTCTTGAGCTGACTTCATTATTTTTATCAGGTCCCCATTCAAACTTAAGTTGAGATTGCCATTGGAAAGATTCAGCTTCATTAACTTTTTGATTGACAAATCCTTGGACCACATCTCTAGAGTGGACGTCAATTGTAATAATGTTGATAACTTTCATACGTTCGAGAATATCCAATGGACGGGTAACTTTGTTAATAAGTTTGTTAATTCTTGTTTTGATTACTTCAACACATTCTTTCATTGCACCTTCAGCTCCTGAAGATAATTATTCAAAAGCACGATTGACATCTTCAGTCCAAACAATTTGTGTTGTCAATAAAGCAATCTGTGCGCAATAATCTTTAATCCAATCTTCTCTGGGTTTGTCTGTTCCATTGTCCCAAGTGTCAGATGTACTTTTTGCATCAGCTAAGATATCATACAAAGTTGATCTCATTTTCATTTCAAGTTGTTTCAACCATAATTAGACTTGACCTTCAGCAACAAAATTAACTGGGAAGACGATTTCTTCATCATCCTTTGAATACATACCATTTGCTAATCTACTAAATTCATTTGGATTTGTAGAAGGAATAAATTTCAAAGTTTTCAAACCATCGAAACAATCACCGATAAACTCACAAACCTTTGGTGGATTTTGGCCATTTGATAAAATTGTAAGCAATGACTGATTTGAAAGGAAATAGAATCTTGGGAAAATTTTCTTCTTTTGCTCAAGATAATCATTCAAAGCTTTTTCACATCTTTTAATCTTTTGTGACATTTCAATCAAACCATTCTTTCTTCCTTCAGTACAAGCTTCGATAATTAATGGACTTTCATGAGCAGCGATCATGATTTCAGTAAATTCACTGTGAACAGTTTCAAAAATCTTTGTTTATTCTGGAAGTTGTTGTCTGATATCATCACTACCAACAAAGATGTTTACTAAAATTCTCCAATTTTTCTGGACTTTAAGCCATTCATTAACAACGACATCAACTCGACCAAGTTTTTCTCTCCAACTTTCAACAATATCAATGAAGAATTCAACATACTTTCCTTGAGCTTTCATACCCATTAAATCGAGTGAGTTTGCATCCAAGATTTACATCATATCATCAAGTGCACCAAAAATGTAGTTTTACTTGTAATTATCAAACAAAAAGATTTGCTTAGCCCAGTTCTGTTCAATAATTTTCAATTTCTTATCGATTTTAGATTCTTTTTGGGCGATATCGACAATTTATTCGACTTCTGTTTTGAGCTTATAAAGCTTAAGTTTCAGAATATCATCAAATGAGAAGTTTGAAGCTTTGTGATCAAAATCAGTTCTTGTCTTATCCTTGAGTTGTTTCCAATGACGATCTTACATATATTCACCTCTTAAACTTTCAACCAAGTTGAGGACAACAGTCATGTTTGAGACTTTTTCTCCCAAAGTTTGCCAACCTTTAATGAATCTTACTTCTTTTGGAACACCTTTAATTTCATTAGAGAAAATTTTGTTTTGTTCAATTAAGTAATCAGCTTTAATTTGTCTCCAAAGCTTTCCTTTCCAATCATTGTATTGAAGATTGACCAAAGCAATCAAATCCCATAAGATCTTTAAATTTTTCAAGTCAGACAAACATTCTTTTAATGGTTTGTAGTTTCTTCTTTCCAGCTCGAACAAATCTTCAAGTTCAGCATTTTCCTTAGCCTCTTTTTCAAAAGCTTGCAACTTGATATAGTATTGATCAATTTTATGATAAGTTTCCATAATTTATTTCACTGACATGTTTTCATCATATGTGTAAGGCAAGTTAGCTTTGAATTCGTTCTTGAAATCTTGAACCTTAAGTCCAAAAGCATCAAGTTTCTTCTTTACTTCAATAGCTTCATCACCAATAATATTGATGATATCCTTTTTGATTTAATTTACTTTCTTTTCAGTTTCATTAAATCCACTTTCAGCAGCTTCAATAGATTGGATTGGTTATTACTCACCTTTTTCAGTTACTTGAATTCCATGCTTTTTGAGTTTCAAGACCATATTTCTCATTCTGTCAATAACTGTTGAGATTTGAGTTTTAACTGTTTTCATTTCACTGATATGTTTCATAACTTTCATCAAAAGATTTCTGTTCTTTTCTTTTTGTCTTTCTGAAGGATTTTCAGTCTCTTCAAAGACAGTTTTTGGATTAACTCTGAGACCATCATTTGTCTTTTTGTTGAAATCTTTAAGATTTTTTAAAGTACTCTTGAATTCGTGAGTTAAGAAATCAGTGTAAACTTTAATCCAACTGTTAATTTTAACTTACAAAGCTTTGATAAAGTTTCTAAGATCAATCTTAATCCAAGCCTTTTCAACTGGAGTTTGAATTTTGGCGACTTCAGTTTGAATGATTTTGAGATTAGTAATTTTTTCATCAAAAAGATCGAGATTTGGAATTTGTTATCTGCATCCTTTCAAAAGAATATTTTCTTTTTTGATTTCTTATTCACCTTCAATAACTTAAATTTTAGGAAGATTTTGTTCCAAAAATTGAATAAATCCTTCTTATGGACTGTTTTACCATAAATATGAATATTTTTTCAAATCAGTTTTAATGCTTTCAGTGTTCTTAACAATGGTGTTCAAGTTATATGAAATTTTAGACATGGCGAATTTAACATTAAAGTTGGCTTTACATTCGACCAAATAGTCACCAGTTGATGCTCCACTGCTGGCGCCTTGAGTTGTAGCATCAAGTCTTGGGAAATTATGAGCAATTGAGAAGATTTCATTAATCCATCCTTTCAAAATATCACAAACACTTCTTACGCTTCCTTCAGATTTTTAAACTTCAGGATCATACATCACACCTTTTTTTCCTTAAAGTTAAAGCTTAATCTCGAAAAGTTGAGCTTGATTGTCCTTTTCTGAGTTAATTTGATCGTTAAGATGATCAAGAGCAAAAATAATTCCATCAGCAATACCATCAGTAACAATTGTGTTGATATATTCAGTGTATTTTTTCCATTCTGGTTGTTTCTTATCAAATTTAACAGCATCATTAATTTACTTCAACAACTTATGTACAACAACACCACAATCTTTCACGTTGATAAGTTTGTTAGCGATGACTGCTTTCAGGATATTATCATATTCTTATGGTGAAATTGGTTTGTTCTTTCTTTCAATCATTGGTTTTCTAAGTTTGGCCAATTCTGAATAAACTAACTCAAGTGACTTTTTCATTTTGTCAACTATTTCGAACAAACTGTCAACAACATCTTTTGCCTTGTTAATGAATGTATCAATTTCTGGAGATTACCATTTGTATTTTGTGATTCCGGGCTCAATTTCTTAGTCCATCTTTACAATTCTCTTTTTGACCAATGGCTCTTCAACATCATTCAAACAAGTGATAATTTTATTGTAGTTTTGAATGATAAGTTCCAAAGAAACAACTTGGCGACGATAAGTATCAGCTTTTTCAAATAACTTTTCCGCAGTCTCTGGAACATCAATATTAAGTTGCTTCAAATACTTAACTTCTCTCAAAAGTCTCACCAAAATTGGGTCGAAATTAACTTTTAACAATCCATTTTATTTATTTTCAGGGCTTTCATCTTTGCAAATCAAAGTCTTTTTAAGCTTATCATGAGTGCTTTCATCAACTTATTTTTCCCAAAATACAAACTTTGATTCTTAATAATCTTTAATCATTTTGACAATGTTATTAAACAATTTTTCAATATCTTTGTATTCTTCTCTTTAAATGATTCCTTTTCCAAGTGATTCAATTTTTCTGAAAGGTTAAGCGATTCTATCTCTTAAAGTTCGGCACCATGTTAAAGTTCCTGCTACTGGTGGATAATTGTTGTAAATAGGAGACCTTTCATCATTTTGATCAATCAATTGTTTTCCTTCTAAAAAGATTTTTTGAACAGTTTTGAGGTCTTGCTTATACATGTCCAAAATAACGGCATGTTTCTTTTCAAGTTAGTCTTGAATGATAGGTCTGTTCAAAATACCTTCAAAGCAATCAAGTAACTTGAATTTACCCATGATGGTATCATTATCATCAAATCCTTGAGTGACAACTGAAGCAAGTCTTCTTTCAAGTTCTTTGATTTTTTGTCTGAAAACAATAAAATCATCATCAAATTATTTTCTGTTGATGTCCATAGTATCATAAGGAAGCATTCTAAAGTTTTCAACAGCCTTTTTGAATTCTTAAGAAATTTGTTTCAAAGTTTCAGTTAAAGTTTTTCCCTTTGTACCACCGAGCTCAATTCTTTCGAGCTTATTGAATTGCATAATGGTTGTTGTAAGATGAAGAATATCATGGCATCTTTCAGAGTAAGCGTCAAGTCTTGAGAATAAGGCGTTCAAAGTCAATTTCCATTTTCCTTCTGACTTGTTTTTGTATTCAAAATAGAATTATTTGAATTTTGAGCACACATCAATGGTTGTTTCTAATTTTCTGCAAACGTCTGTAATGTCTTAGGCGCCTCCACTAAGAGCTGCTGCAACAGATTCACCATTAATATATTATTTTGCTCTGGCAATGATTTAATTGCAGGTCATTTTGATCAACACAACAAGTCTTGGTGGTGTGTTGTAAAACTTAGAGAGTTGATAAATCTTAAGGAAAGTGTGCATGATTGGTGGAAATACTTCATGTAATGTGACAAAATCTGCACTATCATCTCCAAGTCTATCAAAGAGTTCTTTCAAAGTTGACAAATATCGACTGTTGTCATTAGCTTAGACTCTAGCTTAGGCTACTTCTCTTTGGAGCTTGGTGAAAGGATTTGTATAAGTAGATTTGCTTCTTTCCAAAAATCTTAAGATACCTTTAACTTAAACAGATTGAAGTTGGTCATAAATTGAATTCAAATTGTTCGCCTTGTTTTACCAAAATTAAAGTTATACTTTTGGGCCAGGATTTTTTCCACCTTTCAAAGCTTGTTAAGGCTCTAATTTCAAGACGCTTTTGATTTGTTTTGTCCAAGTGATAATACATCCTTCGAAGATGTGGGCTTTATCCTTTTCTGGACCTTATGAATTTAAGATCTTTTTGTTTGGCAATGGTAACAAAGTTCTGCCTTTGCTGAGCCCAATCATGACGTAGTTTTGAGCAACAAAGTTGTTGAATCTTTCCATGAGATCTTTTGTTACTAAGTCAGTCCATCCAGCTTGATTGTCAGGATTCTGCATAACTGGACCCAAAATTTCGTTGTTGACACTGTACATATGCTAAAGGATGTTTTTAGTCACTTAGACGAAAATGATGTCATTTCTGAGACTTTCTTCAGAGAGCTCTTCTTTTCCGATTCTGAGAATAATAAAGCTTTTCTTCTTGTATTTATCGAGAGAAGGTGCCTCAGAGCTTAGAGAGACAGTATCTGTGCCTGTTGAGAAGGCGTATATAGCTTCAATAAAGTTTTCTGGTTTTACAAACCCTTCGAGTGTTTACTTTGACGAAGATTCGTGGATTGTCTTCTTCATCTTGTCAAGGCCTTGAGGAGTTTTGATACCAAATGCATTGGCAAGCCGCTGAAGGAAAGTACCTTCTGCCCGCCAACCATGTTCATGCTT
>Ga0075167_10050165_pt1 | contig 13680 bp, 17 predicted proteins | sample JI61114C2RNA_FD_77314 | JGI IMG/M metagenome (GOLD analysis project Ga0075167, IMG submission 77314) | Metatranscriptome of wastewater effluent complex algal communities from Wisconsin, to seasonally profile nutrient transformation and... | ecosystem: Engineered > WWTP > Effluent > Algae...
ATTATAATAATTATTTAAATCACATTCTCCATGCAATCAAAGCAATACCTCTTTAATAAAGTTGAGTGTCTGATATTTTTTTTGGATCATATTTAAATTTGATTGCCATGATCAAATTTTGTCTTTGACTATTCAAATAAAGTGGTACGAATATTTCATCGTTTTCCAAATTTTTTTACTCAGATAACTTGCATTTTACCCATGTAAATTTCAATCCCTTCAAATGATGCACCATTTCATCAGATAACTCAAATCCACTTTTATTCCATTTTACTCCTTCAATCCATAAATTGTTCACTAAAAATGAATCCTCATCGACTTGTTTTTCATCAGTAAAAGAAATTTTCATTTCAAGTTCATCCATTGATAATTTATTTTTTTAAGCAACATATTATCTAGTGGCTGTAATAAATGCTTCAGGGAATAAAAATTCTCCCAAATTTACTCCTTTTCTTTGCCAATCTTTAAGATTAACTAAAGGCTAAAGCTATGCTATTCTATTCTTAAAATCTTTAATCCAATCAGAAAAACCTAAATTTGTTGGTATAACGTATTTCTTCCAGAATTTAGGTACAACATTTTAAAGAATTTGTTCGGCCAATTATTTTGTTTCTTAAAGTGGTAATGAAGTTCCATCACACATATCTTTGACGCTTTGAAGCTATCTTGTAACAATTTTTAATAAATTTGCAGATGAGGTTATTTCTCTTTCTAAAAATCTAAAAAGTGGATTGGATATAAGTTCTTCATTTCTTTCTAATTTTTACAATTATCCTGGTAAAATATCTAAATAAATATTTGTTCGGTCGCTTATTTCTAATAAATGTTTTCCTTTAGAATCACCATCATCTTTTTGAGTTTTTTATAATGAAGTTATTGACTCACTCTCAATATCTTATACTTTGGCAAGATTTTACTACAAATCTTCTAATTTTTTAATAATAAGGAGATCATCAGCACTACTTGGAAGACCAGCCCAAATTGGACTTTCTAATTCTTTTAAATTCATGATCCAATTATGATAATCATTGTATTTGATGGCATCAGGATGTTTGACTATTCCATTTTTATCTTAAACCAAAGTGTTTTTTGGATCAAATGCTTCCTCAGTTAAATATGTATCAATGATACTTTTCAAAATCTTTAAATCAAATGCATTGTCAATTTTACCTCCATAAATATTGTTTGTTATAATACTTCTTAGGGCTTCAAATGGGATGTTTTCTAATTATAAATTTTATCTTGCTTCTTACAAATCGATATACTCATCAATTATATCCATTGCACATTTCTAATCTGCTTCTGAAAATTCGTATTTTTTTGACCAACCAGTTGGTGTATATCTAAGTCTTTCCATAATCACTGCATGAATCCAACTTAATAAAAAGTGTAATCTGCATCTTTCTGGAGGAAATCTATCACTTCTTTGAGGGGTAAAAACAGTATTGTATGTTCTTTTGACTGTTGATTTTACACCATCTGGAAGTTCAAAGATGAATTTAATCGATGATCTTAATAAAGTCATAGGAATTTTATCAGAAAATTCTGTTAATAAAAATAGTCTAAAATTAACATTAGGCCTCATTCTAAATAGATCTTATTCTAATTCCTTTAACCAGCTTGGAGCAAGATGCACATTTTTTAAAATAACCCAAGATCCATTTTTGGCTGCGCTATCAATCGATTTGTAAGCTAATTCAAATCCTTCTGCAGATCCAATAGCAACATCATCGTAAGATTTATTCAATTATCTAGCTAAATCATAAATTTTGGAAGATGGATCGAAACCTGGAGCTGAAGAGAACAATATAGCTGAATTTTGATCAGCATCTTCTTCTACAGTGACTTTCAAATTGAAGTAATTGGATTCTAAAAATTCTTTTCCCAATATAAAATCGACAAATTATTTGTATTTGATTATGGATTTATTTGGTTTGAATATATTAAAGATTATGAGTTCAATAATTTTTTTAGTAATTTCCTTCAATAATTCGTTTGAAGTATCTATTCCCATTTAATCGAATTCGACGAAATCCCAGAAATCAAGTTCGATATAAGTTGGCTCAGATTTCAGTTTAAGCCATTTTTCTTTATTTGATCTAATAGAATTAAGTAAATTAGAAAATCCTTTTCGAATGGACAAATCTTCAATCATAATCAAAGCCGAAGTAGTCATATCTCCTAACAAATTTGTTGGTAATGTAGTTTCAATTATTTTACTCGGTAGGAAACTTGCTCTAAATAAATCAGCTATTTCATTACCATATAATTTCTCTAATTTAACTTATGTAAACATTAAAGCAAACAACAATTTATCTTTTTCCATCAATGAATTAACAACTTTTTCATAAACTTTTTTAAATAATTCATCCTCTATAACTCTAATTCTTCTTTCAGAATCATCCTTAGCAATACTTCTAAGGTTATCATTTTCAGTCAAAATCTTCATAACAATATTCATATAGAACTTTAAAGAATATTGGTACATCATATTTACATTTTGAGTTTTCTACAATAGGAAATATAATTTGGAAGAAATATTTGCTAAAATAACATATTGGGTTATAACCTCCTAAATTTCTTACAAAATAATGTCTGACTTGCTCATTTCTTCTTCGATATGGGTGGCTTCTTTTTTAATGGTTTCTAATTTCAAAATCATTTCATCGTTTTCCAGAATATTTTGACCTTAAGAACTTGAAATCTCATTAAGTAAATCATCTTCCAATTGACGAAGTTTAACTATAAATTCTCCTTATAATTTAAGTAAATTTATTCTTTTTTATTCTACATCTGGTCTTTCGTTTTTTAGATATATGTTTTTGAATTGATTTTCTAGAGAACTTTTAGTGACTGTAAAATTGACAAATGTCACTCTTGAACATAAATCAGGAGTAAATTTTGCATTGGAATTTCTTGTGATCATAAAAAGTTTGAAATCTTCTTTGAAATCTATCTCTTAATCTCCTACTCTGATAAGTACTCTACCTCCTTATTTAGTAATTTCTTTATTTAAAACTGAATTCAAAATAGGTTCAATTTTTTCAACATCTTAAATCAAAATAGGTAGACCGAATCTAAGAGCCGTTTCTAATTACTTCATAAATCCAACATCAATAAAGCTTGTTCTTATCAATTGTTTATCTCTATTTCCTTCATCAAATAAATTTATCATAAAATCAAACGCTTAACCTGATGGATCTATTATCAATGGATATCTATTAAATCTCTTTAAAATAATTGCATTTTATGTGGCTAAATTATCTGATGGAAGTCCTTTTCTTTGCCATAATATTCTATCTGAAGGAACTGATAAAAACTCAATTAAAGATATTTCCTTTCTATAATCAATTTTTGACTTAGTTAAATATTCCTTCCACGTATTTATTAATAATTCTCTATAAAATTATCCGAAAAATCCAATATAAGTTAAGAAAGCTGCCGAAATAAGAACATCACCTAATAAAGTCTTGAATTAAGATCCAAAATCTTTAGAACTTTATGACCATCTTACTTTTTCTGAACTTAGACCCATGAGTAAACTTTCTGCTTTGTTTATTTTTTTTGAAACATTTTCCTTTTGAATTTTTAATTCTTCTGTTTGTTATATTAATTCTTCGTATTCCTTTTAATAATGTACTATATTTACTTCGAGTTCTTTAATTGTTGTTTACAATTCATTAATTTTATCAACTAATACTTGGTTTTCTTCATTCATTGCTGCTATTTTTTCTCTTAAAGGATCCACCATATTCAATATATCTCTATAACTAATTTATGCTACTAAATAATTGGCTAAACCTATTGCGGCTTTTGAAGCCTTTTCAATATCTGTCAGTGCCTTTTTTAAATGTGTGTTTCTCGCTTCTTCATCTTTATCTGGTCCCCATAATTATTATACTATCAAATCTATTGTTTTTTATTTTACTTTTTCTTTATCCAAATCAAAATTCTTTACAGTTTCTAAGAAATTCAATTCTTTACAAGCTTTTCTTGTGGTTTCCCAATCTGGTAATGTGGTTTTTTTCTTGATTAATGCGACAACTGTATTCATAGCTTTCTATACAGCTGGAGGTGGATTCTAATAATTTGTCAATTCTCTAATATCTGATGGTTTAATTTTATCAATCTCTTCTTTTGCCTTTGTAAGAGCAGGAGCAGCTCCATCTAACTTATCCTAAACTATTTTGGATTCTTTTTGTATCAGTTCTTATTTAGCTTATGCTTCTTCAGAAATCTTCTTTGATATTTAAATTTTTTCATTTGCCTCGTTTTTCTTCTGAATAATCAAATTCAATTTTTCTTCAGCCTATTAATTTTTTATTTCTAATTCTTCATTAAACTTTGCAAGATCTTTTTTCAAATTCAAAACACTATCTTCAGTTTCTTTAAGACTCTTTAATCCTTCACTTAAATGGGATTAGGTTTCATTTAGATTATGTTATTTTTCTTACCATAATTTAATGAATTATCTAATAAAGTCGATAAAGTCTCTTGGAGTTACGTAATTGAATTGCTAAGTATTTGCTCTTAATTTATCATTCAAAATAATGATACTTTCGTGTATTTTTACAATCAAATCTACAAATACAGAATGATCCTATTCCTTTGGACAGTAATGTTCAGTAAGTTCACCAGCTACTTTATATAATGCCGTCATAGGCCAATCTCCAAACCAATCAATAACACATCTATTAAATATGGCTGGAGAACTTGCAGTTCTGTTAGAAAAATCAGGATTAGCTGGGTTCATTGTAAAAACGACATGAAGATTTCTTTATACATTTGAAGTAAATATTTAATAAATTTCTTCGTCTGTTTCAGTTACCTTTCCATCCTAACTCTCTTTATAATTATTAATCAAAGATCCGAATTCTTCACCTTCAAACAATCCTGGAACCTCACCTGAAGCTAGTAAAGCATTCATTCTTTCTAAAAATGCAACTGATAAAACATTAGATTCATCGAATATAAATGTAATTTGTTCTCTTTTACAACCAGCTCTCTTCATAACCAATCTTAAATCTTCATCAAAGTTAGCAAGGGAATAATTTCTTCCAGCTTTAATTTAGAAAACTTTTAATCCATTAATCCATGATACAAATCTACTAAGTGTTGTTTTACCTACACCAGAAGCTCCTACTAACAACATGTGTCCAATAGGCTATTTTAAAACTCTATCTATTTTGATAATGTGTTCTAAAACTTCATCAAAAACAACTAACTAAACATCATATTCCTCTTCATTAAATCTTTTTAATTGTTCCATAACATATTATCTTAACTCTTCTCTTTTAACACTTTAATAACTTTTAGTTAAATAAGTTGAAAATATTATAGGTCTTTCTAAAGCTTTTCCAGTAATGCCTGGAAAGAAACTATTTCCTAACTCATCAACTTTTTCTTAACACCATTTTTTCTCTTCGTCATTAACTAGTCTATCTTCAAATAATCTTAATGCTTCATGAGCCCATAATCTTACTAAATCATCAAGAGACTCAACTGTATCTAATGCTTCATTTAAAGCGTATTTCCATCTAGTTAATTCTCTTGGAGAATATATATAATGAGGTTATTAATCTGATGTAAATCTTTTTTAACTCTATGTATAGTATTCAACCATTGCTTTTGTTAAAGAATCAGCGTATTATTTTAATTGAGGAGTTCTCTTCAACATTCCTCTATTAAAAGTTCCGTAAATTTATATTAATGATTCATATCCAGGGAAATCAACTAAAATCAATGGACAATGTCTTAAAAATCTATTTGCTAAGGGGTGTCTACCTGCATCGGTAGGAGGATTACATGCACCAACAAATTAGATTCTTTCTAATTTAACCCATTACTTATCTGAAGGTCTCCAAAATCCATGTTATTCTGTCAATTATCTCAAAAACGTTATGACATACTAAGTTCCATAATTGTCTTCATCTGGTAAATTTATTTCATCACAAAATACTACTAACCATTTATTTGGGGATCTAGGTCTCAATGAAACAGAACTTGCTCCTTTTACATATTCACAATATCTTTCAAATTATTTTAATATCAATTATGGATCCGTTGAAGATGAAAAATTCACAAATATCATATCAAAATCTGTTAAATTTTATAGAGTAGACATCAAGGTCATGGTTTTACCAGATCCTGGTGGTCCACAAATAATAAAAGGTCTATGCTCTAAAAGCCATCCACATAAAACTTCCTAATGACGCATGGTATCTACAGTTGTAATAATCAATGAAGCTTTGGTCACTTATTCTGGTTAAATATCTAATACAGGAACTTTGTTTTTCCATAAGGAAAATTCTCCATCTTCCATTCGAACTTCATAATCAATTAATGTAATATAATCTTCAATAATTGGCCAAGATAATCCTTCAGGAAGATTAACTAAAGAACTTTATAATTTTTTGAAATAATCTGATCTCTCGTATAATTTTAAATCTCCAACAAATGCCCATTGAACAGCGAATGCTGTCCATTTAATCATAAATTTCTTGATAACATCTCATTACCCACTATAATTTCCAAAAGTTACTTGATCTTTTTCAACAACTTTAGTTATTCCTCTTCGAATCAATGCAAATAATGCTTCTAATGCTCGAATTCTTGTAAAGACCATTACATGTGCTTCATTATAAGCTAATTCCAAAGAAGTTGAAACAAAACCCTTCCCTTGATTGTTATCAAATAAAGGTTTAATGTAATCAACCAAAACTTCCCTTATTTTACTTGAATCACTTTCTTATGATTTTTAAAGTGTTAACATATCATAATTTTCTTATTTTAATCTTTCCATATAATGATGATAAATATCATTATCATCAAGAATATCTTCTGAAAACCAAACCATACCACATCTTGAAACAGTAGCCAAAGTTGCATACTTTAAACTTTCAACTTCAAATAGAATTTTCACGTTTGATGGAATGGCTAATCTTTCTCCATTTGGAAGTGTTAATAATTTATTATCATCTAAAACTGAATTTAAATTTTCAGCCCATTCAGGATCCACATCTCCATCAAAAACAATCCAATGTCTTTTTCCACTTTCACCTCTTTGATTTTCAATTATTTTTCTGAGAATATGTGTGAATATTCCATCGGTCCATTCCATGGTTGTATTATCCAACACTCCATACAAATCATCTTTTTTAATCGCTTTTGGATCAATAATGTACTTTTCACCTTTAATGTCATCGACTAAAGTAAGGCAACTTAATAATGTTTTCCAAGCAGCACTTTTTGCACATCCTGTTGGTCCGACTAACATTACACCATGATGTAGTTTTAATATTTAAGAAAGCTATAATACTTTTTCTTTAAATTTATCGTTTGAAAATCTTAAAAATCTCTTATGGCATTAATCTTCTATTTTTTCCAATAAAATTTTATCATCTATTGGTGGTATTTATGTTTGAGGAAACACTCCTTGTATTAATGATTTCAATAAAGGTCCATCTTCTGAAATTAATTTTGGAACCACTGTATCACAAAAAGACCTTAATATAATTTTTTATTCTTCATCAAGTGAATGAGGATTTTCTATGACACCATCTTGCATAGTTTATCTCTTAAGATTTCCAGCAGAATTCAACACAGATTTTAAAGCTCTTAATCCGAAATCGTAGTGTGGTTGACTACTCAATTAATCATTACAAAGTTCAAACAATGCAACTACTTTACCTGAGAGTTGTTCTGCGCTTTTAAAACCTTGACTGAAAAGCATAACCTATGCAATTAATATTGAGTCTGGTTTTATCATAGCCATTTATCTAAACAATTATTTTAAATTTTCAGGTAAATTAGATCTTCCAGCATATCCAGGATTCATTGTTACAAATATTCCCATATTTACATTTAAAAATACACTTCTTTCCATTAAATCTATTCTTTCTATCCCTTCTCTTAATCCAGTTTGAATAGCCAAAATTTATTGACTTACAGCCGATAATATTCTTTCTTCAAGTCTATTAAACTCATCGAAACAACCCCAAGCTCCAACTTGACATAGTCCAATAAATATTCTTCCCATTGCTTTAAAGTTGAAATTTTCATCACAATTGAAAACTAAAACAAATCTACCTAAAGAATTTCCCAACATTTTTACCGATTCAGTTTTTCCTGTTCCAGCGGGACCGAATGGTGCTCCTCCCATTCTCAACCATAGTGCCTGAGTTAAAGTGAAATAACATTTATCTGTCAATGGAGTTTAAACTAGTTTTTCCGTAATTCCCAAATATTCATATGAATAAACAAATTATGAATTACCAACATTTACTTTCAATTTATTTCTCAAAAATTTCTCAGTATGAGATAGATTGTATCTCATGTAATATTACCACTTAAAATCTTTTACTTTCAAATTAGGTATTTCGGAAGTCAATCTTGAAACGTCTCTTTTGTGTACTAATTCTGTAATCAATTGTTAATACCTGATCCTAATTATAGTGCTTAGTTTAGATAAAACTTCTTCAGCCATAAAAGCTAGCAAGTCCATTATTTTCTCTTCAATAGATTTGGTAGTTTAACCTTAAAGAATATTATCTTCCATTTTCCAGGTCCAATAAGTTTAGAAGGCCAAAATAATAATTTGAGTCGGAAATTTCTCAACAAATTACCTTAATTCTTTAGTTTGAACTTTTTTCCATTCATCAATACAATTTTCTAATTATTACCCCAAACTTTCTTACATTTATTCTTCTAATTTTTTAAGCCATTGATCAATTTTTTCATAATCGGGTAAATTAATTTTTTCTAAGAAAAGAACCTATTCATCTTTCTGTTTTGGTTTCATTCCTACCAAAACTAAATTTTCATTTTCAGTCATAATTGAATTTATACCTGCGAACATTTTCGAAAAGTATTTCTATATATTTGGTATTTATTTCATATTACCAATGATTTCCAACAAATCTTCATCACCAACGAAATAAAATCTTGAAAATGCCTGTCTTTGTTTTTCCAAATAGTCACTCAAACTTTTTTAGATTTTATCCAGCGTTTCAGATAGAAATTCCAATGTTTTAAGGAGATTGGCTATTTGTTAAATAGTATCAAGCACTTTCTATTTCTAAACCATTTATTTCATTATATTCTTAAATTCATGATCCACCTTCATAAATCTTTCATATTCACTATTTAAATTTTCTTTTATATCAGAACTTCCCAAAAATATACCTTCTAAATATACCCACTTTCTTTAAACATCCATCCATACACTTAATGTTTAAGAGATTTTCAAAATCCTTTCATTCCATCCAGATATCTCCGCCTCAAAAGTCTTGAAATGAGAAGAAAATTTCATTGTTCCTAAAGATCCCAAATCTTCTTCTGCTCTTTCTATGATATTATCCCATCCTTTTATTAACTATATTTTACCTTAATAATTACTTGTCTAAAAAACTTCTTCGTGCCAAAAATCTTTTATTTTGTTCAACATCAATTCTAAAACCAATTCTCCAGTAGCTTAAGAAATCACTTCATTTATTTGTTTTTCATGAGCCAAAACATTACACTTAAAGAAATCTCCTAATAAAATATCTTATGGATTTTTTTATATTCCACATATTCTTAACAACTCATTAAAATGGTGTTCTTTAATCGCTTCGCTTTTCATATCTCTGATTATTTTGAACTGTTTTTTCAACAAGGATACTTCTTATTTTTTCCCTTAGAAAATTTCATGATTCTTTTATTCTTGTGGTAAATCTGAAATTTAATTCAAAATATGATCCATTGCTTTAGCAAATTTAACAGGTTAAAGTGCCTCAAAAGTAGTTTTCATTAATTCTTCGCAAGGACTCCAAATTTCTTTCACTTTTTCCCACATTTATCTTAATATGGTGGAATCTTCAACAACATGATAGATTATTTCCAATTCAATTTCAGGTAGGTTTAATAGCTTTTTCGCAATATTCAATTGTTCTAATTTGTCTCTATTTTTTTTTATGGTCTCTTCTAAGGTGTCTAATACATTTAAAGCTTCCTCAGGTTTTAAATCAGCGGCAAATGGTTTTTTATTATTCCAGAGTTCTTTGATTTCATCTAGTTTAACCATTAAAATTTCTTCTTCTTTAGCTAAAGAGTTTTTTACATTTTCAATATTATTTTCAAAATGTTTTTATTTAAAAGCATAAATTTATTTGAATCTTTTAAAATCTTTTTCTTACTATTCGGCATTTTTGTAATCTTCGGGAAAATGAAATTTCTATTGAATCAAAAGTTTCTCATTATCTTTACTCCTATTAAAAGTGTCTTCCCATTAATAAATATTTTTCTTACAATCATTGATTGTGTTGATTGCATCAATTAATTTTGAAGGATCTGATAAATCCATTTTCTCTAATTTGTCTTAAATCCTCTCTAATTCCTTTAGGGTATTCTATTATTGGTTCATGAATTTATTGGCGAATTCTGACAAAATATTCTTGTGTAGATTATCATATAGATTATTAATTTTCAGTTGAACATTTTTGTAATTAATAACAATTGGACCAAAGTTTTTTTCAAAACTAGTGTTGTCAAAGGTGGTTCTACCAGACTTGATGTCAGAAAGCACTTTTTACCATGTACTTAGGTTTTCTCCGAATTTTTCATAAAATATATTAATATCAATATCCCAAAGCGCTTAATAACTAAGCCAAGTTTTAACATAATGTTCGGCTTTGTTGATAGTATTATTTATAGCCTTATAAGCACTGGAAAGTTAAGTGGCTGAAATTTTACTTATAATTTGAGAGAAATTGAGAATAATATCTTTGTTTGTTTCCTCGAAATTCAATTGATATCTATTAACTAATAATTATTTTTGTGCTGTATAAATGCGAATTTCCTTATGCAATTAGTCCAACCAATAAGCTCTTGCTTCTTGAATAGGAGGCTCAATGAATATATTCTTGTTTCTAACTTGGATTTCATGTTTTAAATGATCTTTAACCATTTTATCTTGATTTTTTTTCTTTTTGGATGGGACATATTTGACAAAATCTTCTGTCCAATTAACCAAAATCTCAGATAGTCTTTTGATAAATATTTTTTCAATTTTTTCATTAGTTTCTTTAACTAAGAATCCTATATTTGTAAATTTCTTTAGAAGTAATTCATCTATAATTTCTTGAATTTTTTCAATTAATTTTTCAAATGTTTCAAACTTTGATTCACATGTTCCTAAATCTTTTAAAATCTCATCTATATTGGTTATTTTTTCATAGATATAATCAGTGGCAATTTCCAAATCTTAAACTTGTTCATAAAATTAAAAGAAATATTTTTACAAATCACTTTCCCCTTAGTCTCTATTACTCCACTCATATTTGAACCCTCTCTCTATTTCTACATAAACTCCTTTCAATTGATTTGCTAACAAATTTGTTATCTTCTTATCCAACTTTGGCACAATGTAATTCCATATTCTTACACTTTCCATCAATCTCAATGCATTTACATACACTGGCCATGCACTCTTTTTGAAATAAAATTTTTTAGATAAACTTGATTTAAAGTAATCTTTTTTCTTTATTATGTTTCTTAACTCTGTGATTTTTTTTTCATTTTCTGGAGTAAAATTTACCTATAACTTGAGCTAATTATTTCTATGAATATTTTCTAATTTCAATAATTTTCCTTCAATTTGAATTTCGTTTTGATCCAATTGATTTTCTTCTACTTCCCTTTACCTCATTCTTTGGAAGTTTTCATGAAACTTTTTAATTTCTTTTCCTTATTCAGTGTTTTTCAGACTGTCTCCCAAAACAAGTTCAATATCATCAACATTCTTTTTAATATGATTGCTTATTTATTAACCCCAAATATATGCCCCAGATACATCTAGCATTCCGTAATATTTAGCTATTTCAACTGCACCGGAATTTTAAAAGCTTTTTCTATATTTCTGGAATAAGTTATTAGTTCTATCTTATATTCTTTATATTAATTGATCTTGGTATTCTCTAATGGCGTTTTTTATTTGGCTTCTTCTCATCAAACCAGAAAATTTTGTAAAAACATTAAACATTTCTTGTTGATTTTTGGTAGCTCCCAAAAGATCTCGTATTTTCATAATGATTTCCTTTTCCACTTAATCAATTTCAGTATTATATTCTTCTTTAGCTTCTTCCAATTTTGATTAACCTTAAGGTGAAAGATCATATAGAGGTGCTTTTTTTATAAATCTCTTAAAGGTTAAATCAATATCTTCTTCACTAACGAAATTCATTGATTTTAATTTATCTAATAAACCATCTTCTTTGTTATAAATGTCTCTTAATATTTGAACTAGACTTTCATTTGATTCTCTAAATTGATGAAGAGACCTAATTCTATCATTGAATCTAGAGTGTTTCATTTTATAAACAAAGGCAAGTAATTGAGTATTATCCACATTTGAGTTCTAATTGATGTTATCCTTTATCTAAGTTATCTAATTATTCCAAACAAAGACTATTTTTTTCTTAAGTTCCTATTGGAGATCACTGAATTTTTAAAAGTCTATTTCCATGATTTTTTCTGCTTCAAACATTTCAATCAATTTGTCTGTTATTCTAGAAGAAAAATTCTCTAATAATTTCATCAATTTATCTTCTGGATACACTATGTTTTAAAATAATTTTTTGATTGGAGTGAAAATATCTATAATGCTTGTTGATAATTCATCTATATTATTACTCTGTTCAAGAAGATCAATATTCATTTCACCCATAATTTCACATATTATTTGCACGTCTTCAATTTTCTTTCTCAAATTTAATTCTTCGACGATATCATTTTTTTTATTAAATTTTTTTTTAGCTTTTAAAATATTGATTGTCAGGGTAGTTTCAGAACTTTTTAATTATTTTTCGAGTTCGAGCAAACTATTTTTATAATTTTCCCAAAATTATTTTTCACCAGCTAAAGAATCAAATACTATTTCTTGTGAATGATGAATCAAAATGCTTGATAATTGACCCCATTTTATAACACTTTCTTTTAATCAATTAATGAACATGGGATCAGAGGACAAACTTTCCTTGAGATCTTCAGGTTAAATACGTGGGTTTTGTTCAGTCATTTGGAGAATCTCCTCATCAAAAATCAACTTTACTTGTGGGACTTCATTAGAAGCATTATTTTTTAAATACTGGATTTCTATATCATCAATTTTGTTTTGAATTTCTTTTAAAAAATTTTCATCCTACGCGTGTTTGCTAATAGCTTTACTCTTATCGACTTATGCTTCGGAACCCTAACCTTAATTCACTAAATCTTTTAAAATTGGAGCGAATGCATTTTTAACACAATTTCTTGCAACTTCAATAGGATTGAAATCTCAATTGACGTTTCCTAGATTGATTATGTGGTAGGCTTTTCTAAAGATTTTCTTCATATTAAATTCATCCAATTTGAGTTCTCCCTTCTTAATATAAACAATTCCTTTACTAGGGTTGATATCTTTTACAGAAGTTCTTATAGACACATCTTCAGTGTTGTTTTCAATAAGGAAGTAAAGGTGATGTGTTTTTGTATCAGAGAGAAAAGATTCCATGGCCTTCAAGTTTTATTCTAGGTTGAGAATTTGAAGAGTACTTTGTTCATTGAAGTCGAGGAAAAGACTTGAAGATTTTACTAGATAGTTTTTGAACTCACCAAGAGATTTCCCGATAAGTTCGTTCTTGTTGTCAGAAGTTTCTTCTGGCT
>Ga0075167_10061507_pt1 | contig 13280 bp, 12 predicted proteins | sample JI61114C2RNA_FD_77314 | JGI IMG/M metagenome (GOLD analysis project Ga0075167, IMG submission 77314) | Metatranscriptome of wastewater effluent complex algal communities from Wisconsin, to seasonally profile nutrient transformation and... | ecosystem: Engineered > WWTP > Effluent > Algae...
CACCATATCCGAAATGATCACAAATTACAATTATATCATGATCTTATACTGTCTATTCATCGATCTCATTTTTCAAATGAATTGTTTCAACTTTCACGTAATAGTTTAATTATTATAGTTTAGAGGCAACTACTTCGCATCTTGATTTAGAAATATCATCTTAATTTGTATAAAAATTACCCAATAAATCCTTCATTTAAAGAACTTAATCATCCATCAGTGTAATTTTGTTGACACCACAAAGGATTATATTTTTAGCTATTTCTAAACCCAAATTATTCAACCCAAATAATAATATCTTAGCCTTGGTTTATTTTTTAACGGCATCTATTCCCATAGCACCAATATATCTTGACCATCTATCAGTGACTTTTTGATCATCAACGTTAAAATCTTTTTATTAAATTGTATCATCATAAGTAATATCAATCTTACCTTCATATTTTTTCTCTGTTACTTATTCTTTTGTTAATTTCTCTTATATATGTTTCTCATATTTCTTCAAATGTTTTTGTGTTAAAAATAATTTTTCGATTTCAAAACTATCTACTAAACCTTTCAATGTAATTTCTAAATTTCCTACGGCTTCTTTTAGTTCAATTATATATTTACCATTGTCTTGATTGAACTTCTGACAATATTTGTAGTTATGATCACTTACCAGTCCACCATAATAACAAGGTCTTACTTCTGCATATTTTATCCATTTACCAACTTCTTTCATTATTACATCTCTTTTTAAATAGAAATGTCTTCTAATTACCTCTTCAAATCCTTCACTAGGAGTTTTTATTTAACCAATCATTGCGTATTTGATGTTACATAGTCGAACTATATTACTATATCCCTCATTCTTTTTTTCACCTTCTTCGGTTCCTGATTCCCCTTCATATCCTGGTTCATTGAAGTAAACTTCTTCCGACATAACGACTGCCTAAATGGACATAAACAATTATAAGAGATTGGAAATATTTGGGTCCCAATTTTCAGAAGCATTTCCTCTCCAAGTACCTAAAAGACTCAAACAAACTTTTCCACATGAATATAGATTAGGATTAAATCTAACATCTCCATTTCCAGTTGTTTACAAGTTACATTTTGGAGGAGATTAAGGATATTCATTTGATAAGTAAACATCATATTCAAATAATCCATTTGCATAAGGTGTACCTTCTGCTCCTGAAATAAGGGCTTTCATTACATCTAATCTTTTAGAGTATGATCTAACAAATATTGCATTATAAGAATCATTCGGAAGACTTGAAGATAATGAAGTCATTTCTTATGCTAATCTTACCATTCTTCCCTATTAAGAAGTTTAGGATTCTGAAGTTATTGATGAATTATAATGATGTTTTTTAATATTCATTTCACAAAGACCGAATCTAAAATCTGAAAGAGATTTTTTGTATTATTCATTTAAAGGTAGTTAAAGTAATTTATCAATTTCTTCTTTGGATAAAAAGTTATCACAATCATTATTTTTATTAAAAAATTCAGGGTAATATTATTTGACAGACTCTATGGTTTTTAGAATCGTTTCAGCTAACTATATGGATTTGTATTCCTCAGAATCAGTATTTACATCATGATTGAATGAATGAAACAGCTTTGTGTTTTCTTCCTATGTGCTCAAAATTTACAAAATTGATTCGGTTTATACTGGTTTATATGTTGAAGGAATTTTCTTAAGTAATTCTTTAAGATGACTATGCTTTGCTAATATTAAAACCAATTTACAATATTCAGAATAAAGATCATGTTCTTTGGCCATTTCATGAAGTGAGGAACTTTTGAATGAAGATTCCAAAAGAGGCAATAAACAAGATTCACAAATAGTATTATAGAAAGAGTCTCTGATTTCCCATTAATCTTGATATTTAGGATCTGTAAAATCAATGTCCATTAATGTGTTAAAGAGCTATAATAGTTACAAAATGAACTAATTTTTTTCTTCTTTTTATTATAAGTATTCATTTATCATCCATTTTTTACCACTTCCTTCTCTATCATATCCAACCCCTTTTCTTTTTTACACCTTTTTCAAGTAATCTTCTTCTTTGTTTTCTTCCTTTTCAATTTTTTCTTCTTGCACTATTTCTTCACTGTCATTATAAACTCTGCTGATTTCTAATGAAAGTCCTTTTAATTTATTTAATAATTTTTACAGAACATTCTTTTGGAATAATTACATTTTAGTTTCAAAAGAAGGATTCAGCATCAATATTTATGCCAACTTATTAAATATCAGTTAAGATATCATGATTTCACTTTCGGCCAAATTAGTTTTTTCCGATACTTACTCACAAAATAACTCAATTATAACTGTAAGAAATTCTTTCTTTTGAATCATGTTACTTAGCAATCCTTCAACATCTTACAAATCCAAAATGTTTTATAGGGCTTCTTTGATTTTTTCAGCTTAATTCAATAATTCTGAATCTCTCTTTAATATATTTTATATTATAAATTTCATGCCTCCTTTTTCCACAAATTTTTCAAAAAGAGGGTAATATGGATTATATTTATCCTAGAAAATTTCTTTCTTTATCATTGGCAATTCACCAGTATAGTTCAAAGTGATAACCTCATCTGGTAGGGATGAAAGTTTTTATATTTTGTCCTCTTCATTAATATTCATTACCTTAATATTCAATGCCTTTTCAATCTAAACTATTTAAAGATTTTCAAATAAAGTGAAGACAGGATTGTAATAAAAGAAACTTTGATTCGAATTTAATAGTCCTCCTTCTAAAAGATTTTCTTTGAGTTTTTCATAAAATGAATCCGGAGAGTCCAGAATACTTTCATTCTACTTAACTTAAAGTTAAAATATTTCAAATCCAATAAGATGTACATCGTAAGGGAAATCTTCTTTATTTTCAAGAGGCTTCATAGGATAAAGATCTACTGTATGCGAATCATCTAACAAACTTAAAAATATTTTTTCTTGATTTTCATAGGAAAAAGTAATACTTTCATTTTCTTGGGCAAGCGAAAATTCCAAAAATTATTCTTAAAATGCAGAAACACATTTATAATGATAGTGTTAATTATCTTCCTGGGTATAATAGAATAAAAATAGATTATCAGAAAGGGGTACAAATGCTTCAGTGGTTGATTTACTTTTCATTTAAAATCCTAGATCAGAAAAGATACCGAGTACACTATTTTTGTTTGAATTTTTACATTCTAATAAAATCAAGAAAGGTTTGTTTTCCATCAATTTATTTAAAACCATATGTAAATCTTTAGGTTGATTTTATTTCGAATATATCTTTTCCCATTCAAAATCGGTCATTTTATTAGCTGTCTTTTCATCACAAATTTAATGGAAATTTTCAACTAAAGTTTTTTACATATTTTGACTGAAAACACTTGAATTAATTTGAAGGGATTTATCTGTTTTTATTTTGGTTTTCTCAATATCTTTGATTGAAACAATAGAACTGTCAATGTTTTCTCTGAATTAAACGTTTTTATAATTGACGAAGGAAAAGAATTTTAAGAGTATTTCATTAATGAAGAAGTGATTTTTTGTATTTTTTTTAAGCATTTCGAATATATTTTTTTCTAACTCTTCAATACCATTGAGTTTTCTTTAAAAGACATTATAAATGGTTTGAATCAAGCATGCCTTCTCTAATTTGATGAGATCTTTATTTGGGTAATCAATCATTCTCTCTAAACAAATTAAGAGATCTGAATGAATATCATTTGATATAAGAATTTAATGAACATCTTAGAAATCACAACATTGACTAAGAAACATGAATATTTTGAATTGTCCTTATATTTCCTTGTCTCTGAGATATTACTTACATTGAATGAAAATATGATTGTTTTCTGGATTAAGTAAAAGTTGTTTCATATTTTCAAGTTTGAGTGAACAGCTGGTCATAAAACACAAGTAATTATAGTCTTTATCAACGAATATTTTTTCAATCAAGGCATTAAAGAATTCATTTTTCATTGAAGATGTTTAATCCTTATAAATTGTATTCATTTCATTCACTGAAGAACATTTTTCAATGAAATCCTTTTAAACCAATAAGTTTCCTTTTTGTATATAATAAAGAATTAGTACTAATATTCGTTCGAAGTTATAGTCGAATTGATGGCTTTAAAATTTTATAATCAATGTTTTATAAAATTCTAAATCTATATTGAGGAAGAATTTGAAGTTCGATTGGTAATTCTTATCTACATATGTTAAGAAATTACATATTACTCCTAAAAAGGCAGAACCAAAGTCTTTTGAAAGAATGAATTTCTTTTTTCCATTTTCAAGAAATTGATCAAAAAACTAAATATTCATTGTTTTCTTTAATATATTTTCAATAAGGTTATAAAAAACAAGGTGTTTATCTAAATTATTAAGCAAAAATGAAAATACAATTCAGCTCATTTTCTCATTTTTTTCACTTATTATCAATAAAAATCTTGATAGTTTGATATTGAATAGGTCCCTTATATTATCCAACTGTACTTAAATCATATTGAAAAGTTCTAGATTATTATTTTTTTTTAGATTATCGAAGTACTGACCTATCAAATCAATAGATTATTCAGAGTTAAAAATCTTGTCTATAAAGTCGAAGAATTTCAGTTTTACTATTTAATGAAACATTTTCAAAAAATCAACATTTTCCATACTATAACCATTAACTGATATAAAATTGATTGCAAAGTTCAACGCAAGAAAACTCTTAGTACACATAGGTGAAACTTTATCTATTAATGTAATAACTGGTTATCCGATTACTAATTGGAATTCAGTCAAATTATCAATGTACTTTAAGTTTTAAATTGATTCCTCAACAGATTTACCTAAAAATTTATTTGGATTCATTTCATATACCATCACTAAAAAGTTAAGGTATGAATTATCTTTCACAAGTTCTAACTCTCCTAAGAAATATTCTTTCTTCTATCCATTTTCTTTTTTAATACCATACATTTAAATGAAATAAGGTTCTCCAACAACCATATAATTTTCTACTTTTGAAACAATCAATCCAATTCTAAAATTTTTTAGCTCTATCGGCTTTTCTAACATGAGTCCAAAAATAATTTGTTTTTTATGATATTGAAATGTCGTAGTGTATAATTATCCTACCTTTCCACTTTTATTTTGAGGCCATTATTTTTTACCATTTATTTTAGTTGTATTATCAAGACTCACCCAAAGAAGATCATTACCAAATTCTTGAATTTTCAAGTTTTCTTGAGGATCGCTTAAATTTTCTTAAGGTTTATTCTGTATTTAATTTAATAATTATAAGAAAGGTGCTTGATTTGTGTTTTTTTGTCTATGTAGTTTGATTTAAAATATCAAAAATAAGTTCAAGTCCTTGTTATTCTTGTAAAAATGCCTTTGAAACAGTGGTATTTTTGACAATTTTTTCAATAACATAACTATAAAAAGCGATGACCGTTTTTATGTTTTCAATAGCCTGATATCCTATTTTTTTTTGTTTTAACTTTTCTTACAATAAATTATGAATTATTTTGAGTTATTTGTTGAGTGTATCCATACAGATAATTGCTATATCATCATTTTCAAACAGGGTATTAAATATCAAAATTATGTTTTGATTGATTCTTAACAAGTGTTACCAACAAGGAGAATGCATTTATTCATTTGAATGATTGTAATGAAGCATCAACCATATACACATGTTTTAAATGGCTTTTAAGATGAACTATTCTCCAAAGATTTTTTTACAGTTATAAAAGTTATTAATGAAATAGTTTTTGATTATTAATGTTTTATTTTCGTCTATAGCATTGTTTAATACAAACATACACAAACTGGTTAGTTCTAAAAGTGGAATCTTCAAACCATCAAATGTTTCAAAGTTGTGTATTCCTCCAAGATTAAAATTTTCGTTTAATACTTTCATGGTAATATAAAATAATTGTCCATAAACGTTCATACGAATAGGATAAAAACATTAACCAGGTTTTAAAGCAGTATTCTAATATTTGTTGATTATTTGAAGTAAAAAGAAATGACATAAATTCATGACAACATATTCTTTCTCTAAAATTTCCAAATGATGTTACATCAAATATGACACTCCATCTATCATGAGAGAATTAATGTCTTTTATCAAATCTTCTTGATTTTTTTTTAATTCAGTTTTTTTTAAGAATTCTTCAAACTTTTTTTGAATCCTCATTACTTAACTTTTTCTTATATCAGAGTCTTTCTACATAAAGTAATTGAGAAATTCAAAGAATACTTTTTTATTTAGATTTTTATTGATTACATAATCAATCACAACTTTCATGATATTATTGTTGTTCACATTATTTTTTGAAAGAAATTGCATCATTTCTATAATAAAAGTATTGGTTTATTCATCACCGCGATTGAAATAACTTGTTTAAACGATTTAGGATTGGGTTCTAATCATAGAGGCTTCCCTTTTAACTTCTTTTTTCTTGACTTCTTCATCAGAATTTTTAGAAGATTTTAATTCTTCAAGTAATTTTAAATGTTTCAAACAAAAAATAATAAGTTTTTCTTTGCTTTTATTGAATTCTGATTGTAATATATTTTCTTTTATTAAACTATAAAATTGTTTCTTTAACTTGATGAAATTCTCAGTCTAATGAGCGGAACCATTTAAAACATTAAATAGCATAAACCTGTTGAAAATCAAACTAATCATTTCAAGACTATTATTTTCATGACATAATTTGATCAAATCAGTTATTTCGGAACCCATAACGAAATTTGAATTCAGTAGAGATATTTTCAATATTAGTTAAAATAGATTTTCAAAAATCGATATGAATATTGGATGGAAATCTTAAAGTTTAATCGATATGATCCAATAACAGATCATATAAAGATCTTAAAAGTTGTTTTCATACTTAGTGTATTCTTTTACCGAGTAAAAATCTGATTTATTTAAAACATATAAGTAAATCAAAATTTATTTCATATTCTATTATTCATGTGGATTTTCCTTCTCTATGCATTCTATTACACTTTTTAAAAATACTTCATCATAATAGGGAGTAAATATCATATTATTTGTTATCTCATCTAACTAATTAAAAAACACAATATTACTTTCATTGATTAAATTCTAACAAATTTTTTAAACGATATATTGTTTGTTTATTTCGCTTGAATATAATTTCTAAAAGTTTTGCAAAAATTTTGTAATTTGTCGATGATCACAGAAAAACTATTTTTGATACAAGAGTTCAAAGAAAAATGTGTTTTTATCTTCCAGTTCATCGAATAAAGTGTTTGTTAATTCCTTTTCTTCTTTAAGTTATTCAATGAAAAAATCCATTTGTGTTTGCCAGAAAGAAAAATTGTTTTCTAAATCCAAATGACGTTTCAAAAGATGCTGATAGTTTTAAATAAAAATGGTTTGATTTTTTTATTATATTTTTATAATTTCTTGGATATCTTATTTAAATGATGATATGTTCTTATATGAAATCGGCTGAATAGACTCCATCAAATAAATGAGGTTATTTTTACACAATTCATTTTGTTGGAACAATTAATCAATATCAATGTTTTTTTCATCTGGTTTTTATTCAGACTCATTATTTTATTCTGTCTAAGAATTCTTATTGCTAAAATAACTTAATTTTGTTTCATTTACTTTTTTTACATCTTTAAGTAGATTAAAGTTAAAAATTTGTTTTACTTCTTTTACTTCTTTTACTTCATTTTCTTCATTTTCTTCATTTTCTTATGATTCATCTTTTTCTTCTTTATCTTCATTTTCTTACTTTATTTCCTTTACCTGGTTACTTTCAATATTAAGTTGGATTTCTTAAAACTTTTGTTGATTATTAGATCTTATTTTTTCAAGGAACTATTCAATTTCTTAAGTCTTTAATTAAAGGGATTCACCTTGAATTTAAAATTATAAATCCATAAATTTCGATGGTCCGTAGTCAAAGTTAGGTAAGTGATCAATTAATACGATTAATTTATAAAGCATGAAAGGTTTATTATTTTTGACACTTATATAAAAGGAATTTTGAAGAGCTTAATCCATTTTGATTAAGTTGAAATAATTTGAGTCAAATGCTTTTCTCATTAAGGGTTAAAATTTTTCTTCAAAACAACAATAACCATATAATTCAAATTAAATAAAACTATAAGAAATGGCTACTTACTTGAATTGTCCTTTAATCTATTAAATCTAACTCAATGAATTCATATTGATATAATAAACATGTTCATTTTGTTATTCTTGTTTAACCAATTAATAGGATAAAATCTTTTGATCATCTTTGTGGAATTAACTAACAGGATAACGATTTTTTTTTTCATTTTTTTCGGTTAATAAATTGTTGAAATAATCGAATGATGAAAAATTAACATTATTGAATCCCGAAATATCTAAAAATTTTTCGATAGGGGAATACAATTAGTGGGATTTATGGATTACTTTTTTGATCAAATTCAAAAATTATTTTTTCAGTTTATCATCATCATTTTTTTTCATTACAATAATTAGAATTTTCCAAAATGTCAAAATTCCAGTGGGAGAGATTTTATATTCTGTTAAGTTATCCATTATGTCACCCAAGATATTTTTAATATGAACACTTTCATTATATTTCAATAATTCTACCAAAAATATTATTGAGAGTTTTTGATTATTTTCACTGGTACTATCAAGAATATTTCTAAAATATGTCTCAAAAGAAATTTCCTTCATGTATATTTGCAAGACGTTTTATTAATATTCATTCAGAAGGAAAATAAATAACTCCATTATATCTTGATAATATTGCTCAGAGCATTAAGGATTTAATAATTGAGAGGAGAAAAGAGATAAAGTTTTCTGAAGATTAAGAAAATTTTTTTTTTGAAGATCTTTTCTTATTTAATTCAATTCTTTACTTAAGCCAATCAATTGTAATTTTCCTGAGACAAATTGAATTTCATTTGAAGGATTCATTCACAACTAAAGAACATTTTTAGTCAAATTTTAAAATTAAGTTTAGTTATGTATTTCAACATAAAGAGAGTCCAGATTTATATCGTATGTAAGTATTTTGAAATTATTAAGATCATAAGATTTTTATTAATTCATAACTTGAACACCCTCCACTTTTAGTGACATCAAATTTTTGAGTCTATTTTCAAATTTTTCTTAAAACGCAGTTTAATAAAATTCATCAATAAGTTCTCCAAACACACCAAAAAACTATAAATTATTAATTCGTGTACTATAATTTAAAGGAAGTAATCCGATATATTTTCCGACAAATCCTTTATCGATTTCAATGTTGTATATATCATCTGAGTTAGATGAAAAAGTTGTGATATCAAAGCAATAACTTTAAAGTGCACTCATATACTTTAAATTTTTGAGAAATCCTTATTCATTAAAATCTTCATTTGACAAATTGTTGATGTGGTTAGCTTGATTTAAATCATTAAAAACAACTACAGCAAACTTGTTTATATCTTTCTTACTATTACTTTGAACTTTGATTTTGATTCCATATATTTTCATGTATTTTTACTCAAAACTTTCAAATATCATCATCGGGTGTTTATTAATAAATGTGTAATAAGTTGCGTCATTATAAAGTAAATTAGATAAATGCATATTTTTTGAAAACAAATTTTTGACTGAATGAGAACATACAAGAGGTATATCTTTCCATAAGTTTTAGTTCAATGATTTTTCTTCAGTGGGTATTTCATTCTTTGATTTAAATGATTTTATTTCTTCAGCAAGCTTACTTGATAAAGGTATTTTAATTTTTAAAATTGTATGAAGCGAAACCACTTCTTTTGTTTTTTTGAGAACAATGTCTATATTTGATAATTTTTCTTCGTTTGGAATAATGAAATCATTGTTCCACTGAAACTCATTGTTGTTTTTATTTATTATTGAGTTTTCTTAATTTTTAAGTTGAAAATATACTTTATCATAGGTTTTAAATGATTACAAGATATGCTTTGGTGAAACATCTTTATTGTCACTGTTTAATGATGAACGACTTAAATTATAATTTTCAATTAACTTTCTCAAAATTTGTTGATCATCTTGCTTCATTATTCTTTCAATGCAATCATCTTCGTATCTACAGTAAAGATGATTATTTATTTAAAGGAAAGTTATTACTTTTTTGGTAGTATCAATTTTTTCTAATTCTTGGAAGTCAAAGTTATAAACCAAAACACAATTTTCCTTAAATTCATAAATATGATTTAAATAAATACAACAGTTGTTTTCAAACTAATGACTTGGTTTTTCTTCTTACTTTCTGAAATTAAAGGAAATCAAATCATAAGAAGTAGTCTCAGTTTCTAGCAAATATGAATTAAATTATCGGTCATTTTACATCAAAATTTTTATATATGATTTGTTTCTCTCTTAAAATGACTTTCTTTGAATCTTGATATTTCCTTCATTATTTAGTGAGAACATTTTAATTTGATGGCAATTGAAGATCTATTTATTTGAATATAATGGTATTATATTGTAGAAAACGTCACTAAATTCATCTATTTTATCTTTCAATTCCTTTTCTATAGTATCTCTTGATAAAATTTATCTATCCAAAATGCAACAACTTGACATTTTTACATTATTAATCAACACCAAACTTTCAATCAATTAAGGATTTATCGAAAGTTAAAGCCAATATATATATTTCTTTTCGTTTCTCTTTACTTCAATACCCAAGAAAAATTGATTCAACAAGTTATTCTTATCAAAATCAACAAAATGAGCATTAAGTATTTCATCACTGAATTCTAATTTATCTTTTGAAATTTCTGATGATTTTTAGGTTTGAACTATTTCCTCTTCTAATTCAATGTAGCAGTTGATGTCAGCTTTATTTAAACACATCTGACAAATCTCTTTGGTAGTCATTTTAGAAGTATCGTTAATAAATGTACAAAAACTGCATATCCATTCTGGTTTTAAAATCAAATTGTTTTTCTTTTCTGGTTCAGTATTTTTTTATTGATTGATTTTTTCTTAATATTCAATCATAAAATTAATCAAATGATCGTAAGAAACATTTTTACATTCTTTCAAGGCGATTTTGCAAAAAGACAATGGAAATCCCATTTCATAAAGATAATCTAATTTGGCTTATTCATTTTCATCACCCTCAAGTTCTGCAATTATTTTATTTTCCTATCCAATAGTGGTATCTTGATATTTTTTATCGAACATTTCTTTAAATATGTTTTAACTCTTATTTATTGAAGGTACGAGTAAATTTTAATTCCATAAATTCACTAGACCATATTTGGTACTAAATAAATGAGCATTCATGTCTTGATCCATTAAGAACAAATAATTTTCATTAAGGATAGAATAATAGATTACTTTGGATGATAATGTGAGAGCAGGAAGACAATTAATACTATAGGCAGTAGATAAACTTGCATTGGTTTTACCATCAAATTAATTTAGATTTCCGCATTTTTTATTTGAATAAATAATATGATTTGTTAGATCTTCTGTTGGGTATTCAAAATTTGTAAAGTATTAAAATTGATCTTTGTATGAAGAATTGATTAATATGCCAAAGTCTAAGAGAACCTCTATTTTTATTGCAGAAGAAAAGTTTAAACTAATAAAGGAATATAGTCTTGAGAAAGAAGAATAATTTCTCTAAGATTGATTTTAAGAGATTCGATAAGATTAGTCCTATAAATATATGGCTTCTTCTATTTTTAAAATGGTTTTTACCATATGATCATAACTTTGATAAAAATACTATGGAATTTCATAATATTCAATATATTCTTTTTCATTACATTCTGATTCGTTTTTGTCATCTTCTTAAAACAACCAGTGGATTTGAACGCTTCCAACATCATCGTTGTTAGGTGCTTCATTCTAATCTTAAATTATTACATTATTTTGAGTGTTGACTTTAACAATCTTTTTTTTAGGTATGTTATCAGATATTGATGATTTAAATTGTTTTGTAATAAATAAATGAAGAATGTAAAAAATTGCTTGAACATATTTAAGAACAACTTAACTCTCTCCACAATAATATATGTATTCATTGTCTTGACTCATATGAACTTATTTGAAAAAATTAATGATATTTTTGCTCACAAATTAGTTGTTGTTTTGGAATATGTTTTCAGGAATCCTTTCCAATAATAGTTTCAATAAGTTTGCTTCTTCTTTTAATAAATAAAAAGTACATTTGTCTGAATTAGTGAATAAGTAGGGAGATATTATGAACTCATCATTTTAGTTTCTATCGGCTAACAATTTAAATTTGTTTTATCCATTGAAAACAATCAATCAATTTGTGTGGTTGACTTTTATATATTAAGCATTGATTTCTTATTCATCTGACTTTGTTATCCATGTAATTTCTTTTGAGTCAATAAATGTTTTGAAATCTTTGAAATTGAATTCATTTTTGAATGAACATTCGTTTAAAAATACAAAGAATTGATTGTCTTCATTTTTGATCATTTTCTCTATTTCTTTTTATTCCATAATTTGGAATGATGGATATTACTCTTTGATCAAAAAATGATTCAATCCGCTTTTTTTAAAAGCTAAAAAATTTTGGTCCATTTTTAGTTCACAATTTATTTCTTTATTTTCTTAAATGAATTTCAATGATTATTCCTCTGTTAATTTGTTTCTGAGATCTTTGGATAGGTTTTTAATAATTATGTAATCTGATAATTGATTTAAAACACCTTCATAGATTTCATTTACATTCATTTTCCAGACATTATTTGTGAGATCTAATTAAAAATAAGGATTTATTTTGATTTGATTTCCATTTTTTTATAATTGAATTTTAATAAGATATTCTCCTGGGGGGAAATTAATTCTTTCTATTATTGAAGGTCTTTTTATGAATGCGATACAGTTATCAAAATCTAAGGTTAATTAAACTGATTTGACAATCAAATTATCGAGTGGTATATTGATTTCTTCGTTCTTATTTCTATTAGATAAAAGACTAATTTTTGTTTCCATAAACAAACTAAAGTGAGTTACCTCCAATGTAATTTAACCAGTTTTATACACTTATTCAGTGACGAATGATACTTTTTCCGTGTTTGAAATGATTTCATTTTGATTGAGGCTTTCATATTTAGGTTCCAATTCAGGTTAAGCAATCAGTCTTATAATTGGTTGGAAGGAGTGTTAATTTACTATGTTGGAATCCTCGTTAATAAGTTGCTTGGTAAATTGCACTATTTTTTCAGTCTGAGAGTCGTATATTAAGTCTTTTGAATCTTGATTAGAAAATAGTCTTTGTAGAGTTTG
>Ga0075167_10065332_pt1 | contig 12873 bp, 6 predicted proteins | sample JI61114C2RNA_FD_77314 | JGI IMG/M metagenome (GOLD analysis project Ga0075167, IMG submission 77314) | Metatranscriptome of wastewater effluent complex algal communities from Wisconsin, to seasonally profile nutrient transformation and... | ecosystem: Engineered > WWTP > Effluent > Algae...
GTAGCATTCTGGAGAACAAGCCTGCTTAAACGGTCCGCTTTTGTACTTGAGGGATGTTTCCTTGAACACGTTGGAATCGTCATCGACTCCAGAGGCGTTCGCTGTGAACGAGCACGAGCTGACGCACTGGTAAGGAAGGGTTCCGGTGTACTTGTAGAATTTCTCGTTCGCAGGGCAGTCTTTGGCGCAGACGTTCAGGGAGTTCACCTGGTACTTCACGAAGTAAAGATTTGGATTGGTGTTCTGGTCCAGGCCGCTGCCGAACTTGTTGACGTTGACGATTGGGCACTCGCTGGAGGTGACGCAGAACCAATCGATCACTTCTCCACTCGCGTTGAATTCTTCGTAGGCGTACTCGTTCGCGCCGCAAGTTTTCACGCAATAGTTGTGAGTGGCAAGGCCGACCGTGGCGGTTTTTCTGAAGAGCTTTTGGGCTTCGTTGGCTGGACCGTTTCCCACGCCGGTGAATCCCGGCATGTCGTGGGCTGGCGTGATCGTGTAGACATTATTTGCCGGATCCTGGTTACTCTTGCAGGTCGGGACGCATATCTTGGTGTCCTCGTTGTAAAGTTTGAAGCCGCCTGGGCACTCCGCGACGCAGTATCTACGATGCTCCTTTTTAACCGGGTCACTACTAAGGTCAGGGTCGACGCTGTAGTAAGGCCTATCGCTTGGACAAGCCTCGTGACACTCAATTTCGTTGTCCGAGTTCTTGAAGTAGTAGTAGTGGGTCGCTGGGCATTCTTTGAGGCAAACGTTGACGTCGATTGTCTCTGTTTCTAGAGGATTCACGACATTGAGACTCTTGACGATTTTCACGTAGTAGGTGTCTCCACTGTAGGTTTGGTTGCACCTGTCATCACAGTGGAAGACCGTTTCGGCGCCGTTCACGACAGGAGTGATCCTGGTGTCGTTGTCACGCCCGCATTGCCTGATGCAAAGGTCGTTGCTTCTCTTATAGTAGAATTCCTTGAAGTTTGTAGTGTTAGGAGGGGTCAGGGAATTGTCCAGGTCTCCAAAGGTCGCAGGGTTGGTCGTGTTGAAAGGATCTGGCAAAGCTCCGCATTTAGGAACGCAGAGCTTCATGGAGTCTGCTGTTCCGTTCTTGGTCGTGATGTAGGTGTTCGCCGAGTAGTCCGTGTAGTCTGAGCACTTGTTCAGGCAGAAAGTTTTCTGAACACTATCTGTGTTGGTGTTCTTGTAAGCCACGAAAGTGTGGGTGCTTGGGCAAGTATCCAAACAATCTATAGGGCTTGTGCCGAAAACGTAGTAGAAAGGACAGTTCACTCTGCACTGGGTATCTCTGAGGGCAACGTTGGCCTGGGTCACTCCTGTTCCCCAAGGAGCAGTGAGGCTTCTAATTTTCTCCTTTGAAATAGCCTGGGTGGTAAGGTTAGCCCTGTGGGTGCAGCTTGCATCGTCGGCTGTGCACTCGAAGAAGCTTTTTCCAGAGTCAAGCTTCCAGAATGGCTTTCCGGATTGGTAAGTGGAGCTCGAGCAGTTATCATGGCAGTATCTATGGGTCTGAGTGTTCGCTGGGGAATTCCAAGTTCCGGTGGTCAGGAATTGAGGCACACTGTAACCCGAGTTGGAGTCCGAAGGACAATAGTCTCTGCAAGTATTGACGGTGAAGTTATCCGCATAGTCGACGGAAGTTGGGCTTGTCCTGTCGCTTCCGTCCACGATGAAGACCTCGGTTCCGGAGCATTTGTCAACGCAATGAGTGTCTGCCTTATTGTAGAGGAAGAGGCCTGCATGGGATGTCAGCACTTCACTTCCTGAAGAGTCAATGTTGGTTGGAGGACAGACCGTGGTACACCAGTCGATGGCGTTTCTTGTGTACTTGTAGAACTTGAAAGTGCTGTCCGCTGCTTTCTTGAGGTCAGCCCACTCGCAGGAGGTTTTGCACTCCTTGAAAGTCACTGTCGAGACGGTAGTTTGCCAGAAGTAGAACTCCTGGTCTCTTCCGCTTACAGCAGTGCCGTTGAGGTCAGTTGGCGGACATTGTGGGGTACAGATGTTCAGAGTCGCAGAAGAATCGTAGAATTTGTCTCTCGAGTCGAAGGCGACGTCGCACTTGTCGTTACAGAAGTGGTGGACCAAAGAATTGATGGTTCTCTTCGTCTTGTAGAAGAACTGTGCGTATACCGTGGCCTCTCTGTCGTTGCCCAGGGTTTTGGAGCATTCGTTTACGCAAATATTCTCCTCAGGGCCAGGGCTTGCCGGGGTTCTGTAGTAAGGTCTCTTGACCGCGCCGTTGTCCGGACACTGGGTGACGCATTTTCCAGGATTGGTTCCATCCTTCCATCTGAAAATGTAGTTATCCGACTCGGTTATTCTACAGGATGGCCTGCACTGGAATGCGGTCAGAGCAGGGTTGTCATCATAGACATGGGTTCCAGGACAAGCCTTCAGGCACTGCTATCCTTGGTGGATGATGTATTTGTAAGTGCTGAGAAGTTCTGGCGTTGGGGAAGCATTATCCTTGTCCTTGTTAGTGGTGATAAAGTAACTGATGGAGGACGAGGCAGGGCAGGTTTCAGTTTGGTAGACTATCTCCCTTTCGCCAGCCTTATTGAGGAACCAGTGCTGGGAGCTGGTTCTGGCTGATTCGTTGAGGCATTTCAGGAATTCGGCATTGTTGACCACAGCAGAATTACTGCTGTTGTATGGTTTTATCACATAGATGTCATTTCCGATGCAAGAGTCCACACATTTGTTAGTTCCAGCAAGTGGGGTTGAGGATTTAGTAGCCGCGTCATCTTTGTAGTAGATTGGACATAGGCTTCTGCAGAACTTTGCTTCATCATAGATATACTTAACTCCAGCAACAAGGGTGCCGCTAGGGTCCTTGGCCGGGCAGGTTGGACTGCAGGTGTTTTCCGTACCATCAAGATAGTAGAAATCCGTGCAACTTGGGACACAGTGCCAGAGACTGTACGTGTTGGCATTTTTGTCTCTGAAGGTGAAGAGTGCATAGTTGTTAGGGTCATTTGCAGGAACCGGGTAGGTAGTTCCATTCAGAGGAAGCCTGGCGTTGGTGATTCCAGCGCAACTGTCTGTAGCCGTGCAGACCAGCTCTCCATCAGAGGTCGTGTAATACCTTCCGGAAGCGCAGGTCGCCTTGCAGATTCCAATAGTTGAGCCGCTCTGAACTTCTCTGAACTTGTAAGTGCCCGTGCTATCACATTTTGTTCTGCAAGGTCTGTTGGAGGTGACGTCGTCGTAGGCTTCGTGTGGCTCGCAAGATTTCTTGCACCAGTTGCCGCCGTTGGATCTGTAAAGGTACGCGGAAATCGGATCTGCTCCCGCACCATCATTGTAGTAAGGATTGAGCGAGGCGGAAGGTGGGCAAGGCGTCGCGCTTGGCTGGAGCTGTTCCAACTGTCCTGCGGCATTTTGAATTCTGAAGATGTTAGTTTGAGTGAAGCCAGATTTGAACTCAAACTCAGTATCCGTTTGAGTGATGCAGAATACTTGCTGTCCAGAAGCTAGCGATGGGTTCTTGAAGACGTATTCGCCAGCGTTGCAAGCCGTTACGCATGTGCTTGTTCCGGTGAAGGTTACGCTTGCGCCCGAAACGAATGCCACCCTTCTGTATAGAGGACAGGTGTTGGTGCATTGCCTCTGGTTGTCCGTATCCGCCGAAGAAGCGACGAAAATGTATGTTGCCAGATTAGCTACCACTGTTGCGTCAGAATTAAAGGACGAAATGTTGACTGTGGAAAGATCTCCAATTACTGGAGGGCACTTGCTGGCGCAAATTTTTTCATCGTCGGAAGTCGCAGGAGTCTTGAAGTCAAAAATGAAGTAGTATGACTCGGCTGGAGAGCCTCCAGTGCCTGGCAGACACCTTGGATGGCAGACTACTTCGTTTTTGCTGTTAATCGAGTGGACATTTCTGAAGAGGCCCGGAGCGCTAGTTGGAGTGAGGTTATCGTCTTTTTTGTAGCAAGTCGACAAACATTCGTTTTTGCTCACGCCCGAAGGGTCGGTTTGGGAAGTACTGTGGAGTGAGCAATCTGCCAAGCACTCCTGGTTGTTGTACTCGAAGATGAGAGCGCTTGTTAGCGCCGACGGTCCGGAGGTGACATGCTTGTTGGATTCAGCCGCGAGCGGTGGGCACTCGGAGGTGCACTCGTAGTCTCCATCTGAGTTCGTGAAGTAGAGCCTTCTCAGCGGAGTCTGGGTCTGGGCTGTGCAGCTTTTGACGCAATACTCCACAACCGGGGTGGTTACTCCCTTATTTCCGAATCTGTAGATGTGCTCGTTGCTGTCAGAGCATTTGTTGACACAAAGGAAAGACTTCGTAGCGCCAAACTCATCATCCAAGCCCTCGGTGTACAAACTTCCGCATCCCGCGGATGTGACGCATTGGATATAGTTGACTGTTGAAATGGTCTCTTGTTTCTCGTACTTATGCTCGTAAAGCGCATCTCCACTTAGAACTTCAGTTACTGTCTTATCCTCATTCAGAGCCCTGATTCGGTTGCAAGAAGTCGTGCAGATTCTTTCTCCGCCGCTTATGTAGTAGTAAAGCCTTGAAGTTTGAGGACCACCGTTCGCGATGGCTCCATTGTAGCCAGTAGAACAGTTGCTAGCGCAAATCTGGGTCGAGACAGAGTTTATTGTCTTCAGTTGTCTGAAATAGGTGGCGAGATTGCAAGTCGCGACACATTCGAAAGTGCTGCCTCCTAGGTCGATAGCTCTGTGGGTAGACTGACAAGCAGATAGACACCTTTTGATGCTGGCTGTAGATCCAGACACAGCCCCATTGTAGTAAAAGGGTCTGTTCGATACTCCAGTGGAGTAGGATTGGGCTGCGAAGGATGAATTCTGGCAGTCTGCAACACACTAGATATCTCCGTACTAATTAACGAAAGTGTAAGGCCTGGAAGCAGAGCATCCAACTCCAATAGGTTTACATTCGTACTTTTGCTCTGTGGTGTGGTACTCCACAACCCTGTTCGCAGGGTCACAGGTGTCAGTAAGGACCATTTCTATGTCCGAAGGGCCATTGAAGTAGAAGTAGCGCTTGCTGCTGTCATCCGTAATACACGCGTCAGCGTTGGTTGAAGTTCTGGTATCGGTTGAGTATGAGCTAGTGAAAGTTTGGTTTTTTCTGACAAGAGGATCAAGGCAATATTGCACGCAGGTTCTATCGCTGACCTTGATGGCATACAAGCTCTAGCAAGATGACACGCACCTGTTCACGGCAGTGTCAGAGCTATCCACGTCGATATAGAACTGGTTGTTTGTTCCAACCTAAGTATCGCAGTTTTCGGTACACTAGTTTTCGCTGTTTGCGTTGGTGTAGTAGTACTTTGGCGCATTAAGTCCTATCTGAGGGCATCTGGTCACACATAAACTCTAGCTGTCATCTCCTCCATTAACATGTCTCTTGTTGTAAGTTCCTAATTTGCAATCAGCTCTGCAGATCAACTCCCCAAGACCTTCGTTCGCGTAGAGTAAACTTGTGCACTATGCTTTGCAAACCCCGTTGTCCTTGTAAACTAGGTCACTATTAGAGTAGTTGATATCCACTGAGGAGACTGTGTTGGCAACTGGAGGGCACACGCTGGTGCATCCTGTGTCGTTCTGCGTGTTGGTGAATGTTAACTCCTACGGAGAGCTGGCTGAGCAGTTATCAACGCACTCGTAGCGATTTGCTCCCAAGAAATTCACCCAACTTCTCTTTCTGTTGCTATTCTAATTGCACAAAGTTTGGGTTAGCGACTCCGTGCACTGGTTATTCTTGTCAGAGGCGCCTCTGATAAAAGCGTAGTCGCATGCTGGTTTACATTCATCTCTGGTGTCCAATTCAGTGCTTCCGTTCTTGTTTCTCTTCTTCAAGAAAGCCAAGGTTGTGAGCCCTGTCAACTGGGTTGAGTCGTCTGTGTCTGTAGGAGGGCAGTTTGCGTTACACCTAAGCTCATCGGTTCTTGAAGGAACATTAGTATTGACATTATTGTCATAGAACTTCTGGCCACTCTAACAACCTGTTGCACAGACTGTGTGTGAGTTGTTGGTTGTGGTGCTTTGGACAAGCGTGACTGGTTTAGTGACTCTGAAGTACTCAAGATCCGTGTCCGTCTTACTGCATGTCGCGACGCAGAATTTGTTGCCTTCCTTGAAAATGTTGCCATTTGTGCAAGCGCTCTTGCAGGTAGAACTTTCCGTGAAGATAAGATCAGCCTAAGGGAAGTAAAAGTCCGACGAGTCAGGTGGACAGGTGGCTACGCAACCGCTGTGGGTTATTGCGTTGAACACGAAGGTGAATCCGTTCGGGAAGGTTGTGTTACAAGAATTGTTGCACTCGTTGTCGCTCGAAATTCTGTGAACCACTCTGGTTGAATTGCACTGGAGGGCGCAGTAGCTGTAGGTCACGTTGGAACCGTTCACAGCGAAAGTTTCGGTTTCTTTGAATCTGTAGTTAGTCGTAACTGCTTGACAGGTCGTTTCGCTGATGCACTGTCTTATCGTCGATGGACTTTTGATGTAGAGAGGGCAGGTAGAATAGTCTCCCGTTTTGGTAATGCAGAATCTATTTCCGTCGTGAGAGACGAAGGCCTGGTTGGAAGTATTCGCCGCTCCAGAAGCGTTATCATAATTCGCATCGCTTGTTGGTGGAGGGCAGGTTGATGTGCACTGTCTGTCTCCCTGGCTATTGTTGAACAGGTATTCATTAGCCGAATCAGAGCAGGCCGTGACGCACTCTTTCTTTCCTGACTCGGAGAGGGAATCGTCAACTTTAATCTTGGCGGTGTCATAGCTATTGATTGTCGAGTTGCTGCATTTGCTGACACAGGTTTTATGGACCGGGGAAGTACCGTGCTGCACAAACGCGTATGTACAGTCTGCCTTGCACTGGAAGTGATCAGTTGTCCCGAACTTATGCCTATACTTGAAATCACTATAGCTTGTGCCCAGTCTTGCGTTTGGAATAGGGGTCTGATTACAATGACCGTTATCAAGACAGACATATTCACCGTCAGCAGTTTCGTAGAAGTGTTTAGTAGTACACTCGGTGTGGCAAACTGGCTTTCCGCTTACAGTGGTTCTGAATTTGTAGGTGGTAGTTTTGTCACACTTTTCTCTGCAAACGTACTGATGAGAGCTCGCGTCTCCGGAATCCGGAAGGTCGGTTCCGGGACAGGTTCCTACGCACTGGTTTGGTGGGCTTGAGGTTCTGTGCTTCAAGGTGAAGTTCCCATTAAAGGCCTACTTGCTCGTGCCAGGGTTGACTGAGGTGTAGCTTCCTCCGCATGAGGTAATCGAGATGATCTCCCTTGGGGACGTGCAGCCAACTCCGATTGTTGGGTGTTCATACCAATATTCTGAGGCGGTAGGCCCAGAAACGCAGCGCACCGGGTTGCTGGTGTCATCGGCTGTGGATTTGATGTACTCGGTCGAATCGCAGCAGTTGACACAGCTTCTTGTATTGACAAAAGTGTTGACAGTAACGTCTCTCCAAAGAGCGCAGGTATCGTAGCATTTATTGTCGGAGCCTCCCTTCATGTACCTGAATGTGGCCAACTTTGTGTCTACGCCTGTATCGTTGGTGAAGGAAATCGCAGCCTTTGTGAGATCCGCCCTTAGAGGAGGGCACTGTCTCAGGCAAATGGTCTCGTCAACAGTCAGTCCGTGACCGGTTCCGAGGGTATTTGGGTAGACGAAGTAGTAGACACCTGATTCGCGGGTATCTGTTTTTGCCTCGCAAATATCATCACACACAGCTTCAGCGATTGGATCAGCTCCAGGTCCCGTGTAGGGAGGGACGTAATCGTTGACATCCTGCAGATGCACAGATCTGAAAGTATACGACCCAGTGTTTCCGCATTGGCTAAGACAGTCGTTGTTATTTGGCTCTGTAGTGTGCAGGTTGCAGTCCTTCATGCACTGCTTGGTTGTGGTGTTTTCGAATCTGAAAAGCGGAGTAAAGTTTGTTGAGGTTGTGGTTGCTTCGTGCATGGTAGACTCATCGGAATCAGGAGGGCAAATCGAAGTGCATTCCTTATCGTCGTTTTTGTTTAAGAACCAATTGAGCTTGCCTGTTGATGGGCAGGCGGTTTTACAGTATTCAGTTCCTATGGCAGTTCCAGCAGAGCCATCTCCAAATCTGTACTTGTGACCCGAAGAATCTTTGCAGTTCGTAACGCATCTGAATCTTGTGTAGGTAGTACCACCAATAACATCTGAGTCAGACCCTTCGGTGTAGAGTGGGTACTGAATGCCACAGCTTGACGAAGCAACGCATTTTGTGTGGGCAACGCTGTCGTAGGTTCCCTCGCTTGCCTTTTCGTACTTTAGGGTTGAGGCGTTGTTACAGGTGCTTCTGCATCTGTACTCGTTGGTGTACGTTCTTCCAGAGCCTGAGTAGGTAGTCTCGTCGAAGTAAGGCTGGCCCGAAGGTCCGTTATAGGAAGAGCCGCACTTTGTCCTACAAACTCCAGAGTCAAAGAACTTCCAAGTTGAAGTGTTGTCGCACTGGGTGACACAAAGGTACTGGTCGTTTGTGAGTTCGTTGTAGATCCAGTTAGTGTCGCAAGCTGATTGACATCTGTCGAAGGTTGTTGGCGTGGTTTTTCTCTGGATGTAGGTATAGGAGTTCCTTGAGTCCGTGTACGAAGATAGGTTGATTGTAACCGCTTTGCAATCCGCTATGCACTAATCATGGCTGTACTCATTCTAAATGATGTTGGTGAAGCCTGTAGGACAAGAAACCTGACAGAAGTGCTTTTCGGTCACGACGTTCGTCCGGTGGATGTAGTTTCTCGCAGTCGGCAGGGTTGTGCAGTCATTGACGCAAGTCTCCTTCGTGGTGTCCCCTCCTCCAAGGTTAGGATTTGTATACCTATAGCCAGATCCCTGGCAGCTTGCTGAGCAGTGGTCTCTCAGCAGAACTCTGTCTGTCCCGGTTGTGATCTTAGGCACGATTGAGCTTGGGGCTAATTTTCCGGTGTCGGCATTAGTTGGACAAGTCGTTTGGCACCTGTCGGTCTTCGGTGTGGTTGCGTAGAACGAAGGGTCATACTGTGCTGAACTCAAGCCGAAGGCCTTGTTGGATGGCACGAAAACCTCGCCCGCAGCGCAGTCTGCCACACATTGAGTGTCTGTCAGATTTTTGAGGAAAAAATCTGAGTTGAGATGGTCGAATCCCTCTTTACCGATGGCAGGCGCTACTCCGCCATTTCTTGAGGTAATGTCGGTAGGTGGGCAGGCGTTAGTGCAATAGGTTTTGGGAGTACCGTTGAAGGTCTTTGAGTAAGTGTACTGAGCGGTGGCTGAAGCATCGGCCTTGTATGTGCAAGCGTCCTTGCAGGTTCCGCTATGAAGGAAGTGCTGGTCCTCCTTTCCAGTGACCAGATTTCCGGAGAAGTCCAACGGAGGGCATTGAGGCGTGCATCTAAGCTCAGATCCGGTATCGTAATATCTCCCGGAAGGGCAAGTATCGGTACAGATGTCGCGATCGTTGGCTCCTGAGCCCCCAAACTTTCTGTACTTGTTTGTTGCATTTCTATCGCATAAAACTGTACAGTAGAAACTGTCCTCATCATATGCCTGGCCGGCCTCACAAACTGATAGGCACTGGACTGGAGTCGATACTGTGTTATCTCCTGTAGAATGAACTTTGGTGTATTTCTGGGTCGAATCGGTAGTGCATCCCGTAGTGCATCTCTTCTCCACGGCCCAATCTGCCGCTGTGTCTGTGGTGTGGTAGAAGGTTTGTCCGGCTGGGCAAACAGTGCTGCATTGTCCATCAGATAGGAGGAAAACCTTTGCAGGGTAGGCTCCAGGTGAAGTATCAAGCACATCACTGTTGTTGTCCGAGGCATCAGTCACCTGGCCGCAGCCATTCACGCAAACTTTTCTGCCTCTACCATTCAAGAAATATCTGTGGCCTTTTCTGGCCCCGCTGTCGAAACCAGAATGGTTGGCGCAGTTGGTCTGCATGCACTTCTCCTTGCCATCAGTGTGCTTCCCGATGAACTCTGAAGCCTAGCAATCGTCAACGCACTCGAAAGGCGCAGAGGCCGCATGGTTATAGAAGTAAGGGCAATCAGTCAGACACTGGGTCGCGGTGAGCGAAGTCAGTCTTGTTTTCAGTGTAGCTGGGAGATTAAAGTTAGCTCCTGATGGGCCAGTAGTTGTTGCAGTGGAGCTTGAAGTCTAAGCAGAGTGGAGAAGCTTGTAGGCGTATGTTTCACTTCCTGTTGCTGCGCAAGCTGGGATGCACTCTATGAGTCCGCCTCCCAGGGTTCCAACCGCCTTGAAAAAGGTGTAGCCCAGACCATTCGATGACAAACAGTCAGAAACGCAGTAAGAGTGGCCTGGTGGCTCGTAACCTGTTGGAGTGGTCGTCTGGAAATGGTTAGGAGTGGACTCAGCCGAGCTTCTGCAACTTGTGATGCACATTTTGTTTGTGCCGCCCTGGAGCTCGAAGACGGGGGTCGCAACTGTGGTGCAGGTATTTTGGCAGTTGGTACCATCTTGGACCGAAAGGTGACTACCTGATGGTCTTCTAGTAGATGGAGGGCAGGAGGTAGTGCAGCTCACATCACCGTTGGAGTCGGTGTAGGTAAGCTTGGCAGGGCTTAGTCCTTGGCAGCTCGGAACACACTCAGGGTCATTTCTGTGAAGGTGGGAATTTTGGGCAGACAGGAGTGGCACTGAAAAGCCTAGGCCATATGGCGTGAAATTCTTTTCAGTGTTGAGCACAGTGCAAGTTGAAGTACAGCGGCGGTCATCCGCCTTGTACAGAGTACAGGCGGTGGAATCGAGAAGATTGTTGGTCAAAACTTGGTAGTATCCGGCCTTGGGGAAGGTATCACAGGTCTTAACCCCGCCATTCAGGTAGTAGAACTGTTTGGGTGTGTAGAAACAGTCCTTGACACAGACTGGGTAATAGGGTCCCCAGGATTCGTGCGTGATTCCCGAACCGGTGTAGAGGAAGGCGTAGCTGAAACCAGACGCAGTGGCGTCGCATTGTGTCACACACCTGTAGTCCATAGTGTAAAGTGTACAGCTTATCTTGCACTAGTTGCCATCAGTAAACCTGAAGATATTCGTTGAAGGGTCTTGGGTTGCAACTACTGAGCTTGTGCAAGCTCCAACACAGTATTTGTTGCCGTTCGGAATGTCGACGAAGTACTCGGAGTTAATATCACAGTTGGACAAGTTTGCAACACAATTGCAGGTGAGAGTTGACATATTTGCCCAGTCGCCAGCTGTCATCTTGTTGAATGTGTCCTGGCAAATCAAGTCCTTGTAGAACTGGGTGCTGCCGCAGGTTTGCACACACTGGTTTCCGTCTGTGAAGATGAAGCGTTGGGTCCCGGCGTCAGATATCACGTCCTTATCGCAAGCGTCCACACAGTATTTGATCGAGCTGACCGGCTCTACGAAGTATTTCGGTCTTGGAGCAGCGCATGAGGCCTTGCAGGTGTTAGTTTCTCTGTCGTGATATTCGAAAGGAGAGACACAAGAAGAAACACACTCAAAAAAGCCCTGGTTATGGAGACAATCTGCCACACACTGAGGTGGGTGGGTATTCGTTAGTCTGTTGTAATACACCAGATTAGTGTAGCCGGCTAGAGGAGTGTTTCCGACACTGCTTTCAGATGGTGGGCAAAATTCTGAGCATTGCCATTCAGTGTGGTTGACACCGTTGACCGAAATAGTTTTACTGAATGCCATAGTTGAAGAGCCTGCAGGGTTCTGAGGGCATCTTTGGGCGCAATAAGGGACGTAGAGATCATTAGCCCCTGTGAGCATTCTCAGCTGCCTAGTCTTGGATGACAGGTATTTTTCTGAATCTTCTTGGAGCAGTCTGTTAAACATTCCTGGGGTGTATGGCGCGCTTACAAGAGAGAGGCTGGTTGTATCTTCATTTCCAGTTACCCAAAATATAACTCTGAACATTTCTTTGGCAGAGTCAGTGTTTGTAGTTGGGTGACAAACTTCTGCTGGACTTCCGTTCACAGTTACAGCCATACATTCCTTGCTAACTCTACTAAACAGACAATCGTGGACCCACTGTTTACTGGCCACCTTCTTTCTGAAGAAAGTTGTTCCGTTGGTGGCGCTATCAGCCCTTGGGGAAGTGCTAGAATTGTGGCAGATCTTGTTTTGGTTAGAAGTTCCGTAGTGGTAGAAGTAAGACTGATCGGTCGTCAGAGAACAGTCGTGGATACATGCAGGCTGGGTTGTGCCAGCAAAGTCGGTTCCAGTGTAAAGATAGAGATCAAAAGAGCTCGTTCCATCGTTGACACCTACGCAATCCGCCTCACAGTGCTTGAGTTTGGTCCCGATCACGCTGTATACCTAGCCTGTAGAGCATTTGTGCCTGCAGTACTTCGGTGAGCTGATGTTGTCGGTCCAAGTTTCGTTAGTTGTGGCGTTTTCCGCGGCAGTCTTCATCAAATTGAAGACGTAGGCGTTCGTGAGAGTCGCCGGCCAGGTCGCAGAATCAAAGTCCGCGCTTCTGTAGCCAGGACCAACGAAGTGAGGGGTGCAGTTCTTCGAGATATGCTTCTTTATTGGGGTTGCACTTGTGTTATCTTTTGTTGAGTAAATCACAAAGTCTTCCGGGTCGTCCTTTATACTTGTGCACCTCCACATCTGGTTCGTTACGTCCCATCTGATGAACTCTCTGTCGCAAGCAGCCTCGTTGGCGATGCAGAAATGATCGTGGTTTTCGTCGGTAGCGTCAAATCTGAGGACATCAGCCGACGTAATTTGATAGGTTGTCGCATCTGCAGTGCCTTCGGGAAAGGTTCTGTAGATTCCGCTTGAGCATTTTGCCACGCACTCCAGATTTCCGTTGGTTTTCGACTGACGGAAAATTCTTCCCGAATTACTAGTTGCGCAGCT
>Ga0075167_11051483_pt1 | contig 12729 bp, 8 predicted proteins | sample JI61114C2RNA_FD_77314 | JGI IMG/M metagenome (GOLD analysis project Ga0075167, IMG submission 77314) | Metatranscriptome of wastewater effluent complex algal communities from Wisconsin, to seasonally profile nutrient transformation and... | ecosystem: Engineered > WWTP > Effluent > Algae...
TTTATTGATGACTCTATGTCTAATTTGAAATGCTTTTCTTGATTGTTCCACTGGTTGTCTTTCTTGTAATAGCCAGAATTCTTGCATTCTATGTGATTTCTTAAATGGTTATTATCTGAAAGACGACTCATGTATCTTAAATTCAATATCTTCTTGTGCTTTGATAGATCTCAACGGACTTTGCCTTTCATGTCAGATTCCAACATATATTGATTCCAAATCTAACAAATGCATTCAAGTTCAAAAAGAAAATATTTAAAAGGACTGTCTTCATTATGAATCTGAAAAAATTTGTAGTTATTGTTCGAAAACATACCCTCTTGAAGGAATCTGTCAATAACCTGAATCATAGTATCTGATTCAAAATTGTGAATCTTATTCTGCTCCACTAATTTGCTAATAATGTTCAGATGGTTATCATCATAATTTAAATAGAAGTTAATGTTACTAAAACAAGAATACTTTAAATTGTTCCCTTTATGCAAATATACATTGTAAATAATGTCCTGCTGGATATATTCTTAAAAACAATTTCGCCTAGTTAATTCTTTAGAAATAAATTAACACACTTTTGAAAACAACTGATGAAAATGATTATAGAATTCAACACTTATCATTATTCAAAGAAATCGGATAACTTTATACAAATCGAGTTTCAATTTAATAACCATGTCTAGAAAGTTTTATTGATAACTGTTAAATTTATACTGATCTGGACATTTGTTCCAAATGTAATAGCGGATATTTTTTGAAAGACAATGTTTGTTATGCTTATCCGAAAGAAATAATCCCTAAGTGTTGAGTATATTTAGATGAGAATAATTGTAAAGAATGCATTTAAGAATTTTATTTAAAAACAACAGAAGAATGTATTCCTGTTGATCCAGTTTAAAATTGTGAATTTTACGATGGAACTGCTTTTTTTTCAAAATGCCTTAGATGTTTTAAAAATTTCTTTTTAGATCAAACAATCAATAGATGTATAAAAAGGTAAAATTTGGTGAATTAGTGCGAAGTGTTTGATTTTAATGCTGATAAATGTCAAAGTTGTTACCAAACAGAAAAAACCCTTTAACTCACAACAGATCGTTTAAAATGTATGGACGCTGTCGTTTTTTGTTTATAATATGAAACTTCTTCCATAGAAACTCAATAACTAAAATGTTTAACATGTTAAGAGGGATATTATTATGATGTACAAAATAATGAATGCAAACTTGGTACAATAAAACTGTGCCATTTATATAAAACTACTGAAAACGTATGTATTTAATGTTAAAATGGGTATTATATACAATCCGATGATTTTGGAAATCAAAGTTGCATTCCTCACACCAAAATAATTGGTTGTTTAGAATACAACAATAGAACTATTGATTAATGTTAAAAGTGTGAATAAGGATTTTTAATGATGTAGCAGGAATCGAATTGTATTAAATAAAATGTTGAAAATTGTGAGACTTATTCTGAAGAAAATGTTTGTAATGAATGTAAAGAAGGGTATGATTTGATAAATTCTTTGAAATGTAATTAACTACCTGATAATTCTAATTGTTTGAGATCTAAAGCAGGTATTTGTTATCTCTGTTTAGAGAGCCATGTTTTGATCAATGGAAAATGTTTAGAATAATTTGAATTTAAGAGAGATAAATGTTAATAAATATATGCTTTTGAAACTTCGATAAGTCTTTTTGATTCTGGAAATTGTACTATTTGTTCTAAAAAATCTGTTCCATATGATGTGTAAGGTTAGTATGCATGTGTTTCTCAAAATGAAATTATTTCTTATACTGGAACTCCTTTTCAAATTGCAAATTGTGAAACATACAAATATGCATAAGACACTGGATTATAATGTCTTTCTTGTTAAAAAGGGTTTTTTATTATTTAAGAAAATGGATAGAATATCTGTCAACAAATTTGTCAATAAAATGAAGTAGAAATAAACGGATATTTTGATATTTAGTCACCAAATATATCTTTTACTGAGTAAAAAAAATGTTTTATTCCACTTGACAATTTTTAAACCAACTCTTCTTTTTTTGGTTAAAAATTTCCCTAATTCAACTAGTTTTCAGCTATTTCTCTCAATTAAAATTATTATTGGAAAAATGATCATTCAGATGTAACTTCTTTTGTATTAACAACTTCCAACGCTATCAAATTTGGAAATGCTTCATCATCATTCGTTTATAGATTTCCACTGTTGTCAATGGTTTTTGAGGAAGTTGAATTGAATAACAAAATAGATAATTGTGAAATGTATTCCTAATTATCAGAAGGAGTGACTGGATGCACAAAATGTAATTTCGGTTATTTTGGTATAGTTAAGGATTATAAAGTTTAATATTGTCACCAATATGATAATGAAAAATGTACCTAATGTATTCATTCATTTTATCCAAATCCAGTAGAGAATTAATTAGTTTGTGATCCAATTATAATAAATGGATGTATGAGATATTTTTAGGATTAAAATAAATGTCAATAATGCCATGAAAAATACTTTTTAAATGATTAGAAAAATGAGTGTAATTAAATTACAGTAATCGAAAATTGTCAGTATTATCATAAATTCTAAGATAAATGTATATAATGCCTTGAAGGATATTCATTCAATGTTTCTTAAACCAAATGTTTAAGTTTGGTGAACAAATGCATTTCTTATGATGTTCAAGAGAATTCTTTAGTTTGTCAATAATGTGAGAATAATTACTATTTGATAGTTAATGATAACATATGTATGATAGATTTTAAAAAATATTGTTGGTTTAGACCATTAGGAAACGATTCGACCTCCGATTGTTTGTTGTATTAGAATGCATTGAATATAATTTAAACTAATGAATGTTTATCAAATACGAATATAAAAAATTGTTTATCATATATAGATGATACCACATGTGAAATGTGTTCTGAAGGAAATTATTTAATAAATGGATATTGTTGTTAGTATGAATATTTCCCATTAATAAATTAATCCAAATTAGATGAATGCACTTAACAACTTGTTGATAATTGTTTTACTTATGGATTTAACTTGGATCATTATGATTGTAATCAATGTTTGTTTGGTTTTCATTTGACAAACAGCCATTGTTGCAAAGAAAACGAATATTGGAATGATCAATTAAATATTTGTACTCAAATACTAATTTATGATGATTCTTTAAACACAAACAATTTAAGATGTGAGATATTTGATAAACTAACATAAAGATGTGTAAGTTGTATTTCAAACTATTATTTATCTAATGATTTTTGTTGTGAATTAGGAAAATTTTGGAATGGACAATGTTCAACTATTTAGATTGAAAAGTCAATATAGAATTGTCTTCAATGGAAAAATAATGATTAAGGTTGTGAAAAATGTAGTGATGGATATTTTGGTAATAAATGTTGTCAGGATAATGTTTAATATATAAATTAATCAGGAGAATGTACTATTATACCAATTAATTCATTTTGTCTTGTAATGAATTCAAATGGAAGTTGTTAAAAATGTTAATAAAATTATTATATGAGTTCAATATAGAATAAATGTTGTTCTGTCTAAAATTAATTTTGGAATGGAACTGATTGCATATCAGTTACATAAACCATTGATGGATGTATGAAATATGATGAGGAATAAAATTGTTTGATGTGTTTGGATACTCACTTTCTTGCTATCAAAAATAAATGCTGCCTTTAATAATAAATTTTTAATGGATTCATATGTCAAAATCAGTAAACCTTTTTACAAAATTGTTAAAAGGTAATTTTTAAAGAAGTACCAGATTTATTAGGAACAGGTACAATGAAAATAATATAATGTGAAAAATGCAATTAAGGTTATGATTTAATATAAAATTAAGGAATCTGCGAAATGATTTTATATTCATAAACAATTGATTTTTGTGAAATGATGATTGAAATTAATAATGAAACAATATGTGAAAAATGCCAAGATAATTATTATCTGTTCGAAGCTGGTAAAGTATGTTGTCCAAAGGAAACTTATTATGATTAAACTAATGGATGTGTAAATTATAAAGAAAAATTCGAAAATTGTTTTTTAGTTGATGTACAAAATAAAGTCTGTGCTGATTTGTCTTCATTAACCCTTCCAACTTAATTTTCAAGCATTTTAAATTCAGACAAAGGAGCTTGTGCGTCAAATTTCAATGGAACATATTTGAGAAATTCAGATGGATTGTGTTGTAAAGATGGTTTTGAAACTGATTGTGGTACATAATTAACAGAGATAAATTGTGAAATATAAGGAACAGGTGGTTGTGAGTAATGTAAAAATGGATTTTTTTTAAATAATGGAACATGTATAGATCATAACAATGCCACATCAGATTCATTATAATGTAGTTATTGTAAAAATGGATTTTAGTTTGAATAAGGTTCTGGAAATTGTTGTGACATTTCTTCATTTGCTGTATAAAATTGTGCTGAAATTAATGGATCAAATTGCTTGAGATGCTAATTAGGTTATTACCTAAGCAATGGCATTTGTACACCTTTAGGAAAATATTATGATTAAGTTTAATAGAAATTTTTTAAAAATTAAAGTAATTGTAGTCGTTAATCTTCACAATTAAATATCACTACAAATCTATATGACTGCGATCTTTGTTTAATTGATAATTGTACGGATGCAAATAGTCAGTTCATTGAATTGGTTTGAGATATAAAAAGAAATTATTCACTTAATTTTAATAGATAAGGATTTGCGAATAGTTAAAGTCATATTTCGAGCACAATAAATAAAGATTTATATTATTCAGGAGTTTGGAAAGATGATGTATTAAAATAATGTTGTATGTTTGGAGAATATTTTAATATAGAAACTGGATAATGCTCAGCATTAAAAATAAATCATTGTATTTAAGGAGATGGTAATATATCACCAAAAGTCTGCACAAGATGTGAGGATGGATTTACATTGAGTAATGATGCAACATCATGCATCTAAATTGCTTTAAGTGATTGTTCAACTTAAACAGAAATTGATTATAAAGGAGATAGTGTAAAATATTATATTTCGAATGGAAATTGTTGTTTAGAAGGAACTTATTGGGAAACCACACTTTAGAGGTGTATTTCAATATATGATCCATTTTGCAAATAATCATAAGAATATGGATCCTGTTCTGAATGTATCAATGGATATTTTTAATTAGACGAATACTCACCAACAGTTCAATTTAAAATAATTAAATATGGAATCAATCAATGTGAAAATAAAAAGGAATAAAATTATTCTTATAAAACTTGCATTCCAACAGAATATCAAACACTAATAAACATATCATCTTATAAATTTTTTAGAACTGCCTCAGAAAATTGTGATTTTTATGATTTTACAAATAATTTATGTAAGGTATGCAATCAGAATTCATATTTAGTGAACGGAATTTGTTGTAAAATTGGAGATAGATACATTAATGGATAATGCCATTCAACTACATAATGGATATTTTCTTAACATTGTTTGAGTTCTAAAGAATCAAAATGTATTACTTGTGAATAAGGGTTTAAGTTATATGAAGGTGTTTGTTGTCCATAAGATACTTATTTGAATGTTAATACAATGAAATGTGAATTCAGAATTTAGAATTGCGCTATATTTGATTATATCAATCAAATTTGTGTAAAATGTCCAGATAATTATTATAATCATTTCGGAAATTGTTGTTCTTTAGGATAATATTTTGATTAAAATCAACAAAGTTGCAAGAAAATAAAAAGTCTTTGTTCTATGATGGATGATGAAATGAAGTGTATAAAATGCAAAGATCCAACGTTCCTATTAAATGATTCTCAGGAAAATTAGACGGAATTTTAGTTATCACTATTAAATGATCAATGTTTTGTCATTAATAATAGTTTAATTGAGAATAATCCAATTTTAATAAGTAAAATTATAGGTGATAAAAACAATTTGAAAAATTGTGAAGTATTTTAAATGGATAGTATTTGCTTAAAATGTGTAAATGGATATCACTTAGAAAATTTATCATCTGAAAATACAATTTGTTGTCCTCAAGGAACTTATGGTTATCTTGATAATAATTTGGGACCAATTTGTTATTTTGATACAAAATTGTTAAACTGTATTAAATAGGATTAAAATTAATAGTGTTAAGAATGCGAATATGGATACTATTTAACTTAATCTAATTGTTGCCCATTAAATTACACATGGAATGCTTAATTAAAAAAATGCTCTAAAATTTATAATAAAGAACTTTAAAACTGTAAAATAAAGAAAAATGGGGAAAATATTTGTGAATAATGTGTTTAAGGATATTATTTGACTTAGGATACTTTTCTATGAATTGGTTATTGCTGTAAAAACGGATAATATTATAATTTCTAGTAATAAACTTGTTTATCGATAAAAGAGTTAAATTCTCCATTTAATTAATGTGACCAAGTTAATTATCATAGTTTAAATCAATCTTATACTTGTCAAAAGTGTTCCAAAAATAACAACATTGAATGAATTTTTTTTATGGATTCCAATACATGTGTTAATAAAGTTATTGCAACAATAGACGATAGTTGTGAAGTAAAGAAAACAATCAATGGAAATATAAATTGTTTGGTGTGTAAAGAAGGATTTTACAAAACCACTTGAAGTTAATCTCGATGTTGTGCTTATTAATAATATTTTAATGGTACTTCTTGTTTAGGATTGAGTACTCATCTTGAATAAAATTATTAAAATTTCAAGGCATTAATTTTGAATACTAAAAATTAATTGAATGATTTTTTATGTAAAGATGGAGATTATAAAGATGATAATAATCAAAAATGTTTGACTTTAGGAGCACCTGACTAAAATAATTGTTTGTTGATGGATTATTCTAATGAAAATTCAAATTGCTTATTTTGTAATTATGGATATAATTTGATTCCTGGTATTGGATTCAACGAATGTATTCCTAATAATACTTTGTCTATGAACTGTTCTGCAATGTTATTTTAATGCGTAAAATGTTAAAATGGATATTTATCAGAGAATAATTGTTGTAATGAAGAAGAATATTTTGACATAAATGAATAAACATGTGTTAAAAATCATTTTGAATTGAACAACAGATTTTGTAGTAAATTTGATGTTTAATGTCTGGATTGTGATAAAGATGAAATTTTTTATTTGAGTAATGATTCAAAATGTTGCCCTTTTGGATATTATTATAATTAAGATGTTTAGTAATGTGTTTCAATTTCAATTGATTTTTAAATCACTGATGAATCTAAAGCTAACTGTTTGTTTATAAAGGGAAATTCTTATGATTGTATAGATATTTATGATAACAAATCTATAATTGAAATCAATCATTCAACACCTTGTAATTCTTAATAATATTTAACTAATAATAGGTGTTGTAATGAAGGAAAAATGTATTTAAATGGAATATCCTGTACAAATATTGATCAGGTTAATGATTTTAAATATACTAATTGTTTAAGAGTTGATTATGAATCTAATGAATGTATTAAATGTGAAGATTATAATTTATAATATCATTCTTATAAAGGATGTTGTCCTTTTCAAAAATTCTGGAATGATATTGACAAGTAATGTTAATCGGATACTACGAATCCTTTATGTGAATAATTCTAATATGATCAGACCTTTTAAACGTATAAATGTACACAATGTAATGGTTTTCATAATTAAAATAAAAGTTATCCAATATGTTGTGAAGGTTTTTATTTGAATTAAGGTGTATGTACAATAATACTTGGAAATTGTTTGTCTTTAGATGTAAATGGATAATGTTTAATTTGCAAAGATGGTTTTTATTTAAGTGATGGGAAATGTTGTAATTTCGGATGGGGTAATAAAGCTGGTACTTGTTAAATAATGGAGGATATTAACTGCATGATTTCTTAGGAAAATTAAACAATTTGTTCTTAGTGCATATAAGGATTTTATGCACATAATTCAAAATGCTGTCCTTTAGATTATATTTATATAAAAACTTAATGAATAGATGGATGTATTCATGAGGAATCTTTCAATAAATGTCTAGTTTAAAATGAATAATAAGAATGTACTTTGTGTGAAAACGGATTCAATCCTAGTAAGGGAGTATGTTGTTAAAATGGGTTTTATTTGTAAAAAATTGATAATATTTATAGATGTATATAAAATACTTTAGAATTTTGTAATATTTAAAGAGATGATTTTAAGTGTGACACATGTTAAGTAGACTCATTTAGTATGACAAATTTAACAAATTCTCTATTAAGTAAAGAAGGAGATATTAATATATGTTGTAAATAAGATGAAATTTTGTTTAATGGTCAATGTCGAAAAAATTTGAAAATAGAATATTGTGTTTAACAAGAAGGAAATGTTTGTTTTTCATGTAATTAAAAGAGTATTTTTATAAATTAATTTAAATAAAGTTACAGTTGTTGCAATGATTAAAGTATTGAACTCGATTTATATGGTCAATAAAGATGTGTTAATTTTGTTGATTTGACTGATTTATGTTTGAATTTTTCGATTGAAAATTTAAAATGTGAGAAATGTACGGATGGGGCATATTTTTCAAAAGTTAAATGTTGTTAAGAAGGATTTTATTATGACGAATCTTAATAATGTTGAAAAAATAGTTTACCTTATTGTTTGTAACAAAATCAAAATGAATGTTTAAAATGTGCAATTTAAAACACAAGCGGAAGTGATTTGTATCTTTCAAATGGTTATTGTTGTCCCTTATCAACTTATTTTGATTTAAATTTATTTAGATGTGTTAAAGAATAGAAGTTTAATTGTGAAAAATATGAAAATGATTCCAAATGTTTGTCTTGTCCATCAAATTTAAAATAATATGGAAGTTATTGTTGTTCCAATTTCACTTTTTGGGATCAAATTAATCAATAATGTAGAAGTTTCATTTCTCATTGTTAGATATATGAAGAAAACTTTATAAATAACGAATTAGATTATACTTATATCAAGTGTAAGGTTTGTGGTGCAAATTATTCATTATCCAGTGATAAATTGAATTGCTGCCCTAAATATTCCTTTTATGATTCCATTAATAAAAAATGTCTAATAAATCAATTATTGATGAATGTTTTTGAACTTTGTATCGATTGGAGTGAGTAAACATTTTAGTGCCTAAAATGTGTTAAAGGTTACTATCCTTCATTAAAATAAGGTTTTCATAAATGTTGTCCTTTGGGAAAAAGAATAAATGTTCAAACTTAATAATGCGTAAATATTGATTAAGTAGCTCTTCCTTTCTGTGATTAGGAAGATATAAACGGGATATGCATATCTTGTTAATAGGGATATTATCTTGATTAAAATTCTCTTTGTAAAATAAAAATATAAGATTGTTTTAATTTTGACATTGTAAGCGGACAATGCATAAAATGTAAACCATATTATTATATATCCTTCAATCATTGCTGTATATAAGGAAAGTACTGGTCTGTTGGTAGTGGATCTTGTATACAAACAAATCCTATAAATGGTTGTTTGGAATACAAATAAGATGACATAACCAAATGCTAAAAATGTTAAAATGGAAAATATTTATTTTTAAACCAAACAAAATGTATTACAAATGGAAAATTTTGGAATGGAACTTCAGAGATAAATGGAAATGTTCCTTAGTGTGAAATTTATTCAACCTAAAATGATTGTGTAAAATGTTCACCTCGATTTACACTGTAGTTGATTCAAACATATCAACCAAACATAAATATTACCTTCACAATAGATGATGCCTCTTATATAAATCTGTTTCCAAATGTCGGAACAAAAAGTTATTGTTATCCGACATACATTAATTAATGTGATTCTCCATAATTTGAGATAAATTCGGGCCAAACGTAAATAAAATGTCTATAATGTACTAAAAATCATGTATTGACATCAATTCAGCCGGTAGATTAAATCGGAAAATGGGTTGAATTTAAAAAAGTAGATAACTGTAAACTGACTTTAACTTATAAAACTTATAAATATTCAACATATTAATGTATGGAATGTTACTAAGACTATTATTTGAATAACGATTAATGCATTCAAAGAGATAATTCATTCAGTATAAACTGTTTTAAACTTGATTTAAAAAGTAACAATTGCATAGAATGTAAAAAATCATATTCTTTGTTTTAAGGAAAATGTGTTGGACCGAGTAATGCATTGTGTTTAGTTGCAATGAATAATAACAAAGATCAGTGTATTGTTTGTAATGATGAATTAAGTTACACATATAGTACCTCCTATCCTTAATATTAATGCTTAAATATTTAAAATTTTGTTAACGAAAATACTATAGCTGCCCCTCCAATATGGACTCATGGTTTTATTGAAGATTGTCATAAACATCATTAATGTAAAAATGAATATTTGAATAATGTTGGTTTATTAATTTAAAAATACATATCTTGTCATTAATGCGTTGAAGAAACTAGAATTCCTTTTATTTCTTTATCTATAAACAATCAAGGGAATATTATTAGCTTAAAAAAATATTCAATTTGGACGGTTACCAATCAATTATTAATGGATTTTACAGAAGGAAAGGAAAATAAGCAAAGCGAATGTTTCAAAAAAGATCTATCCGAATTTAATTTGAAATAAGGGTAAAATGGTTCAATGTTTCCTTAAAATTGTGGAATAGGAATATTCAATTCCTCTTTAGCTTTAAACTTAGAACATTCAAAACACTCAGTCAATCAAACTTTTGATTATACTAAAGCGAATCCTTTTTGTGTTGAATGCAAACCCGGTTTTAAACCTTTAAGATTAAGCTATTTCAATATGGTTTATGAATGTCAATAAATATTAAATTGTGCCAGTGGAGAAAATGGAAAATCTTTTAATTAGTGTGATGTGTGTGATAGAGGATTCTACTTCAAATATGATGGACTGAATAATAATGGAGGAATTGATAAATCATCATGCTTTAAATCTTAAATAAATCATGATGAGAATTGTTTCGTCTTTAATGAAGAGCTTTAAAAATGTTAAACATGCTTATAAGGATATTCTAAAAATATAGATGGATATTGTGAGGAATTAAAAATGAACAATTGTATTGGAGAAGGTAATTTTGAAACATATTTTGAATTGAATGAATTTGAGCTTGCTTACTATAGAAAAAATAAAGGTTGTTCTATGTGTCCGAATGGTTACTCAAAATTATTAATAACCTCTTCAAATTATGTGTGCCTCAATTCAATTTATGTACCCATATCAGAAAATGGTTCAAAATATGATATGAAATGTGATTATTACTTCAATACTTTATAAAATAATTTATTAAGATGTTTCAAATGTAAATCTGGTTATATTTTAGATTAGAACAATAAATGTATCACAACTACTTAATCTCATAATAATTGTTTGAAAGCAATAGATTCAACTCATTGTAGTGAATGCTCAAGTGAATATATTTTGATTGCAGGAGTTTGTATATAAAAAAATATAGAAAAGTGTTTAGTATATATGGAAAATTAAAATATATAAAAATGTGAAAAATGCCAGGAATATCATTACGTAACATAAGATTATAAATGTGCCATGGGGGAAATCTTTGAATGTCAAGAATATATAAGCTAAACATCCTGTAAAAATTGTTCATCTGATTACTTTTTAACAACAACATCAGAGGGTCATTAGTATTGTATGCCTCTTCATGGATATGATAATAATTGTTTATAAGGTGAAGGATCACTTAGTTATGATGACTTTAGAGCAGGAATTATAAAATGTTTAGTTTGTAAACCTTAGCATATTTTACAGTTATATAATAATCCTCAGGCAGTTTGTTCAAGATTTAATTTAGTAAGTAATTGTATTGAATATAATATCAAAAACGATTTCAGAGATTCAACATTAAAGTGCTCATTATGTAGAGAAGATAATTATTTAAACAACTAATTTAACTGTATCCCAAGAACAAATTTTGTTGATAGATGTTTGAAATATATTTTAAATTAAGATAAATGCGAAGAGTGTGAAATAAATTTTGTATTATCAGCTAATAAACTGAGTTGTTTCCCCTAACCTTCTGGAATATTAAGTTGTCTTTTATATTCAGATGAAAAATTATGTATAAAATGCCACACTTAATATTATCTTAGTAATAATGAATGTCTTTAGGTGGATGACACAAAAATAGTTAATCACTGTTTTTCATATGATGATATTTAAAATTGTGACGAATGTATGGATGGTTATACTTTAGAAGGAGGTGAATGTTTGAAAAATATAGTTGAGCATTGTTAGATTCATGAAATTTCGAATTCTTGTTAAGTATGTGAAGGTGGATATGGATTGAAAGAACAAGATGGTGCGAAAATTTGTATAGTTTTACCTTCAGTTTAAAATTGTGAAGTTCAATCTTAAAATGATCCTTATGATTGCCTAGTATGCAAAAAAAATTATTACTTGAGTGAATAAAGTTGTATACCAGTATAGAGTGAAAAAATCATAGAAAAGTGTATTGATTATGACACAAATTAGGTTTGTCAAAAATGTGAACTGAATTATATCCTCATTAAAGATAAAACTAAATGTGTTTTTAATAATGAGTAGACAGTGTGTGCAAATCTTCAAGAAACTGATTAAAATTTCTGTCTGTTCTGTAACCAGGGATATTCAGTTGCTGATGATTTATCTTGTGAAAAGAGTATTTCCAGTCAGATTAATGGATGTTTTCTGACTGAATATTAAAATAACTTAAAATGTTC
>Ga0075167_10077806_pt1 | contig 12541 bp, 23 predicted proteins | sample JI61114C2RNA_FD_77314 | JGI IMG/M metagenome (GOLD analysis project Ga0075167, IMG submission 77314) | Metatranscriptome of wastewater effluent complex algal communities from Wisconsin, to seasonally profile nutrient transformation and... | ecosystem: Engineered > WWTP > Effluent > Algae...
TTTCGAACACTCTGCTTTTAATCAAAAGTTGAAGAGTGGGACTCTAATTAGTTCCCTTGAGAAAAGTCCTGATTTTTCAAGTTCTGTCCTTTGGGAATGTGAACTTGAGGAGGATGTTAAGTCCTCTGTAGAATCGGCGTTTTACGAAATATTATCTAATGGAATTCGTGGCAATTCAGTGCTTGGGTTAAATCTCCGAGCTAGTTCTTTTAAGAAACCTGAAGATCCGAGTGAATTCGCGTCCAACCTGCTTAAGGTGGCCATCATTAGTGGTATTAAGTCTTGCTTACCTGGAAAAACAATCGAAATCGGACCTTTGTGTCAGTTTGAAATTGTGATTCCTGAATCATTTTATGGTTCGGTTTTAGTAGTTCTCGGTAAGAGAAATGCTAAGATTGTAAAGACAGATATTGTTCATGGCAATAAATCTTTACTAATTTGCGAAGCTGCTGCTGAAAACATGCTTGGCTTCACAAGTGCTTTACGAAACATGACAAAAGGAAAAGGTTTTTTGTCTCAAAAAACTATATTCACCTCGTTGTCACATTTCGAATTTTGAATGTTATATTTTTTGAGAAATATTTTTAGGAGTTTATTTAGAGATGGCTAAGGAAAAATTTGATAGAAGCAAACCACACTTAAACGTTGGAACAATTGGTCACGTTGACCACGGTAAAACAACTCTAACTGCAGCAATCACATCTACGCTTGCTAAATCAGTTGGTGGAAAAAATAAAGCTATTAAGTACGATGAAATTGACAATGCACCTGAAGAAAGAGAAAGAGGGATTACAATCGCTACTTCTCACCAGGAATATGAGACAGCAAATCGTCATTATGCTCACGTTGATTGTCCAGGTCACGCGGATTATGTTAAGAACATGATTACCGGTGCTGCCCAAATGGACGCGGCTATTTTAGTAGTATCCGCTACAGACGGCGCAATGCCACAAACAAAAGAACATATTCTTCTTGCTCGTCAAGTAGGTGTTCCTTACATCATTGTGTATCTCAACAAAGCTGATCAGTTAAAAGACGATGAAAGAGCTGAGATGGTCGAAATGGTAGAAGAAGAAATTCGTGACCTTTTGAAAAAATACAACTTCCCAAAAGAAGGACAAGGACCGATCCCAATCATTCATGGTTCTGCTCTAAAAGCTCTTGAAGGCGAAGATTCTGAACTCGGAATGAAATCTGTTCTTAAGTTAATGGAAGCTCTTGATACATACGTTCCAAATCCAAAACGTGTTACTGACAAGCCTTTCTTGATGCCAGTAGAAGACGTGTTCTCTATTACTGGTCGTGGAACTGTTGCTACTGGTAGAGTAGAAACTGGTGTTCTTAAAATCAACGAAGAAGTTGAAATCGTTGGAATTAGAGATACTACAAAGACTGTTGTAACCGGTATCGAAATGTTCCGTAAATTATTAGACCAAGCAGAAGCAGGGGACAACATCGGTGCTCTTCTTCGTGGTACTAAAAAAGAAGACATCGAAAGAGGACAAGTTCTTGCTAAACCAGGAACCATTACTCCACACAAAAAGTTTACTGCTGAAGTTTACGTTTTAACTAAAGATGAAGGCGGCCGTCATAAGCCTTTCTTCAACAACTATCGTCCACAGTTCTATTTTAGAACCACTGACATCACCGGCGTATGTGCATTGCCAGCTGGAATGGAAATGGTTATGCCTGGGGATAACGTATCGGTGACAATCGAATTGATTCACCCGATTGCAATGGACAAAGGATTAAACTTTGCTATTCGCGAAGGTGGGAAGACTATCGGCTCAGGCGTAGTGGCTGATATAATTGAGTAAAAGTATGACCGGACAAAGAATTAGAGTTAAACTAAGAGCGTTTGATCACAAGTTAGTAGATCAATCTACTTATGAAATCGTTGCGACTGCAAAAAGAACAGGCGCAACTGTTTCTGGTCCAATCCCGCTCCCAACTAAAATTGAGAAGTTTACAGTACTAAGATCGCCTCACGTGAACAAAAAGTCACGTGAGCAATTCGAAATGAGAACACATAAAAGACTTATCGATATCTTAAACACAAATGAAGATACAGTAGAAGCATTGATGAAACTTCAACTCCCTGCAGGTGTATCGGTAGATATTAAGTCTTAAGGAATAATTATGACTAAGGGTTTAATTGGTAAAAAATTAGGCATGTCGCATATATATGCGGATAACGGGAATATGATTCCTGTAACTGTAATAGAAGTGGGTCCTTGTTTTGTTTCTCAGGTTAAAACTGTAGAAACAGACGGCTACTCAGCTGTTCAGTTAGCATTTGGCAACACTAGAGAAACACAACTCACTAAGCCAGAAGTATCTCATCTTGCCAAAAACAATATCTCTCCAAAGAGATATTTAAAAGAATTCGAGCTAACCGGGGATGCTCCCTCTGCTGGCTCTGAAATCAAAATAGCAGATATTTTCAAAGACAATGACATTGTAAAAGTAACTGGAATTAGTAAAGGAAAAGGATTTCAAGGGGTCGTGAAAAGATATGGTCACAGAGGTGGTCCTGCTGCTCACGGTTCTAGATTTCATCGTCATCCCGGATCTATGGGTGCGAACTCAACTCCTTCAAGAGTATTCAAGGGTGTGAAACTTCCAGGTAGAACAGGAAGTCTCAAGACCTCTATCAAGAATTTGAAAATTGTTAAAGTGTATGAGGATAAGAACATACTTTTAGTATCAGGCTCTGTTCCAGGTCCTGAGAAGTCAATCATTACGATTGAGAAGTTGTAAAAGGGAAAGGAATTTATATGAAAGCCAGGAAATATTCTAAAAACGGACAATCTCTTGCTGAAGTAGAATTACCAAGCGAAATCTTTACAAATAAGATTAGCAAAGGTGCCATCTACGATGCAATCAAAGCAGAGAATGCAAATTTAAGATCCGGAAATCATTCTACAAAAGATAGAGGCGAAGTGAGCGGTGGTGGTAAAAAACCTTGGTCACAAAAAGGAACTGGTCGTGCTAGACAAGGTTCTTCTCGTGCTCCTCATTGGGTTGGCGGTGGTGTGATTCATGGTCCTAAGCCAAGAGATTATTCCATTCCACTTTCTCGTAATGTTAAGAAAGTTGCTGTTGTTTCCATTCTAAACAAAAAAGCTTCTGAGAGCAAAATCAATATCTTAGAAGATGTTTCTATGACGAAGTTTAGCACTAAAGAAGTTTTCAACTTATTCAAGACAATGGGCGTTACAAATGGTAATTTCAGTCTAGTAGTTTCTGGCGAAGACAAGTTCTTAAAAGCTTCTACTCGAAACATTCCAACACTGAAATACGTAAACGCTAAGAGAATCGTATGTAGAGACATTCTTTACAATAACAATCTAGTTATTACAGAGAGTGCCTTGAAAGAAATCGTAAATCAATACAAGGATGCAAGTAAATGAATCTAGATAGCATAATCATTGCTCCTATCATAACTGAAAAATCCCAAGCTTCCCAAGAGATTGGAAAAGAAATCGGAAAAAGAACTGTAAAGTATACCTTCAAAGTTCATCCAGATGCTAATAAGGTTATGATAAAAGAAGCAGTTAAAAAAATCTTTCAGGTTACACCAAGCTCTGTGAATGTAATCATGTATCATGGCAAAATGAAGAAATTTAGAAATTTTCCTTCTAGAAGACCACATTGGAAAAAAGCAATCGTTACATTTGAAAACGGTGCTGTTCTAGAATTCGGTAAGGGAGTTTAAGTATGGGTATCAGAAAATTTAAGCCTACTACTGCAGCTACTCGTTATAAATCCGTTCTGGATTTTGCTGAGATAACTGTAGATAGACCACATAAGCCACTCACAACAACTGTTAAATACTTTGCAGGTCGTGGGGACGGTGGTAAAATATCCGTTAGACGCAAAGGTGGACGCGTTAAACGTAAATATAGAATTATTGATTTTAAAAGAGTTAAATACGGAGTTCCTGCTGTTGTAAAAACACTTGAATACGATCCATACAGAACTTCTTTCATTGCTCTCATTTCTTATAAAGACGGGGAATTCGCATACATCCTCGCTCCTGAAGGATTGAAAGTAGGTGACGTAATTGTTTCTGGTGAGAATGCTGAGATTAAGATTGGAAATTCTCTTCCACTCGATAAGATTCCTCCTGGAACAGATGTTCATAATATTGAACTCAATCGTGGAAAAGGAGCTCAAATGGCTCGCACTGCTGGATCTTTTGCAACTGTTGCAGCTAAAGACGGCGACTATGTTACTCTTAAACTTCCTTCTTCTGAAGTTCGTAAGATTCGTAAAGAGTGCTACGCAACAATCGGAATCGTTGGAAACAAAGACCACAACTTAGTTTCGATTGGTAAAGCAGGAAGAAACAGATGGTTAGGAAAGAGACCAAAAGTAAGAGGGGTGGTAATGAACCCTGTCGATCACCCACATGGTGGTGGGGAAGGTAAAACTTCCGGTGGTAGACATCCTGTTAGCCCTTGGGGTCAACCTACAAAAGGTTATAAGACCAGAAGAAAAGCAAGACCTAGCGATAAGTTTATCGTGCAAGGTAGAAAAAGAAATAGGAATAGAGGAAATTAATTTATGTCCAGAAGTCTTAAAAAAGGTCCTTTTATTGATGACCATTTAATGCGCAAAATAACCAAGATGAATTCGGAAGGAAATAAAAAACCTTTCAAGACTTGGTCAAGAAGAAGCACTGTATTTCCAGATATGATTGGACATACAGTAATGATTCACAATGGGAATAAATTTATTCCAGTTTATATCAATGACAACATGGTTGGACATAAGTTAGGTGAATTTGCTCCAACTAGAACTTATCGTGGTCACTCCGGTGCCGATAAGAAGGTTAAAAAATAGGAGTCTCTAATGGAAGCTAAAGCTGTAGCAAAATATGTAAGAGTTTCTGCTAGAAAAGCAAGACTAGTGGCTAATGAAGTAAGAGGCTATGATTATACAGAAGCTGTTGATATTCTTAAGTTTACTCAAAAAAGAGTAGCTGACGAAATTCTAAACGTAGTTAACTCTGCGGCGGCTAATGCAGTAGTAGCCGATGCAAAGATTGATTTAACCAAAGTCTACATCAAGAAGATTTATGTAGAAGATGGACCGATCATGAAACGTTTTAAAGCAAGAGCTAGAGGCCGTGCTTCTAGAATCAGAAAGCGTTTAAGCCACATCACTGTAGTATTATCAAATTAATAGGAAGATATTGAATGGGACAGAAAGTTAATCCAGTCGGCTTAAGGGTCGGTATTACAAGAACCTGGGATTCAATTTGGTTTGCGAAAGAAGACTATACCAAGAATCTACATGAAGATATTAAAATTAGAGAATTTCTACAAACTAAATTTAAGAATTCTTCGCTTGTGAAAGTTGTTATCGAAAGATTTCCAGAAAAAATCAACGTTAACCTACATACTGCAAAACCAGGCGTTGTAATTGGTCAAAAAGGACAAAACATTGAGAACGTGAAAACTCTTCTCAAGCCTATGTCAGATAAACCAATAAATATCAACATCATTGAAGTAAAAAAACCAGAGACTGTTGCACAAGCAATCGCTGAGACAATCGCAACTCAAATTGAGCAACGTATGCCTTTCAGAAGAGTAATGAAAGCAGAACTCAGAAGAGCCATGAGAGGTGGAGTAGAAGGAATTAAGATTTCTATTTCTGGCCGACTCAATGGGGCTGATATGGCAAGAACTGAAAGTTACAAAGATGGTCGTATTCCTCTTCATACTCTCCGCGCAAAGATTGATCTTGGTATGAAAGAAGCTCTTACAACTTTTGGTCAAATCGGTATTAAAGTTTGGACTTATGCAGGAGATCATATCTCCAGTTCCAATGAAGAAGTAGAAGATAAATACGCTGTTAAACGTAGAACTAATTAATAGGATCCGGTAACTTATGTTAGCACCTAAAAGAGTAAAATATAGAAAGTGGCACATCGGCAGACTGAAAGGTAAAGATGAAGTAGCCAATAAAGTTTCCTTTGGAGAGTTTGGTCTAATGGCTATTACCTCCGGAAGAATCACAGCAAGACAAATAGAAGCTGCCCGTGTATCTATCAATAGAAGAGTAAAAAGAGGCGGAAAATTATGGATTAGGATTTTCCCTCATACTCCGGTTACCAAAAAACCAGCTGAGACTAGAATGGGTAAGGGAAAAGGAAATCCAGAATTCTGGGTATCTGAAGTTCGCCCAGGAAGAGTTTTATTTGAAATGAGTGGTATTGATGAAGCAGCGGCTAAGAAGGCTTTAACTCTTGCTTCTTACAAACTTCCCATTCATACTGAATTTGTGAAGAGGACTTTGATATGAAGTTAAAATTAAAAGACATTAAAGATGCTGATATATCTACACAGCTTGCAGAAGCTAGAAAGGAACTAAGAACTCATCGTTTTCAATATGTAGTGGCTCGTTCCCTTGAGAACCCAATGGTAATTAGAAATTTGCGTAAGAAAGTTGCAAGACTTCTGACTGTGAAAAGAGAAAGAGAAATAGCTGCTGCGAAGGCAGCTAAGAAATAAGGATAAAACTTATGGAAGAAAAAGTAGAAGTAAAAAAACGCAAAACAGTTACCGGCAAAGTAGTTAGCACTAAAATGGCTAAAACTGTTGTTATGGAAATTGAGTTTAGACAAAATCACCCTATGTTCAAAAAGATTACCCGTAAGACATCTCGTCTTAAAGTGCATGATGAAAAAGGGGAATGTAAAGAAGGCGATGTAATTGTAGCAATGGAAACTCGTCCATTATCTAAACAAAAAAGACACACACTTTTAAAAGTTGTAGAGAGAGCGAAATAAAATGATTCAAATGCAAACATTTTTACAGGTAGCTGATAACTCTGGAGTAAAGAGAGTTCAGTGCGTTAAGGTTCTTGGTGGATCTAAGAAACGTTATGCGACAATCGGTGATGAGATTATTGTAGCAGTAAAGGACTCTCAGCCTGCATACGGTTTAAGAGATTCTATAGGAAAGAAAGTTCATACAAAAGCTGTGCAAAGAGCTGTAGTTGTTAGGACCAGAAAAGAAATTAGAAGACCAGATGGAAGTTATATCCGTTTCGATGATAATGCAGTTGCTATTATCGACGAAAAAGGAAATCCAAAAGGAACTCGTATTTTTGGACCGGTAGCTCGTGAACTTAGAGACAAGAAGTTTATGAAAATTATTTCTCTAGCACCAGAGGTATTATAAAATGGCAAACAAATTACCTTATCGTGGCTCTGAGCCAACGAAGTTTAAGAAGATTAAACTAAAAAAAGACGATGAAGTTATCTGCATCGGTGGCGCAGATAAAGGAAAAAAAGGGAAAATCCTTTCTATTGATAAAAGAAAAGATCGTATCTTTGTAAGTGGTATTAATAAAAGAAAAAAATACGTTAGACCAACACAAGAAAACCCTCAAGGTGGAATCATTGAAATCGAAAATTCGATTCATATTTCCAACGTAATGCTCTATGATTCTAAAAAGAAGAAAGGGGCAAGAGTAGGTTTTGAAGTAAAGAATGGTTCTAAAGAAAGAACTCTTAAATCGAAAGGTTAATCATGGAACAATCAAGATTAAAAAAGAAATACAACGAAGAAATTAAACCAGCATTACTTAAAAAGTTTAATTTCAAATCTCCTTCTCAGGTTCCTAAGATCGAAAAGATCGTATTGAACGTGGGAATGGGAGAAGGACACTCTAATCCGAAGGCATTAGAATCCGCACTAGATACTTTGGCTGCAATAAGTGGTCAAAGAGCAGTTAAGACTGTTGCTAAGAAATCAATCGCTGGGTTCAAACTCAGAGAGAAGATGAATATTGGTTGCATGCTTACTCTTCGTGGGGAAAAAATGTTTGAATTTTTGGACAGGTTTATAAATGTGGCTTTACCGAGGGTTCGGGACTTCAAGGGTGTTAATCCAAAGGGTTTTGATGGTCGTGGGAACTACAATCTGAGCATTAAAGAGCAAATCATCTTTCCAGAGATTCAATTCGATAAGGTTCACAGTATGCATGGTATGAACATCACCATGGTAACAAGTACAAAATCTGATGAAGAGGCATACGAACTACTTGCTGGTTTCGGAATGCCCTATAGAAAAAAGTAGGAGACTTAAAATTTTATGGCTAAAACTTCCATTATAGCTCGGCAAAATAAAAAGCCAAAGTTTAAAGTTAGAACATACAATCGTTGTGCTCTATGCGGTAGACCTCGTGCTTTTATAAGAAGATTCGGAATGTGTAGAATTTGTTTTCGTGAGTTAGCTAGTACTGCTCAAATTCCAGGTGTGACTAAGTCATCTTGGTAGAATAAGGAAAAATATATATGAGTTTATCAGATCCAATAGCAGATATGCTTACTAGAATCAGAAATGCAGGCAGTGCTAAACACCCTGTTTGCAAAGTTTCTGGCAGTAAGATTAAGAATTCAATCCTTGCCATCATGAAGGAAGAAGGTTTTATCACAGACTTTCAGGAAACAAAAGTCAATAATATTCCTGAATACACTGTTACCTTGAAATATGACGATACTCGCCGTCCAGTTATACGTGAAATCGAAAGAGTTTCTAAGCCTGGTAGACGTGTATATATCCAATCGGAAGATATTAAGCCTGTAAAGAGTAATCTTGGTATTTCGATTATTTCTACTTCCAAAGGGATTATGAGCAATAAGAAAGCTATGAAATTAAAAATTGGAGGAGAGGTTATTTGCAAGGTATCCTAATCGGATCCAGCAAATATCTTTAAGAGTATGTCTAGAGTAGGTAAAGATATAGTAACCCTCCCGGTTAAAACGGAAGTTAAGCAAGCGGGAGATAAGATCGAAGTAAAAGGTCCACTCGGAACTTTAAGCACTCCTTTATACAAAGGTATAACAATGAGTGTAGATGGAAACGTTGTTAAGTTTGCTCGTGCGAACGAAGAAAAACAAACGATAGCACTCCATGGACTGGTAAGAGCATTATTCAATAATTGTGTAAAAGGTGTTTCTACTGGTTGGGAGAAAAACCTTGAAATCTTCGGAGTTGGTTTTAGAGCACAAAAGAAAGGTTCTAATTTAGTGATGAATTTAGGATTCTCCCATGAGGTTGTGTTTCCTGAGCCACAAGGAATCAAGATTGATGTAGTTGATCAGTTGAAAATTAAAATCACTGGTGTAGATAGACAACTCGTTGGTCAAGTTGCTGCAAATATTCGTGGATTTAAAGAGCCTGAGCCTTATAAGGGGAAAGGAATTAAATACGCTAACGAGTATATCAAGCGTAAAGCTGGAAAAACTGGTAAGAAATAATGATTAATAAACAAAAACATAGACCTGGTCAAGAAAGAAGAATCGAAAGAGCAAGATTTAAGTTAAAACAAAACGGGGACAGACCTCGTTTAGTTTTTAACAAAACAAATCGTTATTTAATAGCTCAAGTAATTGATGATACTGCTGGCAAGACAATTGCTTATGCAGTGTCTTCTGAGAAGAGTTTTCCAGTGCAAGGCTATTCAAAAAAGAACAAGCAAGCAGCAACTGAGCTTGGAAAGTTAATAGCTGAAAGAGCAAAGAGCAAAGGTGTAAGCAAAGTAATGTTAGATAGATCTGGTATCATCTATCATGGTAAATTGGCTGCATTCGCGGATTCAGCAAGAAAAGAAGGATTGGAGTTTTAAATGGCATACATGGACGAAGAAGCAAAAGAGTTTAGCGAGAAAGTTGTAAAAATTGATCGCGTAGCAAAAGTCGTAAAAGGTGGTCGTAGATTTTCTTTCAACGCTTTAACTGTTGTAGGTGATTCAAAAAATAGAATTGGAATTGGGTTTGGAAAAGCAAATGAAGTTCCAGATGCAATTCGTAAATCTATAGAATCTGCAAAAAAGAACCTTTTTAAAATCAATATAATCGGTCATACTATTCCTCACGAAGTAGTTGGAAAATTTAAATCTGCAAGGGTTTATCTTAAGCCTTCTTCTCCTGGAACTGGAATTATTGCCGGAGAATCTGTTCGTTCAGTAGTAGAAAAAGCGGGAGTGCAAGATATTCTTACAAAGTCTTATGGTTCCGGTAACCCTTTGAATATTGTGAAAGCAACATTTGAAGCGCTTAAAAAATTAGAAACTCCTGTTATTGCTGCTAAGAAGCGTGGAATACCTTTAAAGAAACTCTTTGGTCAAGGAGAGATCTAAAATGGATAAAATTAAAATTACTCAAGTTAAAAGTTCCATAGGAACTATTCCAGTGCACCGCAAGACTTTAAAAGCACTTGGCTTAAGAAAAATTGGTAGCTCGAAAGTGCATAGCAAATCTCCAGCAATAATGGGGATGCTACGCTCTGTAAACTATTTAGTAAATGTGGAAAAGGCGTAATCTATGTCTAATCAAAGTAAAAAAAGCAATCGTGTAAAACCTTCTACTGCCTTTGGTGCAGCTAGAAAAACTAAAAAAGCAGATGCAAATACTGCTAATTTAATTCCTTTACCAAAAGGAGCAAAGAAAGAGCGCAAGAGAATTGGACAAGGTCCTGGCTCTGGAATGGGAAAAACTTCTACTCGTGGACAAAAGGGGCAAAAAGCAAGAGCTTCCAGCATGAGAAGAGGGTTTGAAGGTGGTCAAATGCCTTTACACAGACGTATGCCTAAAAGAGGTTTTACTAATATTTTTCATGTTGTATTCCAACCTGTTAATCTTGGTGATTTAACTAGATATAATCTCTCTGGGTCTGTAACGCCTGAAATTTTAGAGCAGAAAGGTCTTATTAAGGATGCTGCGGGATTGATTAAAGTATTAGGCACTGGAGATTTAAAGTCTTCTGTTTCTATTGTAGCTGATGCTTGCTCTAAATCGGCACTTGAAAAATTACAAAAGCAAGGTGGTACTTTCACTGCAAGAGTGAAAGCTAAACCGGAGACTGCTAAGAACTAAAATATGCTAAGTGTAATAACAAATATTTTTAAAATCCCTGAGTTAAGAGCAAAAATTCTTTTTACGGTCTTTATGCTCTTACTCTTCCGTATGGGAACTCATGTTACTATTCCTGGAATTAATAGCTTGGTAGTTTCAGGAATTACTTCTGACTCCACTGATGGACTTTTGGGAATGGTAGATTTATTTGCAGGTGGGGCTTTGCTTAAGTTCTCCATTTTTGCTTTGGGAATTATGCCTTATATATCTTCTTCCATTATTATGCAACTTGTTATGGTGCTTATCCCTCAATTACAGAAGTTACAGAAAGAAGGGGAAGAAGGCCGCAAGAAGATTAACCAATATACAAAATTTGGTACTATTATTCTTTGCGTCGTTCAAAGCTTAGCTGTAATTTATATGGCAAAGAACTGGTCTACTGGGACTGGAGTGAATCCAGCTCGTTATCCTGGATTGATTAATCCTTACGTTCAAAGTTTCTTTGTTCCACTGGGAATCTTAACGATCACTACTGGAACAATTCTTTTAATGTGGATGGGAGAACAAATCACTGAAAAAGGGATTGGAAATGGTATTTCCTTGATTATCTTTGCAGGTATCATTGGACGTATGCCAGAGGCATTCTTACAACTCTTTACAACAGATAAAGCTGATCCTTTACCAATCTTGATCTTGTTTGTTATTTTCATATTCCTTATTTACTTTACTATTTATTTAACACAAGGAACTAGAAAAGTTCCTCTACAGTACGGGAAGCAAATGGTTGGAAGAAGAATGGTTCAGGCAAAGAGCCAAAGCATTCCATTTAAAGTAAATGGGGCAAACGTAATGCCTATCATCTTTGCTTCTAGTTTAATATTATTTCCTCAGACAATTGTTCAGTGGCTTTCTTCAAATAGTGGTCAATGGGCAGGATGGGCAGTAATTTTGGATTTCTTTAATCCATTCTCAACTATCTGGTACCGCTCTATATTTTATTATTTTTGTTACACTGGTTTAATTATTTTCTTTGCATACTTTTATACCGCTATTCAATTCAATCCTCAAGAATTGGCTGAGAACTTAAAAAAATATGGTGGATTTGTTCCAGGTATTCGTCCAGGAACTGATACAAAAGTATATATCGAAAAGGTTTTAAATAGAATTACTCTACCTGGTTCCATTTTTCTAGCAATGCTTGCCTTGTCTCCTTATATTATCATTAGATTTTTGGACTTGGGAAACAACACGGGTGGCGGTGCTTTAGTATATACATTTGGTGGAACATCTTTATTAATCATGGTTGGGGTAACCCTTGAGACTCTAAAGCAAATTGAAGCACAGTTGCTTATGAGAAATTACGATGGCTTTATGAAAAAAACTAAGGTTAAAGGTAGATAATACGATGAAACGACTAATTTTTATGGGTCCACCGGGTGCAGGAAAAGGTACACAGGCTAAAATCGTCTGCAAGGAATACAGTATTCCTCAGGTATCGACAGGTGATATTTTAAGAGATTCCATAAAAAATTCTACTGAAGCGGGTCTCCGTGCCAAAAAGTTTATGGATGCCGGCGATTTAGTTCCAGATGAAGTCGTGATTCAAATTATTAAAGATAGATTAAAAGACCCCGATTGTAAACATGGTTTTTTATTGGATGGATTTCC
>Ga0075167_10005889_pt1 | contig 12501 bp, 8 predicted proteins | sample JI61114C2RNA_FD_77314 | JGI IMG/M metagenome (GOLD analysis project Ga0075167, IMG submission 77314) | Metatranscriptome of wastewater effluent complex algal communities from Wisconsin, to seasonally profile nutrient transformation and... | ecosystem: Engineered > WWTP > Effluent > Algae...
TTATCAATGACTCAATCTTATTCAAACATAGTTATATTATAAGATTAAGTCGGATTTATATTTCTTTCAAGCCTTGTTTAGGACTACTTGCTGTGAGTTGGGCCTTGGTAAGGGTCTTACTGAAGGTCCTGATTCTAGGGAAGTTGATTAGGATTGGCTCATCAATTTTGATTCTCCTCCTGCAACATAAACAAGCATTGTAACATATTTGGTATGAAGTTTGAAAATTAGCTTGTATATGACTCCGAATATTTCCTTCTTGCTTGAAATCTCAACAATCACTCCTGATTTCAGGTCTGGGTTATTCTTTTGTGCCCATCCGATGACCTATTGAGATTCTCCATTCATGTTCTACACAGCAAATCCAGTCTCTATATTGATCTTAGCTAGTTCACTTAGTATTGTTACTTTCTTGGTTACTGAGTCTATTTCTACTTCGATCTTGTAATAGTCTTGCTTCAAGAAAAAGAAGCAAACATATCTAATTAAGAACAGGTCGCTTCGTTGTTTTGCACCGATTAATTGAGCATTTTGTAGGAAACCTCCTTCTTTGGACAAAATTTATCTGTGCACTCTTTCGAAATTAGAATTATGTGCCAAATCATTTATCTTTAATATGGCGAAATGTTCAGAGTGAGAATATGATTATTGTTCTTGAATTTGGTTCTTCTGATTCACAATTGGGATTTCGATAACTTGGTTAAAGAAGTTCAATTCCATGGCCATATTATCTTTGTTTACTGAACCCTGCACATGATAAGTTTTTCCATTACTGTTATACATAGCGGAATATGAGTATTTGACTCCACTGTCTTCTCTGTAAACTTTTTGGACTCTTGATTATGCAACTTATGAATGCTTCTACTTTAAGTATTGGTTGAAGTTTTTGAAGTACCCTTCTCCTTGAAGTTATTCGTCTGAGAGCTCGCTGTATTTTTATCCTCCCAAGCTAAATTATCTTCCAGCTAGTACAATGACTCTTTGGAAGGATTATTCAAAGTAGATAATATACTTGAGAACCTCGAGACCATTTTTGAAGAAGATTTTGTAATTGAATCTTTGATTGCATAGTTATAGGACTTAGACAGATTGAATGACGGCATTAGACAGAGTAGGATAGTTCTTCTTTGCGTATTCAACTACAAATTTGATATTCTTGTCATTTGAGAAGTTCTATAATGGTTGATATCCATAGGCAATATCGGCATCAATGTTTAATTTAGACTTCTATGGTTGAGTAGTGCCGACCTTACTGAAATCTTATATTTCAAATGATTGAGTAATTGGGTTAATTGATATCTTTGCTTCATACACTTCCTTGTCATTCTTCTCAGTGTTGATGTAGTAGACTTTGTACTATTCTGAATCGAGTGTCTATTTGGCAGCAACATGAACAACATTTGACTGTTCAAGCACTGATTGATACTGAGTCTTAAGATATTCATCGGCTTTCTTGAACAAATCGTTCTTTTAGAGGGTTTTGATTTCAGTAACTGTTTTGAATTATTCATCCTGTTTTACATTTTGGAGCTTGCTGAGAATATCAAATTTCTATTGGTCAACGGGGTTAAGCTTGAGCTCGCTTGGTTTAGGTTAATCTCTGACTAATATTGTTGTTTATGAATCTTCATGAACAATTGTTTTGTTTTGTAAAACTGTCACCTAATTGTTGAAGCTATTGATGTTTAGTTGGATTTGTTGAGGAGATTTATCCTAACTCTTGAGAAGGATAGTAAGTTCTTGATTTTATCCATAGTTCTCTTTCACAACTGATGATATATTGTATCCTTTTGTGATTTCAGATCCTAAGTATTATTTAACCTTAGAGTATGTCTCATCGTGTTTGTATGTCTATACATCAGTGAATACAGTTTGTCTGGTTTGGGTAACTGAATCTATTTTTTACTCAACGACAACGACTTTACGTTCTTCTTTTGATGGCTCATACTTAATGATGTCAACAACTACAGTTTATTTGGTTTTTGGGTTCACTTCAAATATAATAGTAGCTTCTTCTGATGTTGATGTTTTTACTTGCGCCTTATATTATTCTACGAAGTTAGTTACTGACTTTTACACTTTTACAATTTATCGAACATCACTTTTAATTACTGAACTTGTTTTATTGACTTGTTCAATAGCTTTTACAATCTAAGTTTGTTAACTGACCTTGACTGTTTCATAAACAATTTCCTTGGGCTTGGTAGGAACATATGGTTCAGAGAATTACTGGACATCCAAAACTTTAACTACTTTTTATCTTTGAGAGTCATAAGTAAACTTAATTTATTTGACTTTCTCATTTTGATCAACCGTCACAACAGTGAATTGTTTTTATTATACTGAAGCAGTAATGCTTTTAATTTATTCAGTTTTGAAATTAACAACCTTGGTGGCCTCAGATATGACAGTTCTAACTGTAGGAACTACTTTTTATATTTGCTCAATCTTATTTGAAGTTACAACTTTATAACCTTCTTCAGTAACTTTTTCCTCCAAGAATACGGCTTTTCTTTCTTATTTCTTAACCAAGGTAGTTGATGTTACTTATTATGTCTTTCCTGTCTGCACATCAGTGACTACAGTGTAACTGACATCCTTGTAGCTGACTTATGTAATAGTTTTCTCACCTACTCTCTATATCACTACTTTTTATGGCTTAGTCTCTTTGATTTATGGGTGATTAGTTTTAATTTATTTGATTGTCTATTGGAGGTGATAATCTTTTTTGATAACTTCCTAGTATAATGTGCTACTAATGACAGTTTGGGATACTAGTTTGCTGACATCAACCTAGTGAATCTGTTCTTTAGTAACTTCTTTCTAAGCAATAACCGTCACTTCGTTGGTCTTCTTATCTGTCAGTGTCACAATCACCTTGCTTTCAGTTTCTGAAGTTTTGACTACTAAAGTTGTTCTAATATTATCAACTTCAGTCTTGGTGACTGTTGAGACTACTGTACTATTCTTTGAAATTGTTTATTCTTTAACAAGCTCTTTAACTATATTTTGAATGACTTGTGATTCTTTAATAACCTTGACATCATTGGTTGTTTGAATTTGACTGCCAGTCACTACATCAACTGTGAACTGGGTTGTGCTAGCTGCTTCGTAGGATGTAGTTTATTAAGTCTTCTGTATTTTGGCTGGTCGATAAGAAATCACTGTAACTTTTCTTTCTGATGAAGTTACAGAGCACACTAATGTGGTGGTTCCAAATTTGGTGACAATTTCGAATGCATAATTTACACCATACAATGTAGTGGATCGGGCTACTTTAGAAATATCGGAAACAACAAATCTCTAAACTTTGGATTATTGGGATAATCTCTAAATTATGTACATAATCTATGGACTAGAATATTATTCCCTTGGAACGATTCTTGAGGGATGGATGACTCCAGGAATAAATGGAGGAACTTGATCAGATGGTTTTGGTTCTTTATCTTCCTCTGGTGTTATGACTCCAGGAATAAATCTAGGAATTGATTGAGATGTATCTCCTTCTTGAGGGTGTATAATTCCAGGAACAAATGGAGGTACTGGATCGGAAGATTAGATGTTGATTATTTTAACTTCGTTGGTCTTTTCATTGAATACTACACTGATTTGATTTTGTTAGGTTTCTGTCTTGGTAATAATGGTGTATGTATTTCCCACCGAAGTTTCAGTAGACTGAATTGAAGCTATATCTTTCTGGGAAATTGTGATTTGTTTTTAGAGATTTGAAATGACTTTGGTGAAACTTTTGTCAACAGAAACTAAAGACTCAACATCATTAGTGAATATTGTGGTTTTACCTTAGGTTGTAGTTTTGGTATCCAAGACAATCGATTTTATCTATTCGATTTCTGATGGTTGTTCCACCAAACTAAATGTATCCTTCTCACTTAAATATGTGATCACAACTCTGAAGTCTTGCTCTCTAACCGTGAAGATAAATGTAAACTTGGTAACTTTGGAAGTCACTTACTCAATGTTGACATTTGAAGGCTTAACTAACTTGAATCTAGTAAGTGTGGAGTACACATAGTCAACGGCTTTTTTCAATACCACATTGTTGACCACAACTTAGTCATACATAACACTGGATATCTTAATTTAGCTTTCAGTGTTTGAAACCTTTTGATATACCTCAGAAATACTAATGCGTTGGCTATCAACAATTTTGACTTAGGAAGTTTTTGTGTCGATGGTGGTGATAACTTAAGTAGTTGCCTTTTCAGAATGGAAAATGATCCTTTACTCAATAACTTGGTCGTATTTTTTAGTAGTTGTAGAAATTATCTCAGCATTTCTTAACTCAGTGATGTTTCTAACGACAGCTTATTGGATTTTGGTTGTAATGACATCATTTTGGATCACAGTTTTGTCAGTAGTGATGGTTGTCTTAACTCCTGTTGTCGAATCCACTTTAACGAAGGTGTGGGAAGACTATTTCTGTACAGTTTATTTCTATTGGGTTACCTGGGTTTGTTCAATTACTTTGACTTAGGATGTGAACTTATCAACAGTGACTTTCACAACTTATTAGCCTTTTGATGTTTCTACGGTAACTTCATAGAATTTAATGGTTGAAGTAGATTTTAATTATTCTACCTTTAATACTTTTTCTTGATGAACCACATTAGTAATCTCTTGGATTACTGATTTGACCTATTTGGTCTACCATTTGGATTCATGAATCTATTTGGAAGGCTCAGGTTTTTAAGCTGGCTTAACATTTATAACAGAAATTTGTTATGTTTACATGACCACTACGTTCTTGGTCTCTTTATTGTAGTAGTAAGTAGTCTGTTAGAATTATTGCTGCTCGGATTTTTGTGAGATGACTGTGTATACGATTCCGAAAGCTTTCTCTTCAGAAACGACTGTCTTAACATCGTTAATTTGGACCTAACTTATGAATTGATTGACAACAACTTTAAAGTTTGAGTCAACTTTCTCCATAATTTGGACACTTGTTGCGTTGATTGTCTTGGTTCCTTCTGTGGTGGTTCTGGTCTCAACAGTTCCTGAAACAATTTCAGTGGATATTTTCTATTCGAAAGTACGGATCCCTTCCTTCTTCTCGTTACTAATGACTGTGATCTTCTTGTCTTCATAAGAGAATTCAGTAATCGTCTTATTGCCTACTTATTGAATTGTGACTCGAGTAGGGGTTACATTGATAACTTATGTATATTTTTGAGTAACCTATTCCACAATGCTTTGAAGGTAAGTGTCTTTCTGAATTACGGATTGATACATAGCTTGGGTGACTACTACTTACTGTACAATATCTGTGACATTTTTACGTTACTACAATAGCCCAGTATAGTAGATTGTCTCTTAGCTGATGACCTCAACTTTCTTGGGTTATTTCTTGTCTACGATTGTCACTACAACCTTTTGCTCGTTAGTCTTGGATTGTTCCTGGATCACCAATGTAGTTTGAATGGTGCTTTAAGAGGTTTTGGTGACTGCAGAGACAACTTCGCTGACTTTTGAGACTTTCTTTTCCTCAACTATCTTCTTCATTACATTTTGAATTGATTCAGTTTATTTAATGACCTTTACGTCATTGGTAACAACAATTTAGGAGCCTGTGACTGAGTCAAATCTAATTTAGGTTGTGGAGTTGATTGTCCTGATTGGCTATGGTTGGGCGTATTGGTCGGGTTTATAACTGATAATTGTGTATTTATTGTCAGTTGGGTTCTTGATGGCTGTTACTGTTCCCTACACTGTTAGGCTGTGCACAACTCTAATGACAAAGGTGTCGACCTTTGGATTTTGCTCGATCTTTATACTGGTAATTTGGACATCTGAAGGAAGATTTCTGCTTTTGATGATCTATTATTTGAGAGTCTGGTATTCGCCTGATATAAGTTTATCCTTGGGAACTTCGAAGATAATCGATTGGATGTCTTTTATTGGCAATTTTTAAACTTGAGTTTTGGTTGACTGTGTTTTAAAGTCAGAAATATAAATTTATTGTGTATTTTTATTAATCTAGACTTTGGTCTCCAAAATTTAGCTTCCCTTCTTGGTGATGATTGTGTACTCATTCACATTCTTTAGCTCTCTAATAAGAACCGAATTAACTTCTGATGAACTTATAGTTGAAATTTATTTGGTCACTTGTTCAATAACTTTGGTGTATTCAACATTGGTCTTCTATAGGGTTTTGATATCATTGGTTTCAGTTATCTTTCTATTGAATTCATCAAGAACAACCTTTGTTTCAGTACTTGGGATCAATTATGGAAGGGTTGTGATATCGATGATCTTCATTACAAATCCCTTGTTGGTCTGTTTCTATTATCCAAGGAATACAACTCGAGTCTTCCTTGAAACTCCTCCAATAGTTACTGGGAAAGTCATTACCACCTACACAGCACTAGATCCTGAGGTTGAAGTGCTACTTATACTTTTGTATTGTTTGACTTGGGTAATGTCTGGTATTTTGGATTCATAAGTATAGTCAGCCTTTCTTAAAACATCTAAAGAGCTTTGAATAAAAGAGTATTTTTTCATTGCTTCAGACAGTTGAGATTTTGGAATTTCAAGATATTATTTTTAGGCTGGCATGGTTAAAGTCTATCCTTTGATGGTGAATTTCTATTATTAATTAATTGAAACTTGGCCAGTTCTACTGTCAACTATTACTCTATAGTCAACTCCTTCGTTGGTTTCCTTATTGACGAATCTAACATGATGCTCAACACTTCTCTGGAATCTGCTGACTGTTTAGCTGTCCACTGTGTACCCAGTTTTGGTTAAAGATTTTTGTTTCTCTAGTACATCAATGACTTTGGTGAAGGTCTTTTCATCAGACATCACTTTTATATCGTTAGTATAAGTAGAGATGATTCCGTTTTTAGGGTTAGTTGAGGTAATTGTGAAGAGTTCAGTACTCTTTTTATCAGAAACCTTGACATAATCTGTGATAGTGACTTTATTTTATCCAACCTGCGATGTTGTAATCACGAACTTTTACCCTTTGGTGTCCTCAACCTTAATCTCAAGAGTTTTACTGTACCCTGTTTTGACCTAGTGGACTTCAATAATTTGTTTCACCTCCTTTATTGGTAGTTGCTGAATGTTTGTCTAGATGATTTGCTGAACGTTTTCTGTCTTAATTTATTACTGGCTTAGTTTGACTTGTTTGACAGTCTCTGACTTATAGACAACTTACTATTGAAGAATAGTTTGTACGTCAATAATCACAGGCTTTTATCTGGTTGGTTCGTCAATAACAACGATTTGTTGTTGCTAGTTCTGTTTTTATGATTGGAAAACAATGACAATTTTCTGGGCTGAATTTTCAATGTCAGATTTGGTAATTCTGATTCCTTATATTTTCTCGGTTTGGATGGATGGAATCGTTTGCTTAATCTCAGTGATAATTTTCTCAAAGTTTTGGTTTATTTCAGTAATCTTTTAGACACTATTGGTTGTGATGATTGTATTTCCTTCAATAGTCTTCTCAGTCTCATATATAAGTTCTTTAACTTACATTGGAGCAACTTGGTAAGTGATCTCTTCAACCTATTCAGTCCTTTAGTTATAAACTACAGTTGAGACGTGCTTTCCTTCATAGCTGATAGTTGAAACTACTTTCTATCCAATCTTTTCCATAATAACTTGAGTTGGGATTGTTTTTTGAACTACCTCTGAGTGTAATTCTCTGACCTTTTAGATAGATTTTCTCAGAACTGTATTTTGGGTGATTGTCTTTTGAATAACACTGGTTGAGTACACAGTGGTAATGATTTCGGTTTAGACATTAACTACCTACTACTCAACTACATCAATAGTCTTTTCTGCCACAATTGTCACCTATTCAGTTTACTTATCATAGAAAGCAATAACGACTGTGTTTTGCTGAGTGTTGTCCTCGGATTTTATGACCAGGGAAGTTTGAACCTTTGTATCAAATGTCTTGGTGACAGCTGAGACTACCTCAACATTCTTTGAGTACGATTTTTCTTAAATCAATTTGCTGACTACATTCTGGACTGACTTTGTTTACTTAATGACCTTAGTGTCATTGGTAACTTGAGTCTCCACTCCTGAAATTGTGTTAACTGTTATCTCGGTTTTGCTGGGTTCTGGAAGTGGTAATGGTCTTGGGATATAAGATGGTTTGTAGTCAATCACGATGAGTTCACCCTTGACACTTTCACTAACAACAATGGTCTCTCTACCTGTCTTTGTCTAGGTAATGATTTCGTAGGTGTTGGTTGTGGTACCTTTAGTTACGACTATGTCAACTATACTCTGAGTGGTAATGTTGGTAACCTTGGTGTCTCTGTTAACTTATTCAATAACCTTCTGGATAGTTGAGCTTGTGTACTACTACTTGGAAACTACAACCTTTGGCTTGACAATAGGGGCAATTAATGGTTGAGTTTGTTCTTTTACTTCTGTGACAATCACAGTTTCCTCGTCTTTTTGGAAAATTGCAGTGATCTCACTGGTTGTTTCTTTGTTTTTGACTGTAATAGTGTATTAGTTGGTATTGTTGTGTTGCTTTGACACAACGTTGACAATCTCAGATGTTTTTACTTAGATTTGTTAGCTTAGGACTTGCACAAACTTCTCTACTTTTTTGTCAACAGTCATGACCTGTTCAAATGAATTTGAAATTGTGACTAGTGTTCCATCACTCTCTGTCTTTTGCTCAAGGATCACAGGCTTAATCAGTTGAATGGTGACCTAGCTTTCGACTACTGAGTAGGTAGTAGTTTTAATTTGGTATATCAAAACAATTCTTCGGGTTGTTTTTCTTATTGTTACTGTGATCACGTATTTTACTGTGTTTATGAATTTCTAAACCAGTAATTTGTTGATGCTTTCAGGTGAGAATTGGGAATTGATATAAGAAACTAGACTGCTTATCTATTTGCTTACTCTTTCCAAGGTGTGTATATTTTCCTGGCTTAGGGTAGTTATCTCCTAATTTCTTCTTGAGCATTACTTAATGTGCGATTCCCTTAACTCATTGGTTGGAAGTTAAACAAATTACACAGTCGAAGTCTTAACTTTGACGAATCCTGAGACAAGCACTCTCTTAGGACCCACTTGGGCAATATATGAAACATAAACGGTCTATTCGAAAGTATCTTCAGAGAAGCACAGGATGACCTGATTTTTAAGAAGAGGTTGTCTTCTAACTGCTTCCTAACTAATAGTCCTTAAGTATTTATTGGAAGAAATTACTGTTTGATTGTTTGAAGTAACTTCTTTAATGCTCAGAGAGTCAATTGAGGTTGTTGTATAAGAAGTTGATTGAGTTTACTCGACCTTAGTGGATGTTTCAGACTTAATGTCAATTAAGGTAATATCCGAAGAATTAGCTTTATTGACAACGACTGTTACAGTTTGAATACCCGAACTTGTTTATGTTGTTACTTCATAGTTAGTTGAGTATGTGCCCTTAACTTATTTTATTTCCTTGACGTTCTAGACGTTGACAACCTTTTCAACAAAGCTGACAACATTTTTAATTTAAGTTTTAGAGAATTCTTCGGGCTGGACAACAATTAATGGCCTTGGGGCTGGTCTTGGAACAATTAAATCAGATCTTTGGGTCTCTTGAATATCAACTACGGTCATCTTTTATGTCTACTTGTTGAAGCTGACGCTGACTGTGACTACTTATTTAGTCTTTTACTCAACTGCTGTGATTTGATAGGTGTTTGTGAGTTAGCTTGACACGACTACGAAGTTAACTGAGTTTTCTTTCATGATGGGGAATTTCTCATACACTTGCTCGAAAACTTGGGTAATATGTTTATCTTCCTTTCTGATCTACTCAATCTTGTTGGATACTATCGTGGTTTAACCTTGAACTGATGTGTCCTTTTCAAACACAACTTTCTCAATAACCGATGGAAGAGTAGTCTGTTCTACAATCACTGTCTTGTTAGTCAACTCATCGTGTTTAATAACAATTCTGTCGTGTTGTTTTGTTACTTTATCTTCATAAACTAAGGTCACAACTTGGATGTTTGAAATCTCTTGCACTTATGTTTTAATTGGAATGGATTCTTCGTACTTTTTATTAACTAGAACAACAGCCTAGGTAACGTTTCTAAGGACTTAGTTTACTTTGACAATCTAATTAAAAGTTGTTTGGGAAATTTGAGTTGTTGTGAAAACTGGCATGGCTACCTATTATTTTCTAACCTCAATGTGGACAACTTACTCACTGATCTTCTTAACTACTCCAGTTTGCTTATTTTGTTCAACAGTAACTTGAACAAACTTCTCATCTTGCTTAATGACAACTGTTTACACAACTGTTTTCTCATATTACTTTTTGACAACTGATTGAATTTCCTCTACTTTTGCTTATGATTTTGTCATTTTGACTTCGGAAAGAACCTTAACAACAAATGAAGTCTATATATCTTCTTTTTTAGTCGATGTCACAGTCTTAACTCCGGTGGTCTCATCAACTGTTACTTTAGATATGTATGTCGATGAAGTTTCTGATTTCTGGGTCTCATTTGTCAGTACTGGTCTCACATTAATAATTTATGGCACTTTTTAGTCATGGGGCTTATTGGCTTTGACTGTTAATGTCTCACCTGTTTTGGTTTAAACAACAAGAGTGTATTGGTTGGCAAATTTGTTTTACTCTACTTCAACCTTTTTAACTGTCACCTCAGTTTACTTTAATTATTTGGTGGTCTTTTGAAGTTCACTGACAATTGATTTTATCTATGTAGACTGGAATTGGCTCTCAGAAATCTCAGTCCTTTACTTAATAACTGGCCTAATAACAGCTGGGGTGGCAATTTCTTTGACATCAATAATCTTTACTTCCTTGGTTTAAGTGTTTTGAATTACTGTAACTTGCTGTTTTGGAAGTTAGATGTTTTCTTGCTTCACTACTACTTGATATGTATTTACTAAATTTCCCTCGGTCTTCTCAAAAGACTATATGTTCGATGTATTGACTGAGGTAAGCTTAGACTCAATAGTAGAAATGACTTTTTCGACTTGAGTGTCCATCTTCTTGAACTTTTCAACATCAGTGGTAATAACTACTTGCTTTCCTTCGGTGGATGTAGTGTAGATGGTTTGTTTTGGTGGAGTTACAACGATTGGACTTTCGTCAATTAATTTGAATTCGTTTGTTCTCTCGTTTTGCAAAATAACGACTCTGCTGTTTTGATCATTCTTCTTTTGGATAAGAGTGATCTTTTTGTTCTCCCCAATTGTCTATACGGCAGCATTTGTAATTTATTTGGTAGCTAGGCTTGGTTGAACTTCCTCAAGATATTTAATGGCCTGCTTTACTTATATGGTTTCTGTAATTTATTATCTTGGGATAATTTTTTTCTATGGCGACTCGGGTAATACCATATTTTTGACATCTTTGCTTATGACTTATTTGTGTTCAACAATCTAGACAGTTTTAGTCTTTGGGTCTATCCTTGAAATCTCCTCAAAAACTTGCTTAGTTTGTTAGTTTACAAATGTGTATTTGTATACATTTTATCGCACTTTTTCGATTGTTTTCATTTAGACCTAGGAGCTTTTAATGTGGTTTGTCTCACTGACCTTCTGCTTAATGATTTAGAGGTCGGCAACATTTTTCATCTTAACCACTGACATACTTTTTTGCACAAAGGTTCGAATAGCTTGGACATCTTTCCTTTATTAGCTCCATGGGCTATATGCTGGTTGTTTTTTGTTTCCACCTGTTGCAACTACAACATTGATAATCATTGCATTTTCGGATCCAATATATATTAATTTGAATTCAGACCCATATTTATAGTTAGTAACAGATACTCTTTCGAGAGATGATCCGTAGGTCCTTAATCCGAATTTTCCACTGGTATATTGTAGGGCAACTCTGGCTTAGTCATTAGATACAACATCTTGCTGGCTGAGAATGTTTTATTTGATTGAGCTCATTTACGATTCAAGTCTAAACTATAAGATAAAAACTTTTTTGGAGTCAATCTAGAAATCGGCGATGCATCTGTAAGGCTTGTCATTAGCTAAAATTTTAATGAAATATCTGACATAACCATGGAGGACTTGGTTAGAGGTAGATTGAAGGGCAAATTTGATAAATTGATATCTGAAGATGGTTAGGGATTCTACAGTCTTTTCATAACCCTCAGTGATTCTTCTTTCAATTTTTTGTTCCTCTGAAAGTTCAGATTGTTAGCTTGTTGCCTCATAGTTTTTAAAAATTCTTGACATGCAATGTTTGTCGCAGCATTCGTTGTTAACGAGAATGAAGCCATTTTAACATTTTCGGCAAATGTTACCAAAAACATATTGGCTACATCCGTGAATGTCAATATAGCATTGACCTTAGAAAAGATGATAATGGGAAACACATTCAAGACAAGATTATTTGTCTGAAGTAAATTTGGCACATGTTCCGATGTTTCTTTCATTACCAAGGCTCGACTTGGTCAAAGTACTAGCTTCCTGAGTAGCTATAAGTACACACAATAGAAGTAAAACAAGAGTTTTCTTCATAAT
>Ga0075167_10939279_pt1 | contig 12338 bp, 12 predicted proteins | sample JI61114C2RNA_FD_77314 | JGI IMG/M metagenome (GOLD analysis project Ga0075167, IMG submission 77314) | Metatranscriptome of wastewater effluent complex algal communities from Wisconsin, to seasonally profile nutrient transformation and... | ecosystem: Engineered > WWTP > Effluent > Algae...
TTTCTTCTTCTAGTTGCCTTAATTGCAACTAAAGCAACAGTAGGGCTCGCTTGGGGAGGCCAAGCTGCTTAAAAGAACATCGGAACATGCGCCAAATATACCTCTGACAAAGAGTCTTGTCTATAATGTGTTCCTCATTATCATCTTTTCGAAGGTCAATGCTATATTGATATTCATGGATGTAGTCAATACGTGTTCGGTAATATTTGCAGAAAATGCGAAAATGGCTTCATTCTTGTCAATAATGAGTGTTGTGACAAGCATTGCATGTCAAGAATTTTCAAGAATTATGAGACAGCCAATGAACAATCCGAGTTGACAGAAGAGCAAAAAATTGAGAGAAAAATAACTGAGGGCTATGAAAAAACTGTCTAGTCATTAACTGTCTTCAGATATCAATTCGTCAAGTTTTCTCTTCAATCTACTTCAAATCAAATTTTACATGGGTATGTTCGATATTTCATCAAAATTTTAGCCAATGATAAACCTTATAGATGCATTGCAGATTTCGAAGCTGATACTAAAAAAGTATTTGTCCTCGAGTTCAGACTCTAATCAGAAATGAGCTCAATTAAATAAGTAATTTTAAGCCAACAGGATGTTGTCTCAAATGATGAGGCAAGAATTGCACTGCAATATACAAGTGGGAAATATGGATTAAGGACTTACGGATCATCACTTTAGAGAGTTTCTTATACTCCTTATAAATATGGATCATAGTTTAAACTGATTTACATTGGAAGCGAAAGTGCATTGATTATTCATGTCGTAGTTCCAAGTGGGGGAAATAAGAAACAAAATCCCTACAGTCCATGGAGTTAAGAAAGAAAAGATGCTCAAGCTATTCGAACTTTTGTTCAAAAGAGCATGACAGTTGTAAAGATGAAAAATTTGCCTGAAGTATAAATGATAAAGCAAAAGGTTAGTGAAACAAGCAATATTAAATCATAGCAGGTCGAGATGAAAACCATTGAAAAAGTCAAATAAAATGTTTACAAATACACTTTTGTAAATGAGCAAACAAAGCAGACCTTCGAGCAAATTACAAAAATAGACCCAAAGACCAAAACAGTTGAAATTGTATAACATAAAGAGGTGATCAGGCAGGATATTAAGGACATGAAGTTACCTGAATCTCCATAAAAGAAAATAATACCGAGAGAATAAATTCCTGAGACTCGCGAAGTGAAGCAGGTCATTAAGTATCTGGAAGAAGTTCAACCAAGTCTTGCAAATAAATAAATTATCAGTGCTGTTGTTGAAACAATCGGTGAGAATAAAAAGATCACACTTGTTCAAACGAAGAATGACCAAATTACTCGAACAGTGATTTTAGAAAATGAAAGAACAAAATAATTCAAATTAGTAGATGAAAGTCCTGTTGTTTCTACTCCGCCAACATCCACAACATATACTACTTCACCTGAGGGGAAGCCAGTCATCAGCTCCACCGACGTGGAGAAATTTAAAAAAATAGATACTCAGGCTGAAATAGTTATAAGTACAATTCAGACAAAGCTAACATCAATAAACACTTCAAACATCCAGTCACTTGAGAAAACTGAGGGAAATCTTGTGAATACATATCAAGTTGTCATTAAACCATAGAAACCAGAACAACCAAAACAACAAATTACAGTGATTCAAAATGTTCAAACAAAAGAAGTGAAAATAATTGATGTGGAAGAGATTCCTACTCCAGTTATCGTCGAACCAATCAGGAGAGAACCTACTCATGTCCCTAAGACTTAATTCAAAGCACCCTAAATCCAATCAATCCTTTAAGAGTATAAAAAAACTAAAATAGAACTCAAAGATACTCAGGTTATTGTCAAAAAGGCTGACATTTAAGAGAATAAGTTTGTCAATCAGTATACTATTGTAGTGTAGACAGAAAAAGGATAAACTTTAACAATCAAAGCAAATAAGCCTCATGATTAAAAGCAACCATAAATAACAAGTGTCAAACCAACTTACCAAAAACCTACTTAAAAGACAGTCGAGCAAACTTATGTGTCAAAAGTGCAGGTTGATGAGGTTTCAGGTGTGAAGACAGTGACATCCAGCAAGAAAGAAGATATTTTAGTTTCTTCAGTTACTAAAGTTTTATCTGAAATTAAAAGCACAAAAGTAGAAGTGAAAGTAGATCAGATTCAATCAGTAGTTCGAAAATAATACGAAAAAACGGTTATGGAGACAGTTTTGATTAAAGAAGATGATAAATATATTCAAGTCACAGTTGAGCAAGATAAAAAAACTGGATTTGTTAAAAAGATACACGAAGAAGTTGTTAAGATTGAAGTTAAATAATCTGAGCCATCATTGCCAGTCACTACTTCTACTCAAATTTCTTCAACAACTTTCAATCAAATTGTAAAAGTAAATTCTGTGCTAAAAAATATTTCAGATAAAGTTGTTTAATCTTATCCAGTTTTAGCTAAATAGACTCCAATTATGACAGAAATATAGCAAAAAGGGCCAGTGCAAATTGTGACACTTGTATATGAGAATAAGACAACAAACTTAAAGGAGAGAGTAATCACTCAATATAATGAAGAAACTAAAAAGACAACTATAATAGAATAAACTGTTCTTCCAAAGGTGATTTAACCAGTGAGATTCGAGAAGGATAAAACTCCTGAAGGAGATGTAAGGATAGTTTCAAACAAAATAGAATAGATAAAGAGAGAAGACAAGCACATCACGAATGTTATGCAGCAAGTGTCAGAAAAATTCCCAATTGTGAAAGAAAATTCAGTTAAGTTTGAAGTTGTGAGCAATGAATTTACAAACACTTATCAAATAACTGCGAAAGAACCAAAAACTAAGGAGACTGTTACATTCAGCGTTAGTTATAGCAAATAGACGGAGAAAGTCACTATTAATGACATCCAATAGACTCCAAAACCATAGTTGGTTGTCACTAGGCCAGCTCCTAAGCCAGTTGTAGTATTAAGCAAAGAGGAAACTACTAAAACCTAGGTAAAAAATGTCGTTGAATTTGTGAGCACAGTTGTAAACACAAAATAAATTAAGTAGATCAAGTAGACTAAAAATACATTATCCACAAACTACGAAATAACAACCCAAACTACTGAAGGAGTTAAGACTGTTTTAGTTGTCGTTGATAAAAACAATCCAAAAGATATAACATTGATTGATGTCATCCAAGAAAAACCAGCGCAGCCATCAGAACCCACTCTTTTTGTTCCTTATTATACAACTGGATTTGTTGATGTTGCAAATGTAAAGGATACCACAACCAACGATAAGACTCTAATTTCTTCAAATAAGTATTTAAAAGCCGTCTCCGAAGAAGTAATAAGAACACAACCTCTTCTTAAAAATCAAAATATTATTTGCTTCTCAGAAGACATTTACCTTGAGACCACTCACATCACCTATCTTGCCAAGGTTAATTCAGTTACAGTCTTGATTTCTGGTTTCGTTAAAAATGGAGACAAAACTGTCGATTTTGTTCAAGTAGCTACCTCAGGGGCAAATGGGTTAAGTCCATCAAGCATTTAGTAATGCCAAGAAAGAAGAAAGACAATATCAACATTAATGAAAGAAACTATCACTACTCTCAGTAGCACTGACTCATAAATAGGAAATTTAGTGAATTACATTAAATCTAAATTTTCAACCCAGGAAATTGAAAGAGTAATTGTTTAGAAATTTGCTGAAAATACCAAATATGTGATTATGTTAACCATAAATAAGATAGTACAAAGAGTTGTTCTTGTTTTTAGGAAAAAAACCAGTGAGTTTACCATCATCGAGAGCCCCTCACCAGTCAAAGCAGTCAAGCCTTCAATTTTAGAGCAAAGAGTTGAATCAGATGGCACCAAAGTAACTGTTTCTAATACTTTTGAACAAGTGAAATCAGTTGACGAGAGAGTTGAAAAGTTTATGACAAAACTATCAGAGCAGGTGACAGTTCAAAAAACAGATATTGTGAATTTGGTCGTCAAATAGAGCACAAACACAAATGAGTATGTAATTACGACGAAGACTGACAAAGGAACAAATGTGGTATCAGCAATATTTAAAAAGGATGACGAAAGCGTTATTCTAACTCAAGTATAACAGCAGCCTCAACAATTAATCGCTCCAATTGTTAAGCCCAAAGTAACACTCACAAAAGAATAATACACTACAACATCCGTGAAAAATGTGATTGAATAAATAAACAAGAATCCAAAAGTCCCCAACATCACATCAGAGAAGATTGTTGACATTGTCGTTACTAAGAATACCCTCACAACAAACTATTAAGTTAAAACCCAAACTCCCAAGGGCATATAAACATTTGTCTTGACTGAAACTTCGAAAGGCGAAGTTAATGTGATTGATTATAAGCCTTCAAAACCCTAGCCAGCCCCTCAGCCAAGCAAAACTTAATATACAGTCAATACAGTTTCAGGATTTGAAACTCAAGTCACTAATGATGTGAAAATTATCGAAAATTCTAAGCCCATCCAGAGCGTGGTGGCTACTATCATGAAATCTGAGACTTTATCTAAAAATAGTGAGGTCGTTTCAGCAGTTACAAAAACATCTGACAATACAGTACAGACAACTGTCATCACAAGAAATCCTGATAAACCTGAGCAAAATACAGTCGTAGTTGCTTTTGTTGACAAAAAGACCAATGATGTAACAATTGTTGCCCAAAAAACAGTCTAGGTGACGGAGGAATAAGAAACTACAGTCGAAGAATAAGTTATCCAAACTGTATACACAACGACCATAATTCAGAAAACTATTAAATAAGATAAGAAGCTCCAGAAAATGATTAATAAAGTTAAATAAAACCATCGATAAATTGTGAAGGAAACATTACCAACTTAAGTTTTAATGGAGAAAGTCGGAAATGTCATTATTTCAACTGTATCTTACGAAGGAAAGCATGTTTCCACTCTTGTTTATGATTAAAAAACATAATAAGTGAAGGAAATTCTTTCTCAACCCGTCCCATTAAACATTAAGCCTTTAATCTATGAAACTTAACGAACTGCTGAAGGAAATACTGTTATTACAACCAATAGTGTTTAAAAAATAACTGAAGTGAGCAAAAATTTCTAAACACATATCGCTGAAATCAAGCAGCAAATTCCCTCAATTCAAACTGAAAAAATCGAAGGAATTCGAGTTATTAAGCCTGATGATTCTGGTGCTCCTTAAAAAATTATCATTGTTTTCCAAACTGAAAAAACCAATGAAAATGCCCAAATTACTATCATTAATGAGCCAAAAAGAGAAAAGATAGTCATCATAGATGTCCAAACTATTCTTCAAGACGAGCTCATTCCAAGACCAGAACTCATTCGCCCCGTAAAGCTGAGTCAGGAATAAATAAAAAATTCTAATATCTAGACTGTAATTACATCTCATCTGAAATAGCTGCCAATCAAATAAATAAAAAAATTCTTAGAAGTAACTGAAGTAAAGACAGCTTACAGAAAAGTCTTAGAAACAAAGGTAGAAGATAATCAGGGAGTTAAATATTTAGTAAGAACTTAGCAAATCGCAGACAGATAACCAACTATTATTGATTATGTTCAGGTTCCTGATGTGAAAAAACCTGAAATATTCACACATACATCTACAAATGGAAAAAACGGTATCGTCTCAACTTATACTAATGATTTAAAAGTTATGTCAGATGAAAAAACTTTCAATAAATGTATTGATGTATTAGAAAAGCAAAAGAATCTCACTAAAAATGGGTACACAGTTGACAGTGAAACAGTCAGCAGGTTCCAGAGAAGTGTTGAACATCATATTAGATTTGTGAATAAATAAACAAATGAAGGAGTCGACTATCGAATTATTGTAGATAGTAGAACAGGCCAAGTATCAATCAATGAAGAGTAAAAAGTTAAATTGATAGGAAATGAGCCATCAACAGTACCAGCTGAAAAATCCTATGTTGAAATTATAAAATCTGAGCTTCCATCAGCTCAAAACAAATACCCCTTCATAAAAAATTGTTTGGAAGTTTTATCCACAGCAGATTACACTTTCCAAGGAAAAATACCAGATTTAACTCAAATCAAACAATACAAAAGCATCACGACTGGAAACAATGGTGTCGAAGTTATTATGACCTTCCCAGTCACTATTGGAGGATCAGTCAGAAAGACAAGAGTAGTTTTCTTAGGTGAGTAAAAACAACCAGGAAAAGGCTTTATTATGAAAATCATTGATATTACAACCCTTCCTGAAGTAATCCCAAACACATAAACAAAAATTTCTTATGATTAGTATAACAGAAAAGTCGTAGAGACTACTGATGTTGTGACGCTTGAGAAAAACAGCCAGTAATACACGAGAGTTATTGAAAAGATTAGAGATGAAGTTCCATCTTTAAGTTCATCATAAGTTAGCTCAGTTGTTGTGAAATAGTTAAAAAATGTCAATGAGTACACTGTTTTAACAAAAAAAGGAACTTAGGTTATCGAAATCAAATCTTCTTTTAATAAAGCAACAGAATAAATTACATTGGTTGATTTTAAAACTCAATCAACAAAAACGAACGTAGAAAAAGTTCCAATGAGATAAATTCAATCAATTGTTTCTGAAGTTTCTAAGGAGAAGTTGCAATAAGCCTAATTCACCACCCTTCGCAAAGAAATTATTAAACAACAAAATCTTCCACAAGACCTTGAAATCAACAGCGTTAAAATTGAACAAAATCCAAAAATTGACACATATGTTGTGAGAATCACCCACTCTAAAAATATCCAAGGATAAGCTATAGCGATTAGAAATCCAACAGATCAACTTTACACAGTGATAAGTTACAAACCTGATGTGAGAGTCGAACCTGAGCCCATCAGAACCAAAGACTCAACTACATAGATAAAAATTGATGAAGTCACAGGAACTCAAGTAGTCACTACAAATGATGTTAAAGTGATGAAATAAACCTAAATCATACAAAATGTTATAACCAAAATGACTGAAGATAAATCATTCTCAAAGACAAGTTAAGTTTCATCAGCAGTGACAAAAACATCATAGAATAAAATACAAACGACAGTAGTTGTTCATGAAAGAAATAATCCAAACCAAAGTAGAGTTGTTGTTGCAATTGCTGATAAAAAGGATCAAACCAAAGTTGAAATTATCAGCTCCTATACAGTTGACACTGAATAAACTGAAGAAACTGAAGAAGTAACTACAAATTAAGTTGTTGAATAAGTAGTGATTACTCAAGTTGTATACCAGACTGTGATTAAAAAGAATACTCATCTTCAAAAAATCGTGAAGGAAGTTGAAAGAAAATATACTGAGGTTCAGAATGTGACTCCTGTCAGAGTTGTAATGCAATAAGTAGGAGATAGGACCATTTCTGAAGTTACTTATGAAAACAAAAAAGTTACTGTCATCACTAATCAACAATAAGAAGTTATTCGTACATACGAATAGCCAATTCCCAAAGTGATCAGTCCAGGAACAGTTGAGACTACAATGACAAAAGAAGGCACTAAAACTGTTACTGCAACTAGTTCAGCCATTATGGAATCTATCGAGCCTCAATACGCAGTTGTACTCAAGTAAGTTACTAAAAAAGTGTAAACTAAAGATATAAAGACTGTTGTTTCCGAATAAACTCTTTTCGGAAAAGTTTTCACAGTCATTTCCCAAAGACCAGAACAGCCAGAGCCCCAACAAACTGTCTATTACCTTAATAAAGAAACTCAGCAAATCACAAATATGGGAGTTGAATAAATACCAATTGCAAATACCGCTCAAACAGTTTCTGAGCCTCAACCCTCTAAGCCTGTTTCTGAAACTAAATGGTAAACTAAATAAGTGAAGACAGTCCTTGAAGAGGTGACAAAAGTTGTCCAGCAAGAAAAAGTTTTAAAAGTAGAAGAACTGAAATCTGCTCCAACTACCAAATTCTATCAGGTAACTGTCGAGACAACAAAAGGACCAGAAGTTGTAACAGTCACTGTTGACAAATCGACTAAATAAGTGAAAGTTATTAATCAAAAGCAGTAAATTCACTTTACGCCAGAGCAACCAGCCCCACAGTTGCCTGAAAGACCATCTGAGACAAAAGTGACTGTTGACGAGACAACAGGAGTAAAAACCACTACCACTACAGACTTAGAAGTGATAAAAAATGATAGATTGGTGACCAAAGTATATGAGAAAATAGTTAAATAATCTCCCTAACTGAAGAGAACAGAAGTGGTGTCAACAACAACTAAGAATTATGAAACAACAATTGAAGAGACAGTTGTACTTCAATCAGAGGAGAAGACAACACAAGTAGTCACAATCGTTGACAAGAAAACGGAATAAATTAAGATCTTAGATCAATCTCCTATTGATCCATCTCGAATTACCACAACAACTAATGAAGTCAAAATAACCTCCAACATTTTTGACAGTGTCTTTAACACTGATGAACTTCTCAGAAGAGCTATCTCATTTGTCAACTCCAAATTCCCCCAATGGACTTTAACTAAACCCACTACAACCAATTTCGAATAGATCTCTTCCAACACAGTGAAATTTACATTTGTTTACATAATCTCAGGCAAGCAAACAAGATTCATAGTTGTCTACTCCAAGCCTACCAAAACATTTGAGTTAGTTGAAGCACCTTCAGAAGTGACTGAGACCAAGCCAATTGTTCTGTAAACTACGAAAACATAAACTGGAAGAACGGTCCTCTTTACAAATGATGTAGAAACAATCAGCGAAAAAGATACTAAATTTACAAGCATGTTCACATAACTGCAAAAGGAAATTTCAATCAACACTGAAGAAGTCAAATCTATTCAATCAACCCAAACTTCAACTGGGCGCTCTTATATCATCACCACTCAAAAATAGACTGAGCAAAATCAGATTGTTGTTCTTTATAGCTCGGAGGACAATAAGATTAAAATTACTGATATGGAAACTGTTAAGTAAACTCTTCCACAGCCAACTCCAAGACATCCCGTCGTTTTATCAAAAGATGAGTACCAAAGTGAGTAGGTGACCTTTGTCATCCAAAAAAGTATTAATGAACACAAAGTCCCTGCCTTTACAGTTTCTTAAGTGTCTAAAATTGTTAAAACATCCACATCTTTTGGGAGAACATATGTGTTTGATATTAACACTAAAGATGGAACTGCTGAATTAACATCATCTATCACTACAACTTCTTCCATTAGTTCAACCACTTCACCAAACTCAAGCCCCTCTAATAGCTAATCTACAACTGAGAGAAAAGTTACTGTTATTAGCTACAAAGCCCCTGTCGCCAAACAATAGAAACCTTTAGTTTTCGAAGCTCCTAGTGAAACCTATTTCAGTGTTGATTCTACTACTGGAACTAAAGTTTAATCAACCAACAATGTGTAGATCATTAAGCAATCAACTGTGACTCAAAATGTTCTTAATAAGTTGTCGAAGGCAGAAGTGATCCCGGCAAGCAGCTCAGTCATATCTGTTGTCAATAAATAAACAGTCAATAATGTCCAGTCAACCATGGTTATAAAAACATCCGAAACTGAAAGCAAAGTTGTTGTGACAATCACAGACAAAAAGACAAACGATGTGCGAGTGATAGCTGAAAAGCCAATTCCAAAAGAATCAGTTTAGCAGCCTGACCTCACCAAGCTTGTTCCTCAGACTGTCATTAGCAGCACTATTTATGAAGAAGTCATCCAAAAGGATGTCACCCTGCAAAATGTTATAAAAGTTGTGAAGAGCAATCACCCTGAAATAACTGAGAAGCCCACCAGAGTTGTTGAATAAAAGGTTGGATAAAAAACAGTAACAGAAGTCAGCTACAAAGATGTTACATATACAGTGACGACTGAAGTTAAGACAGGAAAAGTTGAAGAAGTCACTTATTCTACTCTCCCGAAACCAGCTGATCGAAAACCTGTAATTTTAGAGCAAATAACAACTGAAGAAGGATTTAAAATTGTTACATCAAACAAGATTGAGCAAATTGAGAAAGTCGTTCCAAGTGTGAGGGCAGCAATTACTGAGGTCGTGAAAGTTGTCCCATTCAAGACTGAATAAATAAAGACCATTACAACTTCAGTTGAGGAGAAACAATTCACAGTTGTTACTGTAGATTCAAACAATAAAGTGAAAGAAGTAAAATTCACCTATGAGCCAGAAAGAGCAAAACCAATAAAATTAATCGATGTCCAAGAGTTCTCTGAGCAAACTGTGATCAGCAAGCCCAAATAAATAGTGTATGAGAAAATTACAATCGAATAAAAGCCATAAATAGTTAAAGCTATTGAGATAGTGAATAAAACAAGTACTGTTATCAAGAATGATGTCACATAGATTGTCAAAATCGAAAAGGCAGTGACCAATTTCGTGGAGCAATATAAGGCCCAAGTGAAGACCCATACTCAAGAATAGGCCACAATAATATTCGAGATCAATCCAGTCACTAAAGAGACAGTTGTTATTGATTTAATTAAATACGAACCCCTCAAATAATAGCCGAAACCCGTCGTTGTCTAAGAACGCATTGATTCAGTTACCCAAACTAGGCAAACTGTGTTCCCCAATATACAAACGTTCAAGCATGACTAGACTTATGAAAAAGTTACTGAGTATCTCCAAACTGAAATTACCAAAGGATATGAAATTGTATCGGTCGTCAAGTAGAATTATGGAGAAAACAAATAGGTTAACATTCTACTGAAGAGCGAGAATACATCCCCACAGCAAATTCAGCTCAACATTAACAGCTTCAATAATGAAGTGACTGTGCTCCAAAATAAAACCATTACGCGTGAAGCCGAAGAAACAACAGTCATCACCCAAGATCAACCAAAAGCAGTGGAACTTAAACTGAGTCCAGTTGACCAAGAGAAATTCGATATCATTACTAAACTACAGAATGTGAAACAAGAGTAAGATTTCAATACTGTCCCCGAGATTAAGCAACTTGAGAAGAACGAGCTGTTCAAGAAGGCTGATGAATATCTTAAAACCCAATATGAGTCACTACTTCAGCAATCCAACGTCGTTCATGTGGTTAACAAGTAAACTCTTGACTCGCAAGAATACAAAGTGTATTACGTCAATACCGAAAAGAATGATAAATAAGTATACGAAGCTAAGTTCTAAATTAACCCAGTCACTCAAACATATGTTGTCAAGGAGTTTAACATTGTTGGAGCTACTAAACCAGAAAAATCTAATTTGAACATTGGAGCTGACATTGCTTATGGCTATTAACCATTGTAGAATTTCTCAAATGACAAGAATATCGAGTTTGTTGTTGCACAAACAAAAAAGCATTATCCAAATTTAGCCAATGGCGTCGTTCAATCTGTTGAAGTTTTGAGCTTATGCGACAGAAGATTCAATTATAAAATTTACTTCAAGAATGGCTTAGAAGTTGTCAAATTTATCATTTACTTTGAAGAATCATTCCAAAGAGTTGTTTTCATTGAAGGAAAAGAGTTCAATTTTGGAACAGACAGTTTCTAGACCGTTCCTAAAAATTAGTTATTAGGCGATGGATACTTCAAGACAATTAATCAAAATATTAAAGAAAAGAACCAATAAATATCTGAAGGGTCAGAAGTCATTGTAGTTGAAAGAAAAGATAAAGGAGTGTTAAATGGTTACAGAATTATTTACTCGAAAGGAGGAAAAACTTATCATGCAGAAGGAGACATTAATAAAGACAACATGGCTGTAGAAATGAAACATTTTACTCAGATCATCGAAGTGCCTGTTGTACAACAGCAAATACAATCTTCTCAAACTTCTTCTACTACAACTCAGAGCTATGCAACATTAAGAATCAATGACTTAGCCCATAACTCCAACTTCGAGAGAGTTCATCGGGAAATTTTATCAAAGGAAGGAGGATTTTTGCAAAATGCTCAGTTAATTGGTGCCCAACAACAGAGCGAAATGTTTAAAGTTACATTTAGGTTCTTCTTTTTAATAAAGCAAGATCATTACAAAATTGATGCCTAAATTGACTCGACAACCAAGAAAGTGACCATATTATCCGAGTTGTAAAAAATTAATACAGAAAGTGGATTTACGACTGAGAACAGTGGGGAAAACTCTCAAGAAGCTATTGAATGGGCTATGAAGAGAAACTCTGATCTCAAATCTGGAGTTATTGTTGAAGCCTCAAGCAAAAATGAAATGTTTGGCCGTATCCACAAGTTGATCTTCAAATTGCAGACAAAATATATAGTTCTGGTAGTATACAAATAAGGAAATGATTTCAAGATTTTAAGCCAGACTTAAACTACGTCAATGGATTCTAGCCCAGCAGTTAGAACCCTACCAAGACCTGAACCCCATACTATGACAGTTAATAAGCA
>Ga0075167_11044300_pt1 | contig 12290 bp, 8 predicted proteins | sample JI61114C2RNA_FD_77314 | JGI IMG/M metagenome (GOLD analysis project Ga0075167, IMG submission 77314) | Metatranscriptome of wastewater effluent complex algal communities from Wisconsin, to seasonally profile nutrient transformation and... | ecosystem: Engineered > WWTP > Effluent > Algae...
ATTACTCATAGTGTGTTTTTTGTCGGTTGCATTTGGTGCGCTTGCTTATACACCATCCACTGGTGATTTAAATGTTGCGGATGCAGCTACCAAAACAAGATTAGAGGGCGGTAAAAAGCTTTTCAAATCCAATTGTGCTAGTTGTCATGCAGTAGATAAAGACCTTACGGGACCTGCATTAATGAATGTATGGGAGCGATGGGAAAGTGAGGATAAGATAATCCAATGGGTTAAGAATAATAGTTCATTAAGGGCTTCTGGAGATGCTTATGCAAATAAAATATTTAATGATTGGAAGGGTTCGGTAATGACTGGCTTTCCGTCACTAACCAATGAAAATGTAATTGATATAATTGATTATGTAAGAGCAGAAACTGCTAATCCTGGTTTTTTAAATGCAGGAGCCACAGCACCAGCAGTTGGAGCAGCTGTAGCACCAAGTGGTACTTCTAGTAATACCATGTGGTGGTTAATTGCTGCTTTATTGGCCATTTTAGCTTATGGTTTGAGTGTTATTTCCAACAAACTGAAAGATGTTGTTGATGAAAAGGAGGGCAATTTTGTAGCCGATAAAAGAACAGCCTTACAAAAAATATTTACACCAAGAGTAAAAAGTGCTTTAAAGTTATTTACAATACTATTTTTGGGTGCTTGGTTGGTAAAAAGTGCTATTGGCTTAGGTCGTTTGCAAGGTTATCAGCCAACTCAACCAATAAAATTCAGCCACCAATTGCATGTTGGACAAAATAAGATTGAGTGTCAATATTGCCATTCAGGAGTGGAGAAATCAAGACATGCAGTAATTCCTTCAGTAAGTGTTTGTATGAATTGCCATAAATACGTTCAGAAAGGACCAAAATATGGTAAAACTGAAATTGCCAAAATTTATAAACATAGCGGTTGGGATCCGGAAAAGGGCGCATTTGTAAATGCACCTAAACCAATTGAGTGGGTTAAGGTACATAATTTGCCGGATCACGTTTATTTCAATCACTCACAACACGTAAAAGTAGGAGGTATTGAATGTAAAACCTGCCACGGAAATGTTGAAGAAATGGAAGAAATAAAACAATTTTCTCCTCTTTCAATGGGTTGGTGTATTAATTGTCACCGACAATCCGAAGTTCAATTTGCAAATAACGACTATTATTCTATTTTCGAAAAATATCACGACGACATAAAATCTGGTAAAAAAGCCAAGGTAACCGTTGAAGATATCGGAGGAACGGAATGTCAAAAATGCCATTATTAATATTATACTCATTATAATTCAATCATAAATGACTGAAATTAGATACTGGAAAAGTCTTGCGGAGTTAAATGAAACTCCTGAATACAAAGACGAAGTTGCTAAAGAGTTTAGAGAAGATATAGCTGGACTCGATTTAGTGGATGAAGCTTCAAAAGCAGCTTCTTCTGGAAGGAGGGATTTCCTTAAATTAATGGGTTTTAGTGTTTCCGCTGCTGCAATTGCAACATCGTGTAAAACACCCGTTAATAAAGCAGTTCCTTATGTTTTTGATGGGAGAGATCAAATTCCAGAAGTAGTACCAGGTATTGCAGATTTTTTTGCAACTACTTTTTTTGATGGAACATCCTTTGTTAATTTATTAGCAAAAACAAGAGAAGGAAGGCCTATCAAATTAGAAGGAAATTCTTTATCTCCACTTACTAAAGGAGGAACAAGCGCTCGATCGCAAGCTTCTATTTTAGGCTTGTATGATGTGTCAAGACTTAAGGGACCAACTAAGGGGGATAAAGCAATTTCTTGGGATCAAGCAGATAAAGAAATTGTAGCAAAATTGAATGAAATTGCTGCTACTGGTGGAAAGGTTGCTATTTTATCTGGTACACTTGCTAGTCCATCTACAAAAAGTGCAATTGAGAAATTTAAATCTAAATATCCAAATACTAGTCATATTGCTTATGATGCAAACTCCTTATCAGCAATAAGAAAAGCAAATGCTAGTTCAATCGGTGGATCGTTTATTCCATCTTACGATTTTAGCAAAGCAAAAGTTATCGTTGGTTTCAATTGTGATTTTTTAGGAACTTGGTTGTCACCAGTTGAATTTGCTGGTCAATATGCTACTAATAAAGTGCCAACGAAAGAAAAACCAACCATGTTGCGTCATCACCAATTTCAGTCAACAATGACTATAACTGGTGCAGCAGCAGATTATAGATATCCTATTAAACCATCTGAAGAAAAATTGGCTTTAATTGCATTGTATAATGCAGTTGCTGCTAAAGTAGGTGGTTCAGGTTTAAGTGGAGCAAAAGCCTATTCAAATAAAGCAGCAATTGATAAAATAGCTACTGAATTGGCTGGAGCAAAAGGAAGTTCGTTAATAGTTTCTGGAACAAATAATGTTGAAATTCAGGCACTTACAAATGCTATCAACGGAATTTTAGGAAATTATGGTTCTACTATTTTGGGTAGAGCAATGAATACAAAAGAAGGAAACGACGAAGATTTTGCAAAATTTGTAAGTGATTTAAAAGCTGGTGCTTATTCAGGTTTGATTATTTATGGTGCAAATCCGGTATATAATACTTCAAGTGGAAATGAAGTAAAAGAAGCTATTTCTAAATTAAAATTGAGTGTTTCTTTTAATGAAAGAGCAGATGAAACTTCGTCTTTAGCACAATATATTTGTCCAGATAGTCATTATTTAGAATCTTGGAATATTTATGAACCTAAATCAGGATATTATTCTTTTTCTCAACCAGTAATCAATACCATATTTGATACCCGTCAAGCACAACAAAGTTTGTTGAATTGGGCTGGTGAAAAAATATCTTACCATGATTTTATTAAAAATCAAGCGGCAGGTTGGGGTAATTGGGAATCGAATCTTGAAAATGGATTTGTTGAAACTGCCTCAAATGCTGGTATTAGTTGTAATGTAGGTGCTGCTTTAGCAAATGTTCAGGCGGCAAGCGGAAGCGCAAATGGTATGGAATTGTTTGTATATGAGAAAGTGTCTGTAGGAGATGGAAGCTTAGCAAATAATCCTTTATTACAAGAAATGCCTGACCCAATTTCAAAAACCACTTGGGATAATTATATAAATGTTTCTTATAGTTATGCTGTTGAAAACAAATTAGAATTATGGCTTCGTGAAGCACCAATTGCAAAATTGACCGTTGGTGGAAAATCTATCGAATTGCCGTTAATGATTTCTTTTGGTCAGCCAAAAGGTACATTTTCTGTTGCATTAGGATATGGTAGAACAAAAGCTGGTAAAGTTGCTGATAATGTAGGTGGAAATATCTATCCATTAATAAGTAATGGTGTTTATAGTGCTGATGGTGTAAAAATAGAGTTAACTGGGAAGTTTGCCAAAATGGGTATGAATCAACAATATTCTACCCTACAAGAAGACAATAATTTGCCTGGAAAACCAAGAAGATATAGAAATGGTATTATAAAGGAGGCTAATTTAAAGCAATACCAAGCTAAAGAAAATGCTGGAAATGAAGACCGTGAGGAAATCAAAAAGCATTTACAAACCATGTATAGCTACCATCCTTATCAAGGCCACCATTGGGGTATGTCGGTTGATATGAATAGTTGTATTGGTTGTGGTGCTTGCGTTGTAGCTTGTAATGTTGAAAATAATATTCCAATTGTAGGTCGTACTGAAGTATATAGAGGTCATGAAATGCATTGGATGCGTATTGATAGATATTTCAGTGGAGATCCAGACAATCCAGATGTTTCTTTCCAACCAATGATGTGTCAGCATTGCGACAATGCACCATGTGAAAACGTATGTCCAGTAAATGCTACAAACCACAGTTCTGAAGGTTTGAATCAAATGGCTTATAACAGATGTATCGGAACAAGGTATTGTGCAAATAACTGTCCATTTAAAGTTAGGAGATTCAATTGGTTAGATTACCAAGGGAACGATAGTTTCGGTAAATGGAATGATTATGACGGCGCTACTTACATGTTTGAAGATTTGACCAGAATGGTATTGAATCCAGATGTGAATGTAAGAAGCAGAGGAGTTATAGAAAAATGTTCTATGTGTGTTCAAAGAATCCAAGAAGGTAAATTGAATGCTAAAAAAGCAGGAAGACCATTACAAGATGGAGAAATTAAAACTGCTTGTCAAACTTCTTGTCCTACACATGCAATAGTATTTGGCGATATGAATGATGGAAATTCTGAATTACACAAATCATTTTTTGAAAATGAAAGAAATTACCATTTGTTTGAAGAATTGCATTTCCAAACTTCAATAGGATATAAAGTAAAAGTTAGGAATAAAGACGAGGAACCTGCATTTGAATTTGCTCCAGTAATGGATGAAGATAATAAAGAAAAAGTTTAACAACCAAAATTGATAATAAATGTCACATTTTGAATCACCCATAAGGGAACCATTAATAACAGGTAATAAGACCTGGAAAGATATTACCAACGATATTGTTGTTAATACCACTGGCGATATAAAACCATTATGGTTAATATCTGTCCTTATTTCGGCTGCGGTAGCTGCATTTGGTGTTTTTTGCATTGGATGGGAAGTTTGCTACGGAATTGGAACTTGGGGAGCCAATAAAACCGTTGGTTGGGCTTGGGATATTACCAATTTCGTTTGGTGGATTGGTATTGGCCACGCTGGTACTTTGATTTCAGCGATCCTTTTATTGTTTAGGCAAAAATGGAGAACTGGAGTAAACCGTGCTGCAGAGGCGATGACTATTTTTGCGGTGGTTTGTGCGGGTTTATTCCCAGTATTCCACATGGGTAGAGTTTGGGATGCTTTCTTTATTTTCCCTTATCCAAATACAAGAGGTCCATTATGGGCTAACTTCGATTCTCCACTTTTGTGGGACGTATTTGCAATTTCTACTTATTTTTCTGTTTCTTTATTGTTTTGGTATACAGGTTTAGTTCCGGATTTTGGAACTATCAGAGACCAAGCTAAGCCAGGTACTACAAGATGGAAAATCTATAATGTTTTATCATTTGGTTGGGTTGGAGAAGCAAAACATTGGGAGCGATGGGAATCATTAAGTTTGATTTTGGCTGGTTTATCTACTCCATTGGTACTTTCAGTACATACTATTGTATCATTTGACTTTGCAACATCAGTTGTTCCAGGATGGCATACAACAATTTTGCCTCCATATTTCGTAGCTGGTGCTATATTTTCAGGATTTGCAATGGTATTGACATTGATGTTAGTAGCGCGTAAAGTGATGAAATTGGAAGACTATATTACTATTGCTCACGTTGAGTCGATGAATAAGATATTGCTTTTAACCGGATCGATGGTTGGTACTGCTTATTTAACGGAATTATTTGTTGCATGGTATTCAGGTAGTATATACGAACAATATGCATTTGCTAATAGGGCATTGGGTCCATTGTGGTGGTCATATTGGATAATGATGTCTTGCAACTTGATTTTCCCACAATTTTTCTGGTTTAAAAAATTAAGAAGACATATAGGTTTTACTTTCTTTATATCAATTGTGGTAAATATAGGTATGTGGTTTGAGCGATTTGTAATTATCGTTACTTCTTTATATCGTGATTATTTGCCATCTTCTTGGATAGATTATCGTCCAACTTGGGTTGAAGTAGGATTGTTTGTGGGAACGGGTGGTATATTTATGACCCTATTTTTATTGTTTTGTAGATTCTTCCCAGTGGTTGCAATTGCAGAGGTTAAGTCCATATTAAAAATATCTGGAAATCAAGGTAAAAAGCAACAATTAGAAGAAGTGAAAGAACAAAAAGTTTACGAAAACGTTGAAATAAATTACTAATGAGCACGACAAAGAATTTATTGGTAGGTATTTTTGATGACGATCATACCTTAATACATGCGGTTGAGCATATTCGACACGATGGATACAAAATTGGAGATGTATTTACACCTTTTCCAGTACATGGTTTGGAGCATGCTTTAGATTTACGTCCAACTAAATTACATACAGCTGGATTTATGTTTGGAGCAACTGGAACTACCTTTGCTTTGAGTTTTATTACTTGGATTTCTACTATAAACTATCCAGTTAATATAGGTGGTAAACCCCATTTTAGTTTACCAGCTTGGATTCCAATTACTTTTGAGATGACTGTTTTATTTGCTGCTTGGGGAATGACACTTTCATTTTATTATTTGTGCAAATTGTGGCCAGGTAAAGTAAATAAAATTGTAGATCCACGTACTACAGATCATTTGTTTGCGATGACTTTTGATTTAGATGGAAAAGATGAGGCTTATATTGATAAAGTTTCAGGTCTTTTAAAGTCAAATGGAGCAATCGAAATTTATAAAAAAGAATTATAAGCCAAAAGCAAAATAAAATGGCAAGAATTACAAAAATATTATTTGTGGCACTTCTAGTAACAAGTTTACTAAGTAGCTGTATTAGAAATTACAAGAATCCTGGAAGAGAGTATATGCCTGACATGGCGCATTCTACTGCTTATGATGCTTCTACCTTGAATCCTGTATTTAAGGATAGTGTAACCAATCAAAAAGCACCTGCTGGTAGTATAGGAAGGGGTAAATTTATTTATTCTATAGCTAATACTCCTGAAGGATATGAACTTGCAGGTTCTACAGTAAAAAATCCTTTTGTTTTTAGTAAAGAGGAAATTGAAGGAGAGGGCAAAAAATTGTATACTGTAAATTGTGCAATTTGTCATGGAACTGAAGGAGATGGAAATGGTCATTTGCCATCTATAGATAAATTTCCACAGCCACCAAGTTATTTCGGAGATGCATTAGCTAATTTACCAGAAGGCAAAATGTACCATTCTGTAATGTATGGAAAAAATATGATGGGTAGTTATGCTTCTCAAATTGATCATAGAGAAAGATGGTTGGTAATTTCATATGTAAGAAGTATGCAAAATGCCAAAAAAGGAACTGGTGCAAACCCAGTAAGTGATAGTACAAAAATTTCTAAGTAAATAAATAAATAAAAAGTAATGAGTACTTTTTCATTCGAATCGAAAGCAAAGAAAAATCTATTAATAGCAATAGCCATTGGAGCTTTATTGTTTTTTATAGGTTTATTTACCCAAGGAGGTAATCATAATGGTGGACATGATGTTCATGGTGAAGCAGTTCATGCTGAAAGTCATGATAAAGGAGCACACACGGAAGCAAGTGCTGATGATCATGGAGTTGAACATGTAGCTGCAATGGACGTTGCAGAAGATTTAGCAACTAATAGTTTAACTGATAGTGCAACTGCTAATACTGGTTCAAGTGTTTCTGATTATCAATACAAAGATGTAAGTGCTGATATAGACAGTACAATTCAAAATTTGGGAGATAGATCACATTATTTACATGAAGAGGCAAATCTTAATGCTAAAATTGTAGCCAATGTATATTCTATTTTCTTATTTTTCTTGTATATCGGTATTGCTGCCTTGTTTGTTTTATCAGCTGCCACTTTAGCTTTGGGTGGCTGGCATATTCAAATACAAAAAATATTTTTGGCTATTGCAGCTACAATTCCAGTTTCAATTTTGGGAATGGTAATTATTTACCTTACCAATATGCATACCTTATTTCATTGGACCCACGAGGAGTTGTTTGTAAAGGGTACTCCTTTATTTGATGAACTTTTGTATGGAAAACGTGATTGGTTAAATATTACAAGTTTTGCTATTAGAGCGGTTATCTTTTTTGGTATCACTTTGAGTTTATTATATTTTTGGTGGAAAAACCTAAACGAGCAAGATACCAATCCATCAATGAAATTATATGATAAAAGTAGAGCTATTTCAGGTGCTGCTATTTTATTAATTTCAATGGGTGTAAATCCATTTGGAACTTGGGACTGGGCAATGTCAATTCAACCACACTGGTACAGTACTTTGTATGCCTGGTATTTGATGGCAAGTGGCGCAGTAAGTATGTTTTCATTAACTATGTTATTAATTATTTACCTTAAAAAGAGAAATAATTTGGCACTTGTAAATGAAAGCCACCGACATGATGTAGGTAAGTTTATGTTTGCTATTAGTGTTTTTTGGACTTATTTGTTTTTCTCACAGTTTATGTTGATTTGGTATGCAAATATTCCAGAAGAGACTATGTATTTTGATAGAAGAGAAGCTGGATATTTTATTATGTTCTGGGGTTCATTTATTGTTTGTTTTATTCTGCCATTCTTTATTTTAATGCGTAGAGGAAGCAAACGAAATTCAGTTACAACTCAAGTAATGGCCTATATCATTATATTTGGTCATTGGTTAGATTTCTTCTTGGTTGTATCTCCCGAATTAGTGCCAACTGGTGGTTTTGGTTTCCTTAGTATAGGAGCAATGATTCTCTTAGGTTCAGTTTATATGTATGTAATATTTACGGCACTTGGTAAATTTAAAGATTTAGAATCTTCAACTCATCCATTTTATAGCGAAAATATAATACATCAGATTTAAAAAATAAATTAATTAAATAGATATGTCAGCTTTTTTATTAATATTAACCGTAGCACTAGTTATAATAGTTGTTTTTCAAATTGGCAAGTCAGCTGAATTGGCAAGGATTTTAAGAGGAGAGGAAGGTAAAGAGGAAACAAATAGTAGTTTGGCTTTAATTACTAGTGTTATAGGATTTATAATCTTGATACTCAGTATAATTACAATTTTTATTTACAAACCAAAATTTTTGCCTGTTTCGGCATCTGAACAAGGTGTTTGGATTCAACAAATGATTAATTGGACAATGTTTTTTACTTGTACAGTTTATATTTTTACTACTTTTTTGCTTTTTTGGTTTGTTTATAAATACCAATATAAAAAAGATAGAAAGGCATTTTGGTTTCCAGATGACTTAAGATTAGAATTAGCGTGGACAATAATTCCTGCAATTGTATTAACCGTATTAGTGGTTTTGGGGATTCAGAAATGGTTTAAAGTATTTTCTCCAGCACCATCTGATGCTATAATAGTTGAAGCAATTGGACAGCAGTTTAAATGGAATATTCGGTATGCTGGAGCTGATAAAATATTAGGAAAGAAAGATTTTTCATTAACGAATAGTGATAACGAATTGGGTATAAATTGGAACGATAAAAATAGTCATGACGATTTTATGGCTGATGAAATAGTATTGCCAATTAATACTCCAGTTCTTTTCAAATTGGGTGCACTCGATGTGTTGCATAATTTTAATTTGTCTCAATTTAGGATGAAAATGGATTGTGTTCCAGGTATTCCTACCGAGTATTGGATGCGACCAACTATTTCTACTGATTCAATGAGATTAATTACGGGAAATCCTGAATTTGATTATGAGGTAAATTGTTCTGAAATGTGTGGTTCTGCACATTACAATATGAGAAAAGTATTGAAAGTTGTTTCAAGGGCTGAATATGATAAATGGGCAAAAGATCAATCTGAGAATCATTCATATTACAAAACAGTAGTATTGCCAGCGATGAAAGAAAAAGGTGGTGAAATTAGTATGAATACTGACACGACTAAAAACAATATTAAGCATTAATTAGTTATTCAATAAAGGAATAAAAATGGAACAAACAATTGAAAAAATAGCAACTGCTGATCATGGACATGGCATTGGACATCATGAAGAGCATCATCATGTGGAAACATTTATAAATAAGTATATATTTTCGCAAGATCATAAAATGATTGCACGTCAATTCCTTTTTACAGGAATGATTTGGGCAATAATTGGAGGTTTGTTTTCTGTACTGTTTAGAGTACAATTGGGTTGGCCAGATGCCACTTTTCCAGCATTAGAGCAATTATTTGGCAATTGGTTCACTGATGGAAAGTTGGATCCAAATGCCTACTATATGTTAGTTACAATGCACGGTACTATAATGGTTTTCTTTGTATTGACAGCTGGTTTAAGTGGAACATTTGCTAATTTTCTTATTCCTTTGCAAATTGGAGCTAGAGACATGGCGTCTGGATTTATAAACATGCTTTCTTATTGGTTTTTCTTTGCTTCAAGTGTTGTTATGTTTTCATCCTTTTTTGTAAGTGGTGGAGCAGCGTCTGGTGGTTGGACAATCTATCCTCCTTTAAGTGCTTTGCCACAAGCATCATCAGGTAGTGGAGCGGGTATGACTTTGTGGTTAATATCAATGACATTATTTATTGGTTCTACACTTATGGGTGGTTTGAATTATGTTTCTACCGTATTGAATTTAAGAACCAAAGGAATGGATTTGTTTAGAATGCCATTAACAGTATGGGCATTATTTTTTACTGCTATAATTGGTATTTTATCTTTCCCAGTATTAGTGAGTGGTGTAGTTTTATTAGTTTTTGATAGAACTTTAGGTACTAGTTTCTATTTGTCTGATATTTATATTGCAGGAAAGGCTTTGAGTAATTCAGGTGGTAGTCCAATTTTATTTCAGCATTTATTTTGGTTCTTGGGTCACCCAGAAGTTTATATCGTAATCTTACCAGCAATGGGTATGGTTTCTGAAATCTTAGCGACAAATTCTAGAAAGCCAATTTTTGGATACAAGGCAATGGTTTTCTCAATTTTAGGAATTACCATTTTAGGATTCATTGTTTGGGCGCACCATATGTTTATGTCGGGTATGAATCCATTTATTGGTTCGGTATTTACATTGTTTACCCTTTTAATTGCAATACCATCAGCAGTAAAAGTATTTAATTGGTTGACTACTTTATGGAGAGGTAATATAAGATTAAATTCAGCTAGTTTATTTTCTATTGGATTTGTATCTGTTTTCATTTCTGGTGGTGTAACTGGTATATGGTTAGGAAATGCTATTATAGATGTGCAATTACATGATACTTATTTTGTTGTAGCCCACTTTCATATTGTAATGGGCATTGCAGCTTTCTTTGGAATGTTTGCAGGTGTTTATCACTGGTTTCCTAAAATGTTTGGTCGATTTATGAATGAAACATTAGGTTATGTACATTTCTTTGTTTCTTTTATTGGAAGTTATATTATCTTTTGGCCTATGCATTATTTAGGAATGTCAGGTGTGCCAAGAAGGTATTATTCATTCAAAGAATTTCAAGCATTTTCGCAATATGATGATTTGAACAAAATTATTTCAATGGGTGCTATAATGGTATTTATTGCTCAATTATTGTTTGTAGCTAATTTTGTGTATTCTATTTATAGAGGTAGAAAAATGACTAAGGATAATTTGAATCCTTGGCAATCAAATACATTGGAATGGACTACAGATGTAGAACCAGGTCATGGTAATTGGAAAGGAGCAATCCCTACCGTTTATCGTTGGGCTTATGACTATAGTAAAAATCCTACTGGTGCTGATTTTACACCTCAAAATGTGCCTTTGACTGAAGAAGAGTTAGCTAATGAATCTAAGAAGCACTAAATAATTGGAACAGATAAAAGAAATATCAACTATAAGTCAAATTGCTCAAAAGGGTAAATTAGCAAGCTTTGCTGAATTGGCAAAGGTTAGATTATCATTTTTAGTAGTATTTTCTGCTGTAATGGCTTATGTATTAGGCGTTTCAGAAATACTTAATTGGTATAGTATAGTTTTATTATCTCTTGGTGGTTTTTTAGTTACAGCCTCTTCTAATTGTATTAATCAAATCATTGAAAAGGATATAGATAAACTAATGACTAGGACTATGAATAGGCCATTGCCAACGGGTAGTTTATCCGTTTTCGAGGCATATTTATTTGCTGGTATTACTGGTGTTTCAGGTATTTTACTCTTAGGATATTATTTTAATCCAATAAGTGGATTAATGGGAGCGCTGGCTTTAATATCTTACGCATTTATATATACACCATTTAAAAGTTTAGGGCCAACTGCGGTTTTTATCGGTGCTATTCCTGGGTCAATGCCATTATTAATTGGTTGGACTGCCGCTACAGGTGAGATTTCTTTAGGTGGCATCGTTCTTTTCTTTATTCAGTTTTTTTGGCAAATTCCTCATTTTTGGTCTATTGCTTGGTTATTAAACGAAGATTATAAAAAAGCTGGTTACCATTTATTACCATCAACTGAAGGTAAAAATAGAGCTACTGCATTACAGAATTTGCCTTTTCATATTCTTTTGATTTTGACAAGTACTATTCCATATTTTATGGGTCTTACAGGACTTTCTTCTTTATTTGTTGCTTTAATTTGTGGTTTCTTTTTTATGTTGAAAGGTTTCCAATTGGCAATTGATTTAAAAGATAGTAGTGCCAAGAAATTGATGTTTGCCTCCTTTATTTATTTGCCAATTGTTTTAATCTCTTTTGTTTTAGATAAAATTTAATGAGTACAATGTCATTGTCATATAATAA
>Ga0075167_10997633_pt1 | contig 12264 bp, 11 predicted proteins | sample JI61114C2RNA_FD_77314 | JGI IMG/M metagenome (GOLD analysis project Ga0075167, IMG submission 77314) | Metatranscriptome of wastewater effluent complex algal communities from Wisconsin, to seasonally profile nutrient transformation and... | ecosystem: Engineered > WWTP > Effluent > Algae...
TTTTATAACCAAAGAAAATTATAAAGATGCTTTAATCAGACATTCTACTATAAAACTTTGAGCTTAAACTCAACCATTGCTAGGAAGAAAGTTCCAAGAAGAATTAGACAGATACATAGACTTAGTCCTTAAAAAATCACCAAACGTCGATGACTTTGTTTACTTAATTCAAAATCCAGGATCTGACGACCCATATGATTTGGTCTTGAGAAACTATTTTTAGATAGGAAATCCCAAAAAACATTAAAAGAAAAATCAATTGGCTCCAATGAAACAAAAATAAATTTAGTCTGATGAAAAATCTGATTATTACACAATATCTTGCAACGGTCTATGCAGATTTATAGATGGAAGACCAACTGAATTTATATCTTTGAATGAATGGGTGAAGGAAAGAGAAACTTATGATAAAATTAGGAACCTTGGATTTTTCGCTAACTTTTTGAAATGGAAAACCATAAAATTGTGGAGAAAAAGTTATAAAAGTTTCAAAAAAAAATTTGCTATTAAAAGTCTTGAAGAGAAATTGTTCATTAATTATCCAACTTTGAAAGATGCCATTATTCAAACGAAATTTGTTATGTATAAAATGTCTCAATTAATATTCATAGATGTAAGTTCCTTAAGAGAAAACGGCCAAGAAGTGATTTAAATCCAAGATTTTGTTCGTATTTAAGAACTAAAATCAGAACAAACTTAGAAATTAGTAGGAGAATACGCAAAAGATTGTCATCAAATTTATATTAAGGCTCTTGAAACTAGACTATCAACTCTGAGAGAAGATGTCGCTGAATCTAATGAAAATGACAATATTATGAAAAAACAATAGAAAGAGTAGTTTGTTCAGATTAATGAAAACCCTTATGAAGCTCTTAACTTTCCTGAAAGTATGTCCTATGATAAGCGTTCTATTTTACGCAAAGAGTGTTTTAGATTTATTAAATTTGCACATTTTATTGATTTTATAGCAACAGATACTCTTATTAAAATATATATCAACACATATGAGAAATTTATTAGTGAATTGTAAGAAATATCTGACATTTAAGAACCAGTAATTTTGAAGGAAACAGAGAAACAAAAATAAGTAGGATTGAAAGAAGCATTTTTTAAAATATAATTGGTTCCTGAACTAAATTATGAGGAGATGGATGGAATATGAATTTCCGAAAAATAAGTAACAGATTTTAAATTCCCCAAAATTTAAGAAGATGAATTAAAACCAAGCGATTTCAAAGAATTTAATTTGATTGCTCATCCATTTTTAATACGTTACACAGATGAAGATTAATGGAATATTCAAAAAAAGAAATAATTGGAGTATGGGGATAATTAAACATTTATAATGAGAATACCCGAAAATATTGAAAAAGTGTGTCTTAGTATGATGCCTAATCTTTCAAACTTTCAAGAACATTTGGATAAAATCATGATCAGAGGACATTATTGTTTAAAAAACTTTTTTTCTTTGGCCAAACATCCAGACATGAAAAAATACTATGCAGTTTTAGAAGAATGGGAAGAACATGAAGAAACGTAAGAGCATTAATAGGAAGAAACAGAATTAAAACCAATGGAATGTATTGATTCTGAATTGAAACTTTAATTGGAAAGTAAGGTGAAAAATTTATTTCAATTAGAATTTGAAAAAACAGAGTAATTTTTAAAAGAATATAAAAAATACTTATAAATCGATTGGGAATACCATCAATTCAATTACAATACAATAATTGACAAAAATTTAGCCAAACCTGGAACTACCCTAAATTCAATTTTTAATCTATTAACTTATCATAAATAGATATTTGAATTAGAAATTCCATTTCAAGCAGACTTGGGATTATTTAGATTGGAATCGAAAGATTTCAAAAATATCCTGATGGAAAAACCTGAATAAATTTAAGAAGATTTGAAGAAAAAACTTATTTAATAATTACAACAACGATTCACAGAAGCTAAAGATTGGATATAATTACAGTTACAAAATTTGAAATAATAATCTGAATCGATTGAATCATTTGTAGAATAGATTCATTTGGCTGAAGAAATAGATTTGAAATTCGATTACTATAAAGATCTCATTAAAACCTCCAAAGAGATTTTTGATACACTTAAAAAGTTCCATTTTGAAGTTCCAAAAGAAGTCAGTTAATTATATAGTGAATGTAAAAATCAAGAACAAAATTTAATAAATTAAAAAACACAAGTAGATGAAAACATAAATAAAAATAGAGAATTTTTCATTAATTAACTTAATGAAGAAAATATTCCCCATTTGGAAAAATAATGCGATGAAATGAAAAAAACTTTATAAGATCCAAAATATCTTACTATTGATGATGAGGTAGTAGCTTAACTAACGAATTACAAGGAGACAGTGGCTTAGTTATAATAAGAAACAGTCAAAATAAACCAATTTAAAAAAAAATTAGGCCAAGAGTAAAAACGTTACAAATAGATTAAAGAATTAGATGAAGACATAGAAGCTAAAATTCTTCTCAATAATAGTTATAAAGAATGGATGATGAAAATAGAAATTTGGAAAGAAACGAGTTTTTAAAACGTCTAAATTTAAGAAATTCAAGAAACTAATGAAAAATATCAAAAACATGTTAGTAAATGTAGAAAACATATTTCAATGGATAACCCTGCTCTAAAAGAGTTAGATGAAAGTATCAAATAATTTAATAGCATAGTTCCTATCATATAAGCATTGAGAAACGATAAGTTGAAAAAACATCATTTTCAAAAAATAGAGTAAATTATTGAGAGACAATTGGATTTCAAAGAAATGAAGATAATAGATTTTTTGGAAGAGAATATTATGGAGTAATAACATAAGATTATAGGGATTTCTGTTTAAGTTACTTAAGAAAACATATTGAGAGAAAAATTGAATGAAATAGAACAAGTATATTCAAAGCTTTCATTCCCTTTAATTCCATTTAAAGAAGACAATCCAAAAGATTAAACATATATTCTTGATGACTGTACTGATTTAATGAATGAAGTAGATGGATTAATTTTAAAAATAAATCAAATATATGGATCTAAATATCTCCTAGAACTAAAAAAACAAACAGCTGATAAAAGAAAAGATATTTTGACTCTTCAAGAAATCTTAATTGAATGGCTTAAATTTTAAAGAAGTTACATTTATTTGGAATCAATATTCACTTAATCTGAAATGAAAAAACCTTTGTTCAATGAAGTTAAAGATTTTGAAGATAATATCAATAAAACTTATAAAGCGAACATCAAAAAAATAATGGGAGTAACATACGTAGCATAATTAGCCAAACAACGATTGGTGGAAGCCTATCTCTAAACATTTAAAAAAGCCAATATCAAACTTAATGAACTTAATAAAAAAATAAATGATTTTCTAGATTAAAAAAGAGAGGCTTTTCCTAGATTTTATTTTGTGGCAAATGAAGAACTTATTTACATTCTTGCTAATTACGATCAGTAAAAGGCCGTACAAAGTTTTATTGGAAAACTTTTTGAAAATGTCAATAAACTCAATTTCGGTTCAGACATCAGATCTTAGACTTTTAGCGGATTAATTTCTAGAGAAGGTGAAGAATTAAAATTAAAATCTACAATAAACATAAAAAGTGAGTCTGTGGATAAATGGATGAAAAAACTTGAAAATTATATGAAGGAAGCACTTTTAAAGGCAATTAAAGATGGATATATAAATTATAATCCATCAGATATTAAAAATTGGTATATGAATACATCTTCACAAGTTTTGGCAGTATTGACTTAATATGCATGGACAGTTAATACTGAGTTTTAATTAGATGCATAAGAAGATGATGAAGAAAATGGTCTGTAAATTTAATTTGATAAAACAAAAACAAATTTAGAAGTCTTGGTTAGTATAATTAGAGACGAATTAAATTTAGATCTATCCAAGAGAAATTCAATTATTGCCTTAATAACTAATGAGGTTCATAACAGAGATATAATAGACACAATGATTTAATCAGGTGTTAAAAGTTGAAATGAATTCATTTGGTAACAATAATTAAGATATTATTACTAAGAGGACAAATCTCAAGACCTTCAGTAGGCATTAATTATCAAACAAATCAATTCAGTATAAATCTATGGTTATGAATATTACGGTCCCTGTACAAGAATTGTTATTACTCCACTTACGGATAGATGTTGGATAACTATTACATCCGCTCTTCATATGAAACTAGGAGCAGCACCTCAAGGTCCAGCTGGAACTGGGAAAACTGAAAGTACAAAAGATTTGGCAAAGAGTTTAGGAAGATTCTGTTTGGTTTTTAACTGTTCGGATTAAATAGAATATAAAATGATGGAGAAGTTATTTAGAGGAATTATTTAATAGGGAGCTTGGACTTGTCTCGATGAATTTAATAGAATTGATATCGAAGTTTTAAGTGTCATATCTTAACAACTATTGGAAATGAGATAAGCATTATTAAAACTTAAAAATGAAGAAGAATTTTCATTCGTTGGTTAAAGATGTGTTCTTAGAAACACTTGTGGAGTTTTTACAACTATGAATCCTGGTTATGCTGGAAGAACAGAATTACCTGATAATTTAAAAGCTTTATTCAGAACTGTTAGTATGATGATTCCTGATTACACTTTAATTGCAGAAATTCTATTATTTTCAGTAGGATTTTCTGAAAGTAAATTATTAGCTTCAAAAATGATAAAATTATATAAATTGGCCTCTGAATAATTATCTTAATAAAAACATTATGATTTTGGAATGAGAGCAGTAAAAAGTGTTTTAGAAAAAGCTGGAATATTAAAAAAATAATTCCCAAAAGATAATGAGACTCTATTATTGATCAGGGCCCTTAAAGATTCCAATATTCCGAAATTTTTAAAAGATGATCTACCATTATTCAATGCTCTAATAAAGGATCTTTTTCCTAATATTGAAATTTAAGATGAAATTAATTAAGAATTGATTCAATTCATAAATGATGACATGAAAATTCACAATCTTGAACCAAGTTAAAGAGTACTCGAAAAAGTAAATTAATTAAATGAAATTTTAAATGTAAGATTTGGTACAATGATAGTTGGGAAAGCAATGACAGGAAAGACCACAGTAATTGATTACCTTTAAAAGGGATTAAATCATCTTCATAAAATTTACGAAAGCTAATATTAAGAAGAAGAAAATGATAATAAAAATTAAATAAACCCTTACTCTAAAGTTTAGTCTGTTACAATTAATCCAAAATCTGTTTCAATGGGAGAACTTTATGGTGAAGAAACTCAAAACAAAGATTGGATAGATGGATTAGCTTCACATTATATAAGACTTGCTAGTAGTTAAGATTAAGAAATATAAAAGTGGATATGTTTTGATGGACCTGTTGACGCATTATGGATTGAAAATATGAATTCAGTTTTAGATGATTCAAAAATGCTTTGTCTTTCAAATGGTTAAAGAATAAGACTTAATGAATCTATAAAAATATTATTTGAAGTTGACTCTTTAGAATAAGCAAGTCCCGCTACAGTCTCTCGTTGCGGTATGGTATATTTTACAGATTACACTCTTACATGGAAGTAAATTGTTTATTCCTGGATGAAAAAATTTAAAAAAGAAAAATAAGAAATTCCTGAATTTTTGAGTGATTAATGTTTTGATGTATTAGATCAATTAATAGAAAATGTGTTACCTTCATTAATGGATTATTATGTTCATTTATAAAAAATTATTAATGTAGTCGAAAATTAGTGTGCGAAAAGTTTTACTAATTTGATGACTACATTTTTAAATGAGGAATTTGGATTCAAAATTACTTGGACCGAAGAAGAAAAAATTAATTACATAAATATATCGTTTGCATTTTCAATTTCGTGGGCCTTGGGTGGAAGTCTTGATGATAAAGAAAACGAAAAAATAGATAATTTAATTAAAAAAAAATTTGTGAGTGTTGAATTTCCAGCAGACAATATAGAAAATTGTTTTATAGATACTCAAACAATCTCTCTATAAGTATTCAGCATCGAAAAATTCTAATTTGATAAAGAAACTATGAGTTTTTGGGAATTATTAGTGCCCACAATAGACACTGTCAAAATCTCTCAGTTGATTGGAAATCATTTTGATCATAATAGAAATGTTTTTTTAACTGGTCAATCTGGAACTGGAAAAACAGTTTTAGCACAAAATTTATTGAAGTAATTTTATACAGAAAAAAATATTGATACTTTAAAAATGAATTTTTCTGCATAAACAAATTCATCTACTGTCTAAGAAACAATTATAGGTGGATTATTTTTATTATCATAAAAATCAAGGGGAGCCAAATTCGGTAGGAAAAATGTAATTTACATTGATGATGTCAACATGCCTTTAAAGGATTTGTATGGAACTCAACCTCCTATTGAATTAATTAGATAATTTTTTGATTTTGGTCATTTTTATGATAGAAAAGAAAAAAATACCATTAGTATTGTGGATACTAATTTTTTATGTTTAGCAGCTCCAGCAGAAGGAGGAAGAAATGAATTATCTTAAAGATTTGTAAGACATTTCGAAGTTATTTGTTTTCCTAATCCAAGAAATTAAACTATTTCTAGAATATTTGTTTAGATTTTAGAGGGTTATTTAATAAACTTTGAAGAATAAATTAAAGGGAAAAGTCATGATATTGTTAATGCATCAATAGAATTTTATGAAAAAATTTGTCAAGAAAAACTTCCCACTCCTAAGAAATTTCATTACACATTTAACTTGAGAGATTTAAGTAAAGTTTTTATGGGATTATCTTTGGCAAACTCTCAAGTAATGACTAATTCCAACACATATATTAAATTATGGAGTCATGAAATTTCACGTGTATTTTATGACTGATTAAATAATGAAGAAGATAGAAAATGGTTCGTTGAAACTGTTGAAAGCATTTCAGAAAAATTACTAGGAATAAAACCTAAAGACTTAATGTTATTAAAATCGAATTTTTCTGAAATTTTTTCATTACATGATGAAAATCCAATTTATGAGGAAATTTTAGAGGAAGAAAAATTACTCAAAATGCTAATTGATTATCAATACGATTATAATGATAAAAACCGAAATAAACTTAACCTTGTTTTTTTCAAATAAGCTATAGATCATCTAATTTGAATAGTGAGAATTCTGTGAATGAAAAGAGGAAACGCTTTATTGATAGGTGTTGGTGGACTTGGAAAATCATCCCTAACAAAAATTTGCACATTCTTAGTAAACTATTAACTATAGAAATTAGTAAATTCAACAGGATTTAATTTAGAAGTGTATTGAGAATGGATCAGAAAAGATGTAATTTTAGAATGTGCGATTACAGAAAAAAAACCTTTGGGTCAACCTATGTCCTTGATGATTCAAGATTCACAAATAAACTCTGATCAAATATTAGAAGATATTAATAACTTATTGAATTCAGGAGATATTCCTAATTTATTTTTTAGAGATGATAAAGAAAAAATTCAAAAAGAAATAATTGGATTATATGCTGCAAAAAATATTTCACTTGAAATCACTGAAGCCTGGAAAATATTTATTGAATCAATCAGAAACAATCTACACATTGTTTTATGCATGTCTCCAGTTGGGGAAGCTTTTAAAGTTTGGTGTAGATAATTTCCAGCATTGGTAAATAATTGTACCATTGATTGGTTTGAAAATTGGAATTCAGAAGCATTGGAAAGTGTAGCGTATAAACTATTAGAGGATGAAAAAATTTCATATTCAAAAGAATTGAGTATTGGTTTACGAGAATTTCATGAAAATGCATAATTGGTTTCAGAAAATTTCTAAAATGAATTGAAACGAAGTTTTTTTATTACACCGAAAACTTGTTTGGATAACATACAATAATTCATAAATTTGATAAAATTAAAAGAAAATGAACTGACATAAAGAATAACTGATTTTGAAATGGGATCCATCAAATTGGAAGAAATGTCTTAAGTTGTTGAAAAATTAAAAATTGAACTGTAAAAAGCTTAACCGTTATTAAAAGAGTAATCTGCTTTGGCAAGTGAAAAATTAATATTATTAGAGAAATCTTCAATGAGTGCCAATGAAAAGAAAGCTTAGGTAGAAAAAGAAGCCAAAATAATTCAAATTAAAAAAGATTAAATCGAAATGATAAACAGTTAGGCAGAATCACAATTAGCAGAAGCACTTCCATGAATTCAAAAAGCAGAAAACGAAGTCAGGAATATTGATAGAAAAGAATTAAATACTCTTCGAGCTTTATAAGCTCCTCCAAAAATGATTGAACATATTTTTGCCACAGTTTGTATAGCTCTCGATGAAAAATATTCAAATTGGAAGGACCACGGTAAAAAATTACTAAATGATCTGAATAAATTCATTGAAAAACTAGTTGGAAAAATAGATGAAATTCAAGAAAAAGGATCCAGTGTAATTTCTCCTGCAACTATGTTAAAACTTGAATAAAATATAAAAAATGAGTTCTTTAGTGAAAAAAAATTGAAAACAAATATTATTGCCAAACCATTAGGAATGTGGTGTTATGCTATTGTAGATTTTGCTAAATTAAAAAAGTAAGTAGAACCTCTCGAAAAGAATGCAAAGGAAATGAAAGAAAAATTAGACGAAGCCTAGAAAGAATATGATACGATTGCAGAAGATCTGAGAAAATGTTAAGAAGAATTCGATATATTATAGAATGATTTCAACTAAATGGAAAAAAATAAAAAGGAACTAGAGTTTAATATTTAACAATCGATTGTTAAATTGGAATGAGCTGAAAAACTCACATTTTTATTGAGTGATGAAAAAGAAAGATGGAAAGATAGTGTAATTTTTATTAAATAAGAAAAGGAAACCATTTTTGGAGATGTTTTCCTCTCATGTGCATAAATATCATATTTTGGTCCATTAACTTCATTTTACAGGACACAGTTATTAAATAACTTTAAAGACTCTCTTTTAAAACATCCTTGCTTAAAAATTAGGGAAGATTATCAATTTCTTAAAATTTTGGGAGATTAATTAGTGATTAAAGAATGGTGTGCTTAAGGATTACCATCTGATGAAGTATCTTAAAGCTCTGGTTTAATCGCAACGATAAGTTAAAAATATCCTCTAATGATAGATCCACAACTATAAGCGTAAAAATGGTTAACAAATATATTAAGTAATTCAGGAGAATGTGTCTTTTTGAAAGCTGGTGGAGAAAACAAAAAAGTCATTGAGATTTTGAAAATGGCGATATAAAATGGTTAAAACGTTTTACTTGAAAATTGTAAAGAAACTTTAGATTCATATATGGATCCAATAATAGATAAATAGCAATTCTTTAGTGTCCAAGAGCAATAATGGAAATTATTTTATGATGATGATCTTGTTCAATTCAATCCTGAATTTAAATTGTTTATGACAACAAAAATTTAAAATCCCAATTTCCTACCTGATATATTTATTAGAACATGTGTGATAAATTTTACTGTCACTCATAAAGGATTAGAAGATTAATTGTTAGAAGAAGTAATGAAAATAGAGAAACCTGATGATGAAAAAATTAAAAATGAAAATATAGAAAAAATAGGAGAATATGAAAAGAAAATGAGAGAAATAGAGAGAAAAATACTTCACTTATTAGTTTAATGTTAGAATTCTCCCGTAGAAGATGAGAATTTGGTATAAACACTTCAATTTTCAAAAGAAACAGCCAAAGAAATTAAAGATAAAATGACACAAATTGAGTTTATTAGTAAGGAAATTATAAAAACTAGGGAAAAATACAGAGAAGTAGCCACAATAGGAAGTTCATTATTTTTTGTTATCTAAGATGTATCTGCAATAGATCCTATGTACTAATATTCACTTCAATCAATTTCAAAAATTTTTCAATAAGCTATTAAACAAACTTCTTAATAAGGGTCTGACCGAATAGATTTTATCATTTAAAAAATCATTAAAAACATATTCAATAACGTTTCAAGAGGAATTTTCGAGGAACACAAAAAAATACTTAGTTTTTTAATAGCAGTGAACTTAAAACTAATGGTAGGTAAAATACCAAGTTTAAAATGGGAATTGTTTCTTAAAGGATGTGGAATAATAGATCGAAAGAATTAATAACCAAATCCACTCAAGGATGTTATCGATGATTATTCATGGGATCTTTTATATTGTTTATAATAGAATTTTGAAGAGTATTAAGGAATAACGAATAATATATCCAACAATCAAAACCAATGGAAATTATTTTATTAAAATACAGATTTAATGAATGCTCTTATTCCTGAACCTTATTAAGATTTATCAGAATTTGATAGACTTATTTTGGTGAAAATATTTAGAGCATCCGAATTACTTAATTGTATAAATCATTACATTAAAGTAGAGATGGGTGAAAGTTTTATTTAAAATTAATAAATCAATTTAGAAGATGTGTATTAAGAATCAGATAACTAAACCCCAATAATATTTATTCTTTCCAAAGGAGCTGATCCAACCAGTTAAATTAAGAAACTTGGAGAAGAGAAACAATTTCAAATGTATTAAAAACTATTTCCAATATCACTGGGATAAGGTTAGGGAATTCGTGCAAATAAATTAATCTAAAGAGGAAAAGAGGAAGGCAATTGGGTTTTATTAGAAAACTGCCATTTAGCAAGAACTTGGATGTCGGATCTTGAAAAATAAATAGAAGACATATAAAATGACTCTTAGAATATTCATCAAGATTTTAGATTATTTTTAACATCAATGCCGGCTACTTATTTTCCTATTTCTGTTCTATAAAATTCATAGAAAATCACCACCGAACCACCTCGTGGAATAAAAACTAATATGTCTTAATCAATGGGAAATTTCGATCAAGAATATTTGAATGGTGTTACATTAAAAGAGGTTTTTGCTAAACTGAATTTAGGATTATGTCTATTTCATGCAATTCTTTAGGAAAAGAAATTTGGTCCTTTAGGATGGAATATTTAATATGAGTTTAACAATTCTGATTTAGATGCAGCGAGGGATATTTTATTAATGTTTTTCCAAGAAACACAATAAAAATAAGATATTCCTTGGGATTCCATAATATTCTTAACAGGTAAAATAACCTATGGAGGTAGAGTTACAGACGAACAAGATCTTAGGTTATTAATGACAATACTTAAAAAATTCTATACAATCAATATAATTAAAGAAAAGTTTAAACTTTGTTCTATTGATGATTATAAGTTTCCAAAAGGTTTCGAGTACTAAGTGTTTTAAGACTACATTAATCAACTTCCTTATGAAGATTCTCCTGAAATTTTTGGACTCCATTAGTATGCGAATATTTCTTATTAAAATTAAGAGGCTTAGAAGATTATGGAAACAATTACAATGGTTTTACCTTCAAAACATTCTCAATAGGACGATTCCAGTGTTTAAACGGTTAAAACTATGACAAAATAATTTTTAGACAGTAAAAACAATATGAACACGATTGATTTTTCATCGGGATAAAAAGATCATTTTAAACTAGAATCCAATGGTCTTATTCCATCATTATCTACTGTACTGATGTAAGAAATAAGTCGATTCAACAAATTAATAGAAAAAATAAAAGTAAGTTTACAAAATTTGGACTTGGCAATTGATGGTAAAATATCAATGAGTGCTGATTTAGATTCAATTTTCAAATCACTTTTGAACAATTAAGTTCCGGAAACTTGGAAATAAATATCATATCCTTCTTTAAAACCTTTATCGAGTTGGTTCACGAATCTTTAAGAAAGAATTAATTTTATTCAAGAATGGCTAATGAACTTCAACATTCCTTTTTATTGGTTACCAGGATTATTTTTCCCACAAGGATTTTTGACAGGAGTTCTTTAAACTCATGCCTGAAAATATAATCTTCCTATCGATTAGTTTATATTTAATTTCAAGCCAACTGATTTTAAGAAAAATCAATAAGGAGTAAAACCTCCTGATGATGGTGTTTATATATCTGGATTATTTATTGAAAGCGCGAATTGGGATAATAAAAAAAAATAAATAGTTGATGTGACTTAAAAGGAATTGTTTTATGAACTACCTGTAATTCATTTTCTTCCTAAAACTTCAAATGATTTTAAAGGTAATTAATTCAATTGTCCTTTATACAAAACACTTAACAGGGCAGGAACTTTGTCAACAACTGGATAGAGCACAAATTTCATTTTAGAAGTTCAACTACCTTGTGATAAAACGCCTGATTATTGGATCATGAGAGGAGTTGCAATGTTTTGCGAATTGAGAACTTG
>Ga0075167_10029091_pt1 | contig 12197 bp, 23 predicted proteins | sample JI61114C2RNA_FD_77314 | JGI IMG/M metagenome (GOLD analysis project Ga0075167, IMG submission 77314) | Metatranscriptome of wastewater effluent complex algal communities from Wisconsin, to seasonally profile nutrient transformation and... | ecosystem: Engineered > WWTP > Effluent > Algae...
AAGCTGGCCACTTCCTGGGCGACCATCCCAAGAGTTGCATCCTTTGGCATAGAAACCTCTCCCCCATCGGGGGAGATCGCGCCCGTGATCAACTTAAATAGGGTTGTCTTTCCCGACCCATTCAGCCCAACAAGAGCCCCGTGATGACCCTTAGGTAAATGAAAGCTTACATCCTCAAAAAGAGTGCGCCCAGCCAATCGACATGTCAAATCTCGCAGATGAAGCATTTTATATCCTATTTTCTAAAGGTCATCGTTGTGTGTTGGTAACAAAAAAAAAAGCTGGAGGAGTTTCCTCCCCCAGCTTCATGCTTTGCAATCGAAAAGCTTAGAGGGCTTGTTGCTCGCCTTCAGTGTTTTCTGATGCTTGAACAGGCATATTATTTGGGTCCATCTTTGCGGAAGGATCTCTGTCCAAAAATTCAATCACTGCCATAGGCGCTGCGTCACCGTGACGAAAACCCGCCTTGATGATGCGCGTATAACCACCTGCACGGTCCTTATAACGTGAACCTAGGACATCAATCACTTTTGTTGCCAAAGTTTCACTGTGCAAAATGCCAATCAGACGACGGCGTGCGCTCAAGGAACCATCCTTACCCAAAGTAACAAGCTTCTCTACATAAGGACGCAAATCCTTTGCTTTTGGCAAGGTTGTACGAATTTGCTCTTTTTCAATCAAGGAATAGGCCAAACCAGAAAAAAGAGCTCTTCTCTGGGAGGACGTTCTAGAAAACTTACGACCACTAATACGGTGCTTCATGGGAAAACTCCACGTTAAATACTAATACGGCTCATCCACTTTACGGGCGAGATCTTCAATGTTCTCAGGCGGCCAACCTTCAACAGGCAAGCCAAGCTCTAGACCCATACGGCCCAAAACTTCCCGAATTTCATTCAAAGACTTGCGCCCAAAGTTAGGCGTGCGCAGGAGATCATTCTCACTCTTTTGCACCAAGTCTCCGATGTAAACAATATTTTCGTTCTTTAGGCAGTTTGCTGAACGCACTGAAAGTTCAAGTTCATCCACCTTACGCAACAAATTCCTATTAAAGGGCAAGTCACCACGCACTTCAGAAGCAGCCTCTTCTTGAGGATCCTCAAAAGTCACAAACTGTGCCAATTGATCCTGCAAAATACGCGCCGCCAACGCCACAGCCTCTTGAGGAGACACTGAACCATTGGTTTCAATATCCATGCTCAACTTGTCATAATCTGTGGTTTGTCCCACACGGGCGTTCTCAATCTTATAAGCAACTTTGCTGACAGGACTAAAAAGAGCGTCAATAGGAATGAATCCCAAAGGATCATCTTCTGTGCGCAACTTGGAAGAAGGGATATATCCCTTACCACGTGCCACAGTCAACTCCATCTTAAGCTCGGCACCTGCGTCCAAGTGACAGATTACGACATCTTTGTCTAAAACGCGCACATCTGCTGTGTCTTGGATTTGTGCGGAAGTCACCACACAAGGACCCTTCACATTCAAAGTAACCTTTTTCGGATAATCGGAGGTTGACACAACAGGAACCATTTTCAGGTTCAACACGATATCCGTCACATCCTCACGAACACCCGCCACAGAAGACAGCTCGTGCTGAACGCCCTCTATCTTGATACCCACAATAGCTGAGCCTTGTAGGGAAGAAAGCAATACACGACGCAAAGCGCTTCCAAGGGTCGTTCCAAAACCACGCTCTAAAGGCTCTGCCACAACCACGGCACGCCGAGTGGCATCGGTGCGAGAACTCACACCAAGTTTATAGGGCTTTATCAAGGCCTGCCAATTTTTCTGTAACACGGGCGATCCTCTCAAATACTTCTTATAAATCCAAAAAACTTAAACGCGACGTCGCTTTGATGGACGACATCCGTTGTGAGGCACAGGAGAAACATCACGAATCGATGTGATTGTAAAACCCGAGGACTGAAGAGCACGCAGTGCGGACTCACGACCTGATCCTGGACCTAATACCTCTACTTCCAAAACACGCATTCCGTGTTCCTGAGCTTTTTTCGCTGCATCTTCAGCCGCTAGCTGAGCTGCATAAGGTGTAGATTTACGGGAGTTCTTGAAACCAACGGCTCCCGCAGCGCTCCACGCAATGGTGTTACCCTGAGTATCCGAAATGGTCACAAGTGTATTGTTGAAAGTGGAGCGAATGTGGGCAATACCCGTTGTAACATTCTTTCTCTCACGTCGACGTAATTTTTGAGCTGGTGCTTTCGCCATGTTATTTTACTCTCTCACTCGCTTTATTTCTTCTTGCCTGCAATTGCAACGGCTTTACCACGACGCGTACGCGCATTCGTATGTGTACGTTGTCCACGAACGGGCAAGCGCTTACGGTGGCGAAGACCACGATAGCATCCCAAATCTGTCAGACGCTTAATGTTCATGGAAACTTCACGGCGAAGATCGCCTTCCGTTGTGTAATTTGCATCAATATGTTCACGGATTTTCAAGATTTCATCATCTGTCAAATCGTTTACACGCCTGTCTTCTGAGATCTCTAGTGCACTAAGAATTTTCTCAGATACAGTACGACCAATCCCATAAATATAGGTTAACCCGATCACCACACGCTTTCGCGCTGGTAAATTGACCCCACCAATACGAGCCACGTTATACTCCTCACCATAGAATTAAAAACAAAACAGCTGCGGCAATCTAACTGGAAAGCACATCAGCCGTCAAGACCTTCTTTATATCAAACCTGTTCCATCTCCTGGATCCTGGTTTTTTCTTAAGAGGTTTGAGACAAGGAGGCTTTCTTTTCCTCCTGTTTCAAAAGCTCTACAAGCTGCCCCTCAACCTCCAGAGGAGACAAAACACCATTCACAGTCATGAGACATCCTTGAGCCTCATAATAGCCTTGTACGGGCTCTGTCTTCTCGTGATACACCTTCAAACGGTGGTGAATGGCCGTTACTTCATCGTCCTTACGCGTGACAAAGGAATGGGAACCACACACATCACAACGCCCTTTCTGTTGAGGTAAGTGGGTTGTGCTGTAAATAGCACCACAATCCCCACACATCCATCGTCCGGCAAGACGCTCTACAAGAAGAGTTTCTTCAACTTCGATTTTAACGACCAAGGGACGATCAAGAGTTCCCATATCCACAAGCTTATTCAAAGCCTCTGCCTGGGACAATGTTCGAGGAAAGCCATCAAAGATAACTCCCTGGCCATTTTGGGAAAGATCTTTCTCAATTAAAGAAATTGCCACACTATCAGAAGGCAGATCTCCACGCTCCACGATTTCTTGAATTTCCAAACCAAGGGGCGTTGCTTCAGAAATCTCAGCCCTAATAAGATCCCCCGTGCTTAGGTGACGCAGACCAAAAAGAGCGCTAAGTCTTTTTGCTTGAGTTCCTTTGCCCGATCCGGGGGCCCCTAAGAGGATAATATTCAACGCTCTTTCCCTTTTCTATCACGTTGTTTACGAATCAAACCTTCATATTGATGAGCCAACAGATGGGTTTGTATCTGGGTAATTGTATCCACACCCACACTCACCACAATCAAAAGACTTGTACCACCAAGATAAAACGGTATGGCGTACTTCGTAATCAGTATTTCAGGCAAGACGCAAATTAACGAAAGATACGCCGCACCTACAACCGTCAAACGCGTAATAATATAGTCCAAATGATCTGCCGTATTTTTTCCAGGCCTGTGTCCAGGAACAATAGCACCATTCTTTTTCAGGTTCTCAGCTGTTTCCGTTGGATTAAATACCACAGCGGTATAAAAGAACGCAAAGAAAACAATCAAGAAAATGTAAAGTGCCACATACAAAGGCTTTCCTTGTCCCATATACAACAAGAGTGTACTGAGAATACCTTCGCCGTCGTTACCCATATTACCAATAGAGGCAATCGTTACAGGAACACCCAAAAGCGATCCCGCAAAAATAGGCGGAATAACACCAGAAATATTCAGTTTCATAGGCAGATGAGATGACTCACCTCCATACATCTTCATACCTACTTGGCGCTTAGGATACTGGATATGAACACGGCGTTGAGCACGCTCCATAAACACAATAAACAAGATTGCACCAACAAGCATCAGCAAGATCATCGCAATGATCACTGGAGACAACGATCCCGTACGTCCCAATTCTAATGTCTTATCAATTGCCATGGGCAGGTTGGCAACGATACCGGCAAAGATAATGAGTGAAACACCATTACCTACACCACGTGCCGTGATTTGCTCACCCAACCACATCAGGAACAATGTGCCTCCTGTAAGAGAAACAACACCTGAAATCATAAACAAAACACCCGGATTAATCACCGGAGAATGATGCATTGAGACAAGACCTGTCAAAATACCCCAGCTTTGCACAATGGCCAGCACCACCGTTAGATAACGGGTGTACTGATTCATTTTCTTACGCCCAGATTCACCCTCTTTTTTAAGGGCTTCCAACTGCGGACTTACCGCAGTCATTAACTGGACAATAATGCTGGATGAAATATAGGGCATAACACCCAAAGCAAAGATGGTCATACGGCCCAATGCACCACCCGTGAACTTATCAAAAATACCCAGAATTCCTGATGCATTTTGATTTGCAAGTTCATGCATCACTTGGGCGTCAATACCTGGTAAAGGTAAAAACGTCCCAAAGCGATACACTAGGAGTGCAAAAAGAGTAAACCATAAACGCTTTTTAAGATTTTCAGCCTTCGAGAAAGCCTTAAAACTAAAGTTAGCAGCAAGTTGCTCTGCGGCCGATGCCATTTCTTAGACTCCCATCTAAAGGGATTTATTAAACAAGGGTAACAGACCCTTGCAGCTTCTCAACCATTTCACAAGCAGTTTTGGAGGCTTTCGCAACTTCAAAACGTACCGCTTGCTTAAGGTCACCCTTTGCGAGCAATTTTAGTGCAGGCGCTGTCTTTTTTACAAGACCGGCCGCAATAAGTGCTTCACGCGTGATGGGCTGGGAAGCATCAAGCTTCTTCTCATCAAGAGCGCGTTGAACTTGGCCCAAGTTTACTTCTGTATAATGTGTCATAAACATTACGTTAGAAAAACCACGCTTTGGCAAACGACGGTAAAGAGGATTTTGTCCACCCTCAAAGCCCTTAATAGCCACACCCGTACGGGCTTTTTGACCTTTATGACCGCTACCGCAAGTCTTACCTTTGCCAGAACCTTCACCACGACCTACGCGTGTGCGGTCCTTGCGAGCGCCAGGGTTATCCCTTAACTCATTTAACTTCATCGTCTACTCCTCACCTTCAATTCGCAGCAAATGGCGTACTTTTGAAATCATGCCGCGCACAGCGGGCGTATCTTCAAGAGTACGTGTGCGATGAAGTTTATTCAATCCCAAACCAATCAACGTCTGTGTTTGGTCTTCACGACGACGAATCGCGCTGACCGTTTGAGTGACCGTTACGGTTTTTTTCTCTGACTTAGGCATGAGCCACCTCACCAGCTTCCTCGCGACGTCCCAAAAGATCGGACACCTTCTTACCACGCTTTGCAGCAATCTGACGGGGAGACTTCATTTTACCCAAAGCCTCTAGAGTTGCACGCACCATGTTCAATGGGTTGTTCGTCCCTTGGGACTTACTCACAACGTCGTGAATACCAAGAGCTTCAAAAACCGCACGCATAGGACCACCGGCAATAATACCTGTACCCACAGGAGCTGAGCGCAAAATAACGCGTCCTGCACCCGCACGTCCTTGAACGTCATGATGCAATGTACGCCCTTCTTTCAAAGGAATACGCAACAAACGACGACGCGCAGATTGGGTCGCTTTTGTTACCGCATCAGGAACTTCACGGGCTTTACCCGTTGCAAAACCAACGCGCCCCTTACCATCACCTACCACAACAACTGCAGAGAAAGAAAAACGACGTCCACCCTTAACAACCTTCGCCACACGACGAATTGTTACGAGCTTCTCAATGAACTCAGACTCTTTCTCTCGTTCTTTTCCGTTTGGTCGTGCCATCGTTTAGAACTCCAATCCATTTTCTCTAGCCGCTTCTGCCAAAGCTTGAACACGACCATGATATACATAAGCACCGCGATCAAAAACGACCTTCTTAATGCCAGCCTTAACAGCACGTTGAGCTAAAAGAGCGCCAACTTTTGCCGCCGCATCCTTGTTGCCACCAGACTTAAGAGCAGTTCTCAAGTCCTTTTCTAGGCTGGACGCTGCTACTTTAGTGCAACGGTTTTCATCGTCCACAAGCTGAGCATAAATATGTGCATTTGAACGAAAAACCGACAATCTTAGACGGTCACCACGTTTTGCCATAACTCGTGTACGAGCGCGAAATTTACGGCGTTCAAATCTTTTTTTAGATGTTAGCATGGCTACTTCTTCTTACCTTCCTTACGCAGAATTTTCTCACCCTCATAACGAACACCCTTTCCTTTATAGGGTTCGGGAGGACGGAAAGACCGAATTTCAGCAGCAACTTGACCTACTTGCTGAGCGCGCGCCCCGGAAATAGCCACGGCTGTGGGCTTTTCACAGGCAATAGAAATACCCTCTGGAATTGGGTAAATCACGTCGTGTGAATAACCCAATTGCAGGACTAAGTTATTTCCTTGCACAGCTGCACGGTAACCAACGCCATTGATCTCTAGACGCTTTGTAAAACCTTCAGAGACACCCTTTACAAGGTTGCCTACTAAACGCTGGGTTGTACCCCACATTGCACGTGCTTTTTGAGCCGTGCTTGCAGGCGCTACCAAAACTTTACCTTCTTCAATGGTCAGCAGAACATGTCCTGAAACGGCGTATGTTAATTGACCATTTTTTCCTTTTGCCGAAAAGACCCCATTATCAAAGGCACATTGTACCCCTGCAGGAATTTCTATCGGTTTTTTTCCAACTCGCGACATCGCTCTATGTTCCCGTCTAGAATACTTGGCAAATAACTTCGCCACCTACGTGCTGTGCACGCGCCTCTCCATCAGACATAACTCCCTTAGAAGTTGTCAGAATGGAGATCCCCAAACCGTTACGCACCCGAGGCAAGCGGTCCAAAGAAGCGTATACACGCCTTCCTGGCTTTGAGATACGCTTGATCTCTTGGATTACTGGTTCACCACCGTCATACTTCAAAGACACGCACACTTGTTGGAATGTTGTGCCTTCTTGTTGCTCTAGGCGGTAGCCACGAATGTAACCTTCACGCTTGAGTACATCCAAAACAGCCAAACGGGCCTTGGATACTGGTGACGTTACTTGTTCAAAATGATTGCGCTGACCGTTACGAATACGTGTCAAAAGATCAGCAATGGGATCTGTCATACTCATGTTCTATCCTACCAGCTCGCCTTCGTTACACCCGGTATCAAGCCCATGGAGGACAAGTCCCTAAAGGCGATACGTGACATACGAAACTTACGATAATACCCACGGGGGCGACCAGTGATTTCACACCGGTTACGCACCCGAATACGCGCTCCATTACGAGGCATTTGGGCCAACTTTAACACCGCTTGGAATCTTTCCTCAGCAGGTGCTTGGCGATCATAGACTTGAGCCTTCAGGGCCGCACGGCGTCCCTCAAACTTCTTAGCCAAAGACTTACGCCTCTCATTTTTCTCTACAGAACTTTTCTTTGCCATGGTGTCTACCTCGTAAAGGGCACGTTGAAGCCCTTCAACAGTGCACAAGCTTCATCATTGGTTTTTGCAGTCGTTACAATGACGACATTCATACCACGAATTTTCGCAACTTGGTCATAGTTAATTTCAGGAAAAATAATGTGTTCCTTAATTCCCATGGAGAAGTTTCCTCGGCCGTCAAACCACTTGGAAGAAACACCTCTAAAGTCACGAATACGTGGCATGGCAACGGTTACAAACCGATCCAAAAACTCAAACATCCGCTCTTTGCGAAGGGTCACCTTGGCACCGATAGGCATCTCTTCACGTAGCTTAAAGCCCGCAATAGATTTTTTTGCCCTTGTTGCCAATGCCTGTTGTCCTGCAATAAGAGTAAGCTCAGCAACCGCTGCTTCCAGGAGTTTTTTATCCTGGACAGCGTCACCGCAACCCATATTCAAGACGATTTTCTCAAGACGAGGTACCTGAAGTTCATTCTGATAACCAAACTGCTTCTTGAGATCAGGCGCTATTACTTTTTCATAATGCTCTCTAAGCCGTGACATGATTCTACTTTCAACTATCAATCTGTTCGCCGGATTTTTTTGCAAAACGAACCTTACGTCCGTCTTCCAAAATTTTATAACCCACCCTTGTCGGCGTCTTGGTCTTCGGATCAATATGCATCACATTGGATACATGAACCGAACGCTCAGACGCTACAATGCCTCCTGCGGAGGTTGCTGATGGCTTTTGATGGCGCTTTACCATATTCACGCCCTTCACAAGCACACGCAGCTTGCGCAGATCCACGGAGAGGATTTCCCCTACCGTTCCACGATCTTTACCGGAGACCACCATTACGGTGTCTCCTCTTTTTACACGTAACTTAACCATTTTTACAATACCTCCGGAGCCAGAGAAATAATTTTCATGAAATTACGCGCTCTTAGCTCTCTTACAACAGGGCCAAAAATACGCGTTCCCAAAGGCTCGCTCTGGTTGTTAATCAACACAGCTGCATTGGTATCGAACCGAATCTCCGTTCCGTCTGAACGACGAACGCCCTTCTTAGTGCGCACCACAACAGCCTTGTGAACGTCACCCTTCTTAACCTTACGGTCAGGCAGTGCGTCCTTAACAGCGACCACGATAATGTCTCCGACCTGGGCAACACGCTTACGTGAGCCTCCCAAGACACGAATGCACTGAACACGACGAGCCCCAGAATTATCTGCGACCATCAAGTTTGTTTGCTCTCTAATCATAACCCAATCCTAACTTTGCTTACGCGTCCAACAATACTTCCCAGCGCTTACGCTTGGAAATCGGGCGACACTCGATAATTTTTACCAAATCACCCTTCTTATATGTATTGTTCTCATCATGAGCTGCATAGCGCTTAGAGCGCGTAATAAACTTCTTATAAACAGGGTGCATCAAACGGCGCTGTACGAGAACAGTAACCGTTTTATCACAAACATCGCTTGCGACAACCCCTTGTAAGACCCTGCGTGGCATTCAAAAACTCCTTACGATCCGCTCGCTTGAGCAGCTTCATTCATTACAGTTTTAATGCGCGCGATTTCTCTGCGTGCACTTCTAAAACGAGCCGTTGACTCTAATTGACCGGCGACTCTTTGGAAACGTAGATTTAACACCTCACGTTTCAATTCTAAAAGACGCTCTTTCAACTGGGCAGTCGACTGCGTTCTAAGTTCTTCTACCTTCATAATCCTATTCCTCGGATCCAAAACGGGCAATAAACTTTGTCTTAATAGGCAACTTTGCAGCAGCCAATTCAAAAGCCTCTCGCGCCAACTCAGCTGGAACACCGCCCAACTCAAACATAATACGACCTGGCTTTACGCGGCAAGCCCAGTAGTCCGTAGATCCTTTACCACTTCCCATACGTACTTCCGCAGGCTTGCTGCTGACAGGTACATCAGGAAAAATACGGATCCAAACACGTCCTGCACGACGCATGTGACGTGTAATTGTTCTACGAGCGGCTTCAATTTGACGTGCAGTAATACGGCAGGGCTCTAAAGCCTTCAAGCCAAAATCACCAAAATTCAAACTCACACCGGCCGTTGCATTACCGTGAATGCGTCCTTTATGGGCCTTGCGATACTTTGTCTTCTTTGGAGTTAACATAGTTTTTTCCTAACTAACTTTCTTCCTTAACGCGATGCTTGACGCGCCGCTGCACGCTTCTCCGTCGCCATGGGATCGTGGGTCAGAATTTCACCACGGAAAATCCATACCTTAATTCCCGTCACGCCGTAAGTTGTGAGGGCACCTGCGAAACCGTAATCAATATCGGCACGCAAAGTATGCAAAGGAACACGGCCTTCTCTGTATTGCTCTACGCGAGCAATTTCCGCACCAGCCAAACGACCAGACACGGCCACACGCACACCTTGAGCACCCATTTTAAGGGTTGCTTGCATCGCGCGCTTCATAGCACGACGATAACTTCCACGACGCTTGATTTGGTCAGCAATGCTTTCCGCAACCAGCTGTGCGTCGAGTTCAGGCTTACGAACCTCAACAATGTTCAAGCTCAGCTCTCCCGTCACACGACGGCTAAGATCTTGCTTCAACTTCTCAATGTCTGCACCCTTCTTACCAATGATAATACCAGGGCGTGCACTGTAAATTGTTACGATGGCCTTCTTTGCAGGACGCTCGATTACAACTTTAGCAATACCTGCTTGGGACAGACGCTTAGTAATATACTCACGAAGCTTCAAATCTTCAATCAAAAGTGTGCCGTAATCTTTATCTTTCGACGCGAACCAGCGGGAATCCCATGTACGATTGATACCAAGACGCAAGCCAATTGGTTTTACTTTTTGACCCATTACGCAGCGCCCCCTTGTTCACGCACAATAATTTCCATACAGCTAAAAGGTTTCAGAATTTTAGCACCTCGTCCACGAGCACGTGGCATAAAACGCTTCATCACAAAGCTTTTACCCACATAAGCCTCAGCAACAACCAAACGGTCTAAATCGAGGCCGTGATTGTTTTCAGCGTTGGCAATAGCAGAAAGCAAAAGCTTTTTTACATCTGCAGCCACACGCTTTGGACAGAACTCCAATGCACCCAGGGCTTCAGCAGCTGCTTGCCCCCGGATCATTTGAGCCAATAAATTTAATTTCTGCGGACTAACGCGCAACGCTCCCAAACGGGCACTTGCTTCGTTACTTCCCAGTCGCCTAGGAGCAGCTTTCTTGCTCATGCTAACCTCTCTTCGCCTTTTTGTCGACGCCATGACCATAATAGGTCCTTGTAGGCGCGAACTCGCCAAATTTCTGGCCGATCATTTCTTCCGTCACAAACACAGGTATAAACTTATGCCCGTTATGCACACCAAAAGTCAAGCCAACAAACTGAGGAAGGATCGTAGAACGACGTGACCACGTCTTAATAATATCCTTACGTCCGCCTTCGTGTGCTGTCTCAGCCTTCTTGAGAAGATAACCATCAACAAAAGGCCCTTTCCAAACAGATCTAGTCACTGGTCGTACCCCTTACTTCTTTGCACGCCTACGAATGATAAACTTATCACTCTGAGCTTTTCTACTACGAGTCTTTTTACCCTTGGTTGGTACACCCCAAGGCGTCACTGGGTGACGACCACCGGAAGTCTTACCTTCACCACCACCATGTGGGTGATCAACAGGGTTCATAGCAACACCTCGAACCGATGGGCGAATACCCAACCAGCGAGAACGTCCAGCCTTACCCAAGCTTACGTTCTTTTGATCTGGGTTAGAAACAGCACCAATTGTGGCACGGCATTCACCAGAAACAATACGTAATTCACCTGAGGAAAGACGCAATTGAACATAACCTGCATCACGACCAACGATCTGAACATAGTTACCAGCTGAACGCGCCAATTGACCGCCCTTGCGTGGCTTCATTTCTACGTTGTGAACAATAGTACCAACCAAAATGTTTTTCAAAGGCATGGCATTGCCAACCTTGATATCACAAGACTGACCTGAAATAACCTTGTCACCAACCGCCAAGCGTTGAGGTGCCAAAATGTAAGAAAGCTCATCGTCTTCATAACGCACAAGGGCAATAAAAGCCGTACGGTTTGGATCGTATTCAATACGCTCAACAGTCGCCCACACATCATCCTTCAGACGCTTAAAGTCTACGAAACGATAACGACGCTTATGCGCACCACCTTTGTGACGTACCGTAATACGTCCATAGCTGTTACGCCCACCAGATCCGTTAAGACCTTCTGTCAGCTCCTTGACAGGCTTACCCTTCCAAAGATCAGAGCGGTCAACTAAAACAAGTTGACGTTGTCCCGGTGTGGTGGGTTTAAAATGTTTCAGTGCCATTTTTACAGTCCTGCTCCCATATCAATCGTCTGACCTTTTTCAAGACGTACATATGCACGCTTTTGATCAGGCCTCTTTCCCAAACGTCCGCGGAAGCGCTTTACCTTACCGTGACGATTTTGAATGTTTACACCGATCACACTGACCTTAAAAAGCATTTCAATAGCCTGAGCAATTTCATACTTTGTTGCCGATGGAACGACGTCAAAAACAAACTGACTGTCTTG
>Ga0075167_11040613_pt1 | contig 12141 bp, 14 predicted proteins | sample JI61114C2RNA_FD_77314 | JGI IMG/M metagenome (GOLD analysis project Ga0075167, IMG submission 77314) | Metatranscriptome of wastewater effluent complex algal communities from Wisconsin, to seasonally profile nutrient transformation and... | ecosystem: Engineered > WWTP > Effluent > Algae...
GTAAGAGACAACAATGAATATGATTACAAACAATTGGTAAAGAACAAAATTCAGTAAAAAAAAAGCTCATCACAACAACCAAATAAGTTCCTCCTTAGAGATCGACCCCTTGACAAGGATTTCTACTAAAAATTGTACACCTTCAATCCAGAATAAGAGATCCATAAGTATACTCTTCCTTTATAGATGAAAAGCAAAGAAATTGAAAATCAAAATTTTCTTATTAAGGCCAAACAAAAAAAATTATAAGTAGAGAAATTAGGATAAAAGGTGTCTCAGGACAATTAGTCCGACAATCAAAATTCATCTATAAATTTTTTAATTAAAAAGTTATTTACTGACAAAAATAAATTCAAAAAAAGCAAAATCTAAAATGCGCAATATGAAGATACTATTGTTCAAGAACATATGAAGTTGCTTATTACAGGTGAAGACGCCATAGCATTTTTTGCCAAGTATGGAAACACAACACCCGTCAAATTCATTCACTGTGTTAGAGACGAAAGATTCCTTGAAAATCCATATAAGTTGAAAATTGTACATGATTAGAATGAATTAACCAAAGTAAGTGAATATTACACTGTGTCTCCAAGTGGAATAGTTTAGATTTATTCAAGTTGCCTAATTGAAATCAGAGATAAAGATAACATACAAAATAGAAAACCTACTGAATTCATTAGTTTGTCAGATTGGATGAAAGAAAGCACATAGTTTAACATTCTCAGCAACATTCATTTTTTCAAACATTATTTGGCCTAAAAATTACTAAATACCTGGAGAAAAAATCAGAAAAAAAATTATTTTCATAAAACAAGACAAAAAATTTTATAAGATGTGTTCTATTGCAAACCAACTTATGCTAAATACATATATGACATAAAAAATCATCTCTCACAGATTTAAATGTATGAAATGGTTACATTTAGCCATTGGTAAAATCAACAGGTTGAGTTTGAGGAATTCAAAAGCATACAAAAAGACACAAGAATAAAAACAGCTAGATCTTATGAAGGGATATTTGAAGAGATCCTTTCAATCATGTATGGAGTGGTGGCAAAAATCAATGAATCAAAAGAAGAAAACAATTTAAGATGTCTTCAACACAATTTCGTGAATTCATTGGTTAAGAAAAAACCATTAAATTTAATAAAAAGAGAAAAAATTGAGAAGATAAAGTGAAAATATTTGTCTTAATATGATTATGATGTTCTAGGATATTTCGTTAGGTTTGTGAATTATATGTGTTTAGAAAATTTAGTAAATATAAACTTAAGTAGTTTGGTTAAAATAAAGGACGAAATTTACAGGGATAGAAAAAATGGATTGTTTACCACGTCTCCAAATTTTAATGATACCTGCATTCAGTTCACTAATAAAGAAGAAGATATGATAAGAGAAATATTTTTTATCTTAGAAGAAAATATCAAAATTGTTAAAGAGGTTCCAAAAATTCTTGGTAACACTGCTTTTGATAATTATGTTGATTCCATTTGTTAAGATGAAAAAGAAAAAATTTCATTTTAGCCAGATATTCAAAAAATAATAGAAGACTCTGTAGAATTTAATGTCAATAAAATTTTGATTAAAGAAAAAATTTAAAAAGATTTCAAGGATGCTATTAAAAGAGTAGAGTAAAATTTGAATTATTTTAAAAAAATTGAAAATGAAAAAAACACATTTGACCCAGAGATGTGGATAAAGTCAGAACCATCACTCGAATAAATAAAGAATAAAATTTAACAAATGAAAGAATATAAAAAAGAAAGTAACGAGAGAATTAAAGACTACTTCCAAGGAATACTCCACATTAACTCTTAAATGACAAGGGAATCAATGCTAAGTTTTATCGATCAATCTCATCAGAAAATAATAGACTATTTATATGAATTTACTAAAAGGGAAGTTAAAAATACATTAGAGTCTTTTTTAAAATAGAATAATTCTCTTCTTATAGAGGTAAAGTCTATATAAAACTATTCAGAATTAATTTTAAATGTTAAAAATGTTCAGAAACAACTCAATGAAATAGATAACAAAAAGTTACAAATTGAAAAAATGCAGAAACTTTTGAAACAAGTCAATTACATTATTTTAGGTGAGGATAAAAATGATATTGAATCCATTTTAAAAATTGCAGATGGATTGGATAATTTGATTCAAAATGCTCAAAAAATTATTGAGGAAAAATCTGATCATTTTAAAAAAATATTTGAAGACAAAGAAGAAGAAATCAAGGATATGATTTCAGAGTTAAAGTTCTTGTATGAATCTGAAGAATTAAGTTGAGTGGACACACCAGTGATTGAAGCATTAAGGAAATTAGAAATTTATCAATAAAAATTAATTAACCTTGAAGAAGAGTATTCCACTATGAAATACTATAGCAAACAAATGGAATTCACTTTTTAGTAAGACATAATAAATTTGGATGTAATCAAAAAAGAATTCGAGATGGTCAATGGAATGTGGAATAACTATGATTCTCTATTGAAGAATGAAGAATATTGGTATAATTATTCTTTTAAAAAATTGGACTTCAAAAAAGTAGAAGAAGAACTCAAAAGATTTTAAAATTATAGCGAAGATTTTAGAAAAAGCAACAACGAAATTTTTTAAGAAATAGTGGGCAAAGTAGATTGAATATTAGAATTACAACCTTTAATTAACTCTTTGGGAAATCCTCATTTGAAAGATGATCACTGGAGAAAAATATTGTTATCAAGTTAAATTTAAAACCTAAAGGAAGATGATGAATTTACTTTAAAGGAACTACTTGATGTTGGAATAACTTAACATTTAGAATTGATTAATGAAATTTCTACTATTGCAACAGAAGAATTCGTAATTTGAAATGGACTTTAATAAATAAAAAATGAATGGTTTGAATGTGAGCTCCCAATAAAAAATTTCAGGGAACAACACAACAAATTTATTTTAAATGACGAAATATTAGAAATAATGGAAAAACTTGATACTGATATGCTCAAAATTCAAAGCATGTTGAATTCCAAATATATTAAAACATGTAAAGCAGAAGTGGAAGAGTGGTAAAGAAAATTAAATATGTTTTTAAAATCTATCGAAGAATGGATTACACTTTAAAAGTCTTGGATGTATTTGGAAAATGTTTTTTCGGCCCCTGATATTCAAAAGTCCTTACCAAATGAGTATTCTTAATTCCATAGTATTGATTAATTTTGGTTGGATTTGATGGAAACTGCAAATAAGAAGCCATCTATTTTGGAAAATATAAAATCGGAATCTCTATTGATATAATTGAGAGATTCAAATAAGCAATTAGAATTCATTTTAAAGAATTTAGAAGAATATTTAGATTTTAAAAGAAATCTTTTCCCAAGATTTTATTTCTTATCAAATGATGAATTACTTGAGATATTTTCATAAACAACGAATCCCGAGGCAGTTCAGCCTCATTTAAGGAAATGCTTTGATAATATAAAATCTATTAAGTTCAATGATGGTGATATTAAATCTTAAATATAGGCCATGGTATCTGCTGATCCTGTAAGCGATCAAGAGATAGTTGAATTCGTGAATTAAATACAAGTTGAAGGACCTGTTGAATGTTGGTTGCTAAGAATAGAAGAAGAAATGAGGGAAACACTTTATTAAAAAATGTTAATCTGTAATGAATAAACCAAACAATACAAACTTTTGAATAAAGAATTCTTATTCAAATTTCCTGCTCAGATTATTTTGGCCGTAAATATGACCAAATGGACTTTTTCAACAGAAGAAGCAATTTATGAAAATAATATTGAAATATGGTAAAATTTGATGAATGAAAAAATCACTGATTTAGTTCAAATGATAGTAGGAGATTTAACAATAGGCCAAAGAGAATTGATAAAATCTCTTATGGTTCTTGATGTTCATAATAGAGATGTTGTAGAAAAATTAATTGATTAAAATGTTTCAAACATAAATGATTTTTAATGGAAAAAATAATTGAGATATTACTGGGAAATTTTATAACAAAATGTTCCAGACAAGACTGTAAAAACCAATTGTTATATAAAATAAACAAATTGTTCTTTGACATATGGATATGAGTATTTAGGAAATTCTCCAAGATTGGTTATTACTCCATTAACAGACAAATGTTACTTAACTTTAACATCAGCATTAAATTTAGGATATGGTGGTGCACCGAGTGGACCAGCAGGAACTGGTAAAACTGAAACCACAAAAGATTTAGGAAAAGCGGTGGCAATAAATTGTATTGTATTTAATTGTTCTGATTCAATAGTTTATGAAACTATGGCTAGATTTTTTACAGGTTTAGCATAATGTGGTGCATGGGCATGTTTCGATGAATTCAATCGTATTGAAATTGAAGTTTTAAGTGTAATAGCATAGTAGATTTTAGGCATTCAAAATGCTTTAAAAGAAGAAAAAAGTGAATTTGATTTTGAAGGAAAATGAATTAGGTTACTTCCTTCTTTTGGAGTATTTATTACTATGAATCCTGGATATGCAGGAAGAACAGAACTACCTGATAATTTAAAGGTACTTTTTAGACCTGTAGCTATGATGATACCAGATTATTCATTAATTGCTGAAATTATTTTATTTTCTGAAGGATTTCATAAGGCAAAAAATTTAGCATGAAAAATGGTTAGTTTGTACAAACTAAGTTCAGAACAATTAAGTAAGGAAAAACATTACGATTTCGGAATGAGGGCGGTAAAAAGTGTTTTGACAATGGCTGGATCCCTTAAAAGACAAAATTAAACCAAAAGTGAGGAATAAGTTTTGTTAAAGGCAATGAAGGATTCGAACTTACCAAAATTTTCTTCTTTAGACATTCCATTATTTGAAAAAATTATTGAAGATTTATTTCCTGAAGTATAAGAAATATAAGAGAAAAATGAAATTTTAGAATAGCATATATTCACAGTTATGAAGAATAAATTCCTAAGAACTTGTCCAAAAATGATTTAGAAAACTATTCAACTTTATGAAATAAGTACAATAAGGCATGGAATAATGATTATAGGTAATTCAGGAACTGGAAAAAGTACAATATTAAATTGTTTAATAGATTCATTAAAAGTTATGGATGATCCAATTACACTTTATACTATAAATCCAAAGAGTGTCACGAGAAAAGAATTGTTCGGTTACAATGATCCAATTACTAACTCATTTATTCCAGGTGTTGTAAGTAAAGTTATTACTCCTGCTATGGAAGCTGTGGAATAAAACAAAAAATGGTTTATGTTTGATGGTCCTGTTGATGCTGATTGGATTGAAAATCTAAATACTGTATTGGATGATAATAAAATGTTATGCCTACCAGATGGAAAACGTATAAAACTTCCGAATTATTTTAGCTTTTTGTTTGAAGTAGATGATTTAGAATAGGCTTCTCCTGCTACTGTTTCACGTTGTGGTATGATTTATCTTGATAAAAACACGTTGAATCCATTATTTTACTTTGAATAATGGAAAGATAAAATTATTTTAACTTTACAAAACTTATCATCATAATAAAATGAATTTAGCAGAGTTGTATTAAAAGAACTTTAAAGGGAAGAATTTTTTAAAGGTGTACATGATTTTTTGGTCAAGAGTTTTGAGTTGTATCAAAAAGTAGGTTAAGAATCTATTTAATAAAATCATGTGACAATAATAAAGAATTTTTTGTAACTTTATGAAGTACTAATTATTAAATTGATGGATGAATTAAAAAATCATTTTAATACCATCAAAGATAAATAAACAAAAGAAAAATTCATTTCAGATTTCAATAGTAGGGAACACATCAATGTAATGCTTGCATTTTCATGCACATGGAGTTTCGGAGCAAACCTAGAAAAAAATTCAAGAATTAATTTTTCAAAAGGAATAAAGCAGGAAATGAATCAATTGACTGGTAATTTACTGAGAGAATTTTTAATATCTTATGACTTTTATTATGATTTCACTTCATTTCAACCCAAAAATTGGAAAAATATTTTGAAGGAGACAGATTTTTCAAGTTTTGATCTAAATAACGAAATGTTAATATAAACAATAGAAACAACATAGGTATAATAATTACTTTCTTTACTCTCCTTAAATAATAAAAATCTGTTCATTAATGGAAATTCTGGTGTTGGAAAAAGTTTGATTATTAATTCTTTTCTTTAATAATTGAACGAAGAATTTTTATCTATTGGTTCTATTTTCTCAGCCTAAACATGTGCTGCAAATTTATAGTCCATATTCATAGAAAAATATGCAGCTAGAGGAAAAAACTTGTATCCACAAAGTGCAAAAAAAATGATGTTTTATATAGATGATATAAACATGCCGAAATATGATATTTATATGGCCTAACCTGTTAATGAATTATTGAGATAAATTCTTGACCAAGGTGGTTTTTATGAACTTAAAAAGTTTTCATTTAAATAAGTAAAAAATACAACTTTTATAGCATCATGTGCACCTCCTAATGGAGGAAGAAATCCTTTACCTTAAAGACTATTAAGACATTTCCATATGATACATCTTACTGATCTTTAGCAAAATTCAATGGAAACCATATTTTCTACAATATTATAAGGATTTTTAAAAAAGAAATAGGAAACTAATTTGTATTTAAATGATGCCTTTAAGATAGTATAATCATCTATCAGTATTTATAACCAAATATTAGAACAACTTCTCCCTATCCCTATTAAATGTCATTATAATTTTAATTTAAGAGATTTATCTAAAGTATTTCAAGGTATTTCTTAAATTAATCATTCTGAAATAAAATCTTCAGAAGTTTTGATAGAATTATGGATTCACGAAATGAATAGGGTGTTTTGTGATAGACTTATTAATTAAGAAGATTGAAATTGGTTTTTTAAAAAACTTCAAGAAAAATGTTCGAAAATATTATCTTTTCATATTTCTTAGGATCAAAATTAAACCTTATTATTTACGGATTTATTGGATAATTAATACAAAAAAGTCAGCGAAATGAACGAATTGATTTAAAAAATAAATGATGGCATTTGAAAATTTTGTAATGAAAATGGAATTCCTAATTAGTTAGTTATGTTTGAAGATGCTGTTTTACATTTATCGAGGTTAAAAAGGGTTTTAAATATGAAAAAAGGTAATATGGTATTAATTGGGTTAGGTGGATCTGGAAAATAAAGTTTAACTTAATTAGCCTCTTTTCTCAGCAAAATGTAATTCTTTACTATCGAATTAAAAAAAAATTATAAAGAACAACAATGGAGAGATGATCTAAAAAAAATGTTAAATATGATATTTGAAGAATATAGCGGAATTACTTTTATGTTGACAAGTAACCAAATGAAGTAAGATAGTTTCCTTGAAGATTTAAACAATCTTATAAATGCAGGAGAAATTCCTAATTTATATTCCCTTGAAGAATTTGAAGAACTTCAAACAAAAATTAAAGATTTTTGCAAAAAGGAATCTGGAAATCAACTGGTTTCAAAAGAAGATATCTGGAAATATTTTGTGGATTTAGTTAAGAAAAAAGTTCATATTGTTTTAACATTTTCTCCAGTAGGGGATACACTTAGAAATAAATGTAGATAATTTCCTTCCATTTTAAATTGTTCTACAATAGATTGGTATGATAAATGGAGTGATGAAGCTTTGTCTTAAGTTGCCTTCAAAAAATTTAATGAAAATGTTGATTTGGAATTATCCTAGGAATAAATTTTAAACATTTCCAACACGACAATTTCAATACATACACAAATTGATGAATTTAATCAAGAATTTTATTAAGAAACAAAGCGAAGAAGTTACCTAACTCCCAGTAATTATCTGAATTTATTACATCTCTTTCAAAAAATGTATAAATTAGAAAAAACAAATTTACCTTTGAAAATTAAAAAATATGAAGAGGGATTGAAAAAGATGCAAGAAACAAAAGAAACAATTATCCAACTTTAAGCTTAAATAATAGAAAATTAGCCCAAGATTGAGAAAGCTCAAGATGATAACAAAATTTTAAAAGATGATTTGGAGTCAAAGAATAAGGTTGCTAAGGAAAAAGAATAGATTGTTGAAACTGAAACAAACGAGATATAATTTACTAGAAATGAAGTTAATGAAATGAGGGCAAATTGTTAGAAAGATTTGGATGAAGCACTTCCAGCACTCTATAAGGCTTAAGAAGCTGCCTGAAACATTGACAAATAATACATAGCTACAATAAAAACTTATAACAAAGTTGCAAAAGATATTCAAATGGTTTTGTTTGCTGTAAATCTAATATTCGGGAAAAAAGAAACTTGGGAAGAAGTAAAGAAATTCTTAGGTGATATGGATTTTTTGAAAAAATTAACTAGCTTAGATCCAATGACTGTTCCTCATAAAACATGGGTTAAATTGAAAAAAAATTATCTTTCTCTTCCAGAATTTGATGTTTAGAATTTAAAAGAAAAAATATCAGAAGCAATCAGTACTCTTGCAAATTATTGTATTAATATGGAAATTTATTATTAAAAAAAATTAATTGTGGAACCTAAAGAAAAAAGTCTTAAAATATCAGAAGAACAATTGAACACTGTTGAATAAAAACTATAATGTAAATAGGAGGAATTATCAATTATTTAAAACCAAGTTTAAAATCTTCAAAACTAATTAAATGATAGCATTTAAAAAGAAGAAGAGCTGACATCCTAATAAAACTTGGCAAAAGTTTAATTATCTCGTGCAGAAAAACTTATTGAGGGTTTGAAAGACGAAGGAATAAGATGGAATTAAATCGCCAAAAATCTTTAAAACTAAGAAATAAACACAATAGGAAATGTCTTGATGTCTGCTGCATCAGTTGCATATTTAGGTCCTTATTTCGTAGATTATTGAAATAAACTGAAGGATAAATGGACTAAATTATGTATTAATAATTAGATAACTATTAGTAAAAATTTTAGTCTAAAAGAAGTAATATGCGATCCTTTAATCATAAGGGATTGGGAATCAAATGGATTACCAAGTGATGATTTATCCATTGAAAATGCAATTCTAGTGAAAAATAGCATCAAGTGGCCTTTAATGATAGATCCACAATCACAAGCAAATCAATGGATTAAAAAATAAAAAAAAGATTAAGGATTAGTCATCTTGAAACCTACCAACTCAAATTTATTGTAAATCTTGGAAAACGCTTTAAGATATGGAAATTCTGTATTACTTGAAAATGTAACAGAAACTATTGATGGAGCATTGGATAATATTTTAATGAAACAATTTAAGATGGTAAAAGGTTAGTATATTATTAAATTTAATGACAATGAGTTTCCTTATAATAAAAATTTCGAAATAGACCTGACTACAAAAATGTAAAACCCTCATTATTTGCCAGAAACTTCAATCAAAGTTAACATCATTAATTTTACCGTGACAGAGAAAGGTCTTGAGGATTAGCTTTTGGGTGAACTAGTTAAATTAGAAAAACCTATATTAGAAGAGGAAAAAAATAATCTCATTAAATAAATTAGTTCAGATAATAAATAATTGTATGAGTTGCAGGAAAAAATCCTGAAATTGATTATTTAGAGTGAAGGAAATCTTTTGGATAATGAAGACTTAATTCATACTTTGGAGGCCTCTGAAAAAACAACATCGATGATAAATGAAAGAATGATTCAGGCAGAAGAAACAAAATAAAATATATCAAATTCAAGGAATTAATATTTACCTATAGTCGAATAGTGTTCTGTAATTTACTTTGTGATTTGTAATTTGTGAAACATTGAATGCATGTATGACTTTTCTTTGGAAAGTTTTATAAATTTTTTTAACAAACAAATACAAGAAAATTAACAATATAAAGATAACACTTTACTTAGAGTTAATGTCCTAAAAAGATATTTATCTTAGAAAATATTTTATAATGTATGCAGAGGTTTATTTGAAAAACATAAATTACTTTTTGCTTTTATGATCGCGGTCAAAATGTAAATAAAATAAAAGTTAATAACTCCAAAACAATGGAACTTTTTTAAAATTTTTGAAACTGATTTCATCAATGAAAACTATATGCCTCCTTATTTTCAAACCAAACAATGGAATAAATTAGGATTCCTCGAATAAATTTGTCCAAACCTAATGAACCTTAATTCTTGGATTACTCAGTATTCCGTGAACTTCAAAGATATTTTATCTGCAGATAATTTAAATATAGATTCCCTTAATTTCCTGCCAAATAATGAAATAATCAGTAAATTCGAAAAGCTGTTACTTCTTAGAATTTTATGACCAGAATTATTAGAGATTTACATGAAAGACTTTATTAAAATTTCCTTTGGAAAGGAATATTTAGACTTTCCTGGTTTTGATTTAAAACTCGCTATGAAGGATGCTACCAAATAAATCCCTATTCTTATTATTCTTTCATCAGGCGCTGATCCGACAAGAAATATTTAATCATTATTACAAGAATATGATAAAGATACTTCATAATTCAAAATGATATCTCTAGGTTAAGGATAAGGAGATAAAGCAAAAGAATCTATTAAAATCGCGCAGTTGAATGGTGATTGGGTTTGTTTGTAAAATTGCCATTTGGCTGGAAAATGGCTTTCAGAATTAGAATAAATTTTGGAAAATACATCATAAGATTGTTCTGATGATTATAGACTATTTTTAACTACAATGCCAACAGATATGTTTCCAGTGAATTTTCTTCACCAAAGTATTAAACTCACAAACGAACCCCCTGAAGGAATTAGAGCAAATTTAAAATGAATTTATAATGATTTTGATGACAATGAATATAATGATATTCCAAAGGGACATATTTCAAAACCTTTATTATTTTGTCTTTCGATTTTTCACACCATCACTCTTGAAAGAAGAAAATATGGTTCAATGGGTTGGAATATAACATATTAATGGATGATTTCCGATTTTTTAACTTCCAAAGAAATGTTATTATTATACATTCAGTAAAACAATGAAATTCCTTTTGACACATTACAATTTCTTTTTTCTGTTATTAATTATGGAGGTTGAATTACCGATTATAACGATGAAAAACTTATCACTTCTTTGCTTTCCGCTTTTTTCAATAACAATTGTATTGAAACTGGATATGTTTTTATCCAAAATGACAAAAATGACAGTCCTTATAAAATACCAGAGACAAGAAATATTGAAGAAGTCAGAGAATTTATCAATAATTTACCTTATTAAGATGAACCCGAAATATTTGGTCTTCACTCTAACGCAAAAATTAATCTTAATTTAGTCAATTCAACATTTATGGAAGATTAATTGATTAAATTTGAGCCAGGAACTTAAGGGGGTAATACAAGCAACGCTAATAATGAAGTATTAAATTAAATTACTAAATTTAAAGAATCTTTGCCACTTGCAATAGATGTCCCAAACATCTAACCTTCAGAAAGTCTTCTTATATTCAGAAATTAAGAAGCTGTAAGATACAATAATTTACTTCATATCATCAAAACATCTTTAACTTTATTAGAATCTGCTATTTAGGGACTTAGTGTCATGAGTGAAAAAATTGAAAATGTTTACAACGATTTTGCTATTTAAAAAGTACCATAATATTGGGCTGAATATGGATTTTTGTCAACCAAAAAATTAAGTGGTTGGTTTGAAGATTTTCTTTTGAAGATTTAATTTTTCAAAAAATGGATGTAAATGTCTGAACTTAAAAGTTATTAGATAGGAAGCTTTTTTTTTCCTTAAGGATTTATCACTGCAGTATTATAAACATATGCGAGAAAGAACAAAATTGCGATTGATCTTCTTTGTTTAAAAACCAATATTTTTAACTTTTATGAATTTCCTAGTGATAAAACAACACCAAATGCTGGAGTAATATTAGAAGGGATGATTTTGGAAAATCAAAAATTTGATCTTGATTAGAAATATTTAGTGGATTTAGAACCTAAAGTACTTTATCAAAAGTTACCTTTAATATGGATCGAACCTATTCTAATATCATAAAAACTTGAAGAGAAAATTTTTTAGTGTCCAGTTTATAAAACTCCAGAAAGAAAGGGAGAACTGAGTACGACAGGACATAGTACGAATTTTGTGATGTATTTGGATTTACCATTGAAAGATTCTGATGTTGATAAGTAGTTAAGGAGAGGAACCGCGATAGTTTTGCAGAGTATAGAG
>Ga0075167_10056348_pt1 | contig 11909 bp, 21 predicted proteins | sample JI61114C2RNA_FD_77314 | JGI IMG/M metagenome (GOLD analysis project Ga0075167, IMG submission 77314) | Metatranscriptome of wastewater effluent complex algal communities from Wisconsin, to seasonally profile nutrient transformation and... | ecosystem: Engineered > WWTP > Effluent > Algae...
AAAAAAGACCTTTCATCAAATAGGAACTTCAATCATATCAAGACAACCTAATTGCCATCATCAAAAATGACATCGAAAAAGTCATCGAAAAATTCAAAAAAGAATCTGGAAACACTAAGAATTCTCTCATTGCCAAAAGATATAGAATTTCTAGCTTCATGAATATTACTTTTTGGAATGAATAAATTTTAAATGTACTTAATGAAAATATCGAAAAATTGAAAATCAATTTAGGAGAAAATTGGATGACTACTCCATAAGGAAAGGATATTTTCAATATGTGTGAAAAGTTCAGTGATGAAGTTTAAAAAAATATCAAAGAAATAGCAAAATATTGCGAGAACAAATATAATAATAAAAAGGATGAAAAACTATTTTCGGTAAGGAAAAGAAGTGATGGTAATCTTGAACTTCATGCTAACATTAATCAGTAACATAAAGAAATTATTAAGGCAATCAGTTATTAATGTTAATATTCGGAAGAATTAAGCAAGAGATATTTATTGAAATTTATGTTTAAAAGAGTATCTTGGCCTTCATACATTGCTATGTATATGGTAGAAAATGCTGTTAACACTTTTAATAGAATTATTGATAAAATCAATCCTGTATTCCAATAACTACTTTCAAGTTAGCTAAAAAATGTTTATACTAAATTGGAATAAGCAAGTAATTTCACATGGTTTTTAGAAGTTGAATAATCTGATGAATCAATTATCGAGAAATTTGCTTTGAATTTTGGAAGTGCTGTTTAAGATCTGGCTTAAAATACTTAGTTTTTATCAAATAAATTGAAGATCATTGATGATAAATTGATTCAACTCAAAAATTCTGAAAATAAGGAGACTCACTAGTAATGTATACTGGAAATATAAAATGTGTTAACTGAATTTGAAGATAAAAAATACCAAAATTAATCATCTTATATAGAAAAAATTAATGAAAAAGTTAAGGAAATTTTATTGGAAAAATTAAATGCCAATGTTTTAAGATGGAATTTTGAATTTTTAAATCTGGAAAACGTAGGAAGAGAGGAACATTTTGATATAAAAGATTAGAAAATTATTTTCAATCCAACCATTCACAGATTGGGAGTTCAAAACCATCAAATAACTGTAGATCCTCCACTTGAAGCAACAAAGAAACATTGGATAGAGAATTTACAAAATCAAATTGCTTAAATTTGTTAATTAAAAAAAATTAAAAGCAAAGATGAAATGAATTTAAAACCTGAGGAAAGAAAGGAAAATGATTTTCAAGATCTAATCAATGATATAAATCTAGAATTTTTGGAAAGGGCTTATAAAAGTATAAACGAATGCATTCAAAGAGCAGAAAATTATATTCAAGGATGGTAACATTATCAAGCTTTATGGGAATTAGATGTTAACAAAGTTTATGAGTTTTTGGGTGAAAATACTGATTACTGGGAAGATATTTTGGGAGAAATTAAAATCGGAAGAATAGCTTTGGATTAAACAGAACACAGTTCTAAGTTTGGACCTATAATTGTTTAAGTGAGATTAGCTCAAAGAAAAATCAATAATAAATATGAAGCTCTTCATAATGAAATTTTGAATAAATTTGGCCATAGTTTGAATGAAGAATTTTAGGAATTTCATAATGAAATAGCAAAGAAAAGATTTGATGTTGAGAATATAGATTTTAATGATTCAGAAAAAATTATAGAAGGAATTTAGGAACTTAGAAAATGTCGAGATTAAATTCATGGATGGGAAAATAAAATCAATAGATTTAGATCAGGAGAAAAATTACTTTATGCTTAAGGATATTAATTCCCAGCAACATGGAAAGACTTTTATGTTGTTGAAAGTGAATGGGAAAGATTTAAATAAGTATATGATTTGAACTAAGAGAAATACAAGGAAGAATACTAAACCCTTAAAAAGAGATTAGACAAAGAAGAAGAAGTTTTAATGAAGAAAGTAAAAGAGATTGAAGAATTATGGCAAACTAAAAAACCATTTTCTGGAGATTTACATCCAGATGATGCATTAGCAGTGATTAATACTTTAGAAAAACAAATAAACGATAATAGATAGGATTTCAAAAAATTAAATGATGCAAAGGAACTTTTGGATATTCCTCCAATTGATCTGACCACAATAAATTCTATTCAAGAAGATTCAAAAAGTCTTAAAGAATTATGGACTCATATTGGTTCGAGTTGGCAATAAATTGACAAAATTATGGAAACACCAATGAAGATTGCTCATCCAAATAAATTCCAACAGACAATTGATTAAATTTTGGATGAAATGAATGGACTTCCGAATAAATTTAGAACATACGAGGCATTGGTTACTAAAAAGAATTAACTATAAGATTTAAAAAAGTTTAATAAATTATTGAAAGATGTGAAAACTGATGCATTGAAAGAAAGTCACTGGAATGAAATGTGTAAAAAAATCAAATTACCTCGAAAATACAAAAACCTTACTGTTGGAGATTTTTATAAACACAACCCTAGCAAATACATGAAAATAATTGATGAAATAATGAATGCAGCTCAAGGAGAATTAGTATTGGAAAATATGATTAAAAAGATTAAAGATTATTGGAATTTCGTTGAATTTGATTTAGGAAAGTATTAAGAAAAATGTATGTTGATTAGAGGTTGGGATGAAATGATGACTAAAATAGAAGATGATTTGGCTCAAATTCAATCTATGAAATTATCATAATTTTACAAAACATTCGAAGAAGAAATCAAAGGTTGGAACGATAAATTAGTAATGCTTTAAAATACTTTAGATGTTTGGGTTAATGTTTAAAAAAAATGGGTTTATTTAGAAGGAATCTTTTTGGGTTCTTCAGATATTTCTTAATAACTTCCAAATGAATATGCCAAATTTAGATCAATCGACAATGATTTTACTGCATTGATGAAAAAAACTGCGGCAAGAAAGAAAATTCTCGACACATGTTTGAATATTCCCGGACTTGAAAAATCATTAAGAATATTATTTGAAAATCTTGAAAAAATTTAAAAAGCTTTATCTGATTATTTGGAAACTCAAAGATAAGCTTTCGCAAGATTTTATTTCGTAGGAGATGAAGATTTACTAGAAATTATAGGTAATAGTAAAGATGTTACGAATATTTAGAAATTTTTCAATAAAATGTTTGCTGGTATTAATTTTGTAGAAAATGAAGAAAAAGGTATCCTCTTGACTGGAATGAGATCTAGAGAAAATGAAACTGTTATCCTTTCAGATAGATTTAAAATCACAGATTATAAAAAAATTAATGAGTGGTTAGACTAATTAGAATATTAAATGAAAAAATCTCTTGCAAGTTAGTTTGAAAAGGGAATTGAGGGTTGGACAGATTAAAAATAAAAGGATATTACATCTTTAGCTGAGAAATTTTGTGCATAAGTCATTTTGATTTCTTTCCAAACATATTGGACATATTTAATTGAGGAAGGAAATTATTAATTGGTTTTGGATAAAATCCTAAGTATTTTAGATTTTATGGCTGAAGCCGTTTTAACAGATCTTCCTAAATTAACCAGATCTAAATTCGAATAGTTGATTACTGAATTTGTTCACAAAAGAGACACAACAAGAAACATCCAAATTTAAGGTCTTGCACCGAAGGATTCATTTTATTGGTTTTCATAAATGAAATATTTCAATTATCAAAATGAACCTGAAATTATAAATAGATTAAGAGTTCATCTTGGTAACTCAGCTTTCTAATATGGTTACGAATATTTGGGAATAACTGAAAAACTTGTTTAAACTCCACTTACAGATAAATGTTATTTCACTTTAACTTAAGCTTTGTGGTTAAGAATGGGAGGCGCTCCTTTCGGACCTGCTGGAACAGGAAAAACAGAATCTGTGAAAATGTTAGGTTCCACATTGGGAAGATTTGTTTTGGTCTTTAATTGTGATGAAACATTTAATTTTAAAGCAATGGGAAGAATTTTTATTGGTTTGTGTTAGGTTGGTGCATGGGGTTGTTTTGATGAGTTTAATAGATTGGAAGAAAGAATTTTATCAGCAGTGAGTCAATAAATTCTTACAATACAAATGGGATTAAGAGAGAAATTAGAAAGAATAGATTTAATGGGAAGAGATGTAGGTTTAAATCCAAATATGGGAATATTCGTAACTATGAATCCAGGATATGCTGGAAGGTCCAATCTTCCAGAGAATTTAAAATAACTTTTCAGATAAATGGCCATGATAAAACCAGATAGAGAATTAATAGCTTAAGTTATGTTATTTTCTCAAGGATTTAAGTCCGCTGAATAATTATCCGGAAAAGTAGTATCATTGTTTGAATTGTGTGCAGATCAATTAAGTTCATAACCTCATTATGATTTTGGATTGAGAGCATTAAAATCTGTTTTGAATTCAGCAGGAAATTTGAAAAGAAGAGCTATATAGGAAGATGCTGAATTAGCGAATAAACCAATTGCTGAATAAAAAATAATATTAAGAAGTTTCTGCGATACTGTTGTTCCTAAATTAATTTCTGATGATGCACCTTTGTTGGAAAGTTTGATAAAAGGTGTATTTCCTGATGCTGATATTCCCACTATAGAAGATATAAATTTAAGGAAGGCATTGGCACTAGAATGTCTTGACAGGAATTTACTTGAGAGTATTAATTTCATTGAAAAAATTTTGCAATTAAATTAAATTCTAAAATTACAACATGGAATTATGTTAGTTGGTCCTACAGGATGTGGTAAAACTGCGGCTTGGAAAAGTCTTTTAAGTGCTTTGTTTGTTATAGATTAAATAAAAGGTGAAAGCTATATAATTGATCCAAAGGCTATAACAAAAGAGGAATTATTTGGTAAATTAGATGACACTACTTTAGAATGGACTGATGGTATTTTCACACATGTATTACGTAAAATAAATGAAAATGCTCGAGGTGAGTCTTAGAAAAGACACTGGATTATTTTTGATGGAGATGTTGATCCAGAATGGGTTGAAAATTTAAATTCTGTTTTAGATGATAATAAAATATTTACATTACCTAATGGAGAACGTATAGGTATTCCATCTAACGTTAAAATCATTTTCGAAGTAGAAAGTTTGAAATATGCAACATTAGCTACAGTATCGAGATGTGGAATGGTTTGGTTTTCAGATGATGTACTAAGGCCTTAGGAAATATTTTATAATTATGTAATGAGACTTAAAATGGATGATTATGATGCTGAAATAAATGCTCAATAGGGAAATTATTTAAAAACTAGAGAATTATGTGTAAATGCTATAGAACCATTTCTTTTTGGAAAATATTTGGAATAAGTTATTCACAACAAATAATTATAAATGGAGGATGATAAAAGTCTTGTTCTTTAAGCACTTAAATTGGTTAAAGATTAAGAACATGTAATGGAATATTCAGATATAAGAGTCATTGAGGCTTTTTTCACTTTGATAAGAAAAGGTATTCAGAGAGTTGTAGAATATAACGAACAATTCAGTGAATTTCCTTTGAATGAAGATATAATAGCTAAGTTTATGAAAAAATGGTTGTTGATTTCGCTTGTTTGGTCCTTTGTAGGTGATACCAAACTTTAAAAAAGATCAGATTTCTACAATCTATTGTTATAAAAATAAATGAAAAATTTAGAAAAAATTGATTTACCTAAAATTAATGATAAATTAACACTTATTGATTTCACAGTGGATATGAAAAATGGAGAATGGATTTAATGGTTGGATAAAGTTCCTAATCTTGAAGTTGATTCTAAAGATGTAAATAATGCCTCTACTATTATTACAACAGTGGATACTTTAAGACATCAAGAAATCCTTTGTTCATGGTTGCTTGAAAAAAGACCTTTTATAATTTGTGGACCACCAGGATCAGGTAAAACTATGACTTTAATGTCTACTTTGAGAGCATTACCAGATTATGATATGATTTTCGTTAACTTTTCAGCCTCAACAACTCCAGGTTTAATTTTGAAATAATTTGAACATTATTGTGAATTTAATAAATCCACTAAAGGAATAACTTTGAGACCTAAATAAATCAATAAGAATTTGGTTGTTTTTTGTGATGAAATAAATTTACCTGATGAAGATAATTATGGAACACAGGCAGTTGTCACTTTTTTGAGATAATTAACTGAATAAAAAGGTTATTGGTAAAATTCAAGTCATACATGGATTAAATTGGAAAGAATTTAATTTGTTGGAGCTTGTAATCCTCCTACTGATGCAGGTAGACATCCATTATCTCCAAGATTTATGAGACATTGTCCTTTGATTTTAGTAGATTTCCCTGGATATCAATCTTTAGTATAAATTTATGGTACCTTTAATAAAGGAATGTTAAAACCTTATCCTGAAATAAAATATAAAGCTGATGAATTGACTAAAGCTATGGTCGAATATTATTCTCAGAGTTAATTGAGATTTACTTCAGATTAACATGCTCATTATATTTACTCCCCAAGAGAACTTACTAGATGGAAATATGCTTTATATGAAGGTTTGAATGCTGTAAATTCTGTTGAAGATTTAGTAAGATTATGGGCTCATGAAGCATTGAGATTGTTTGAAGATAGATTGGTTACTGCAGAAGAAAAAGTTTGGTGTCAAGAAGCAATTGATAGAATTTCAAAATAATGTTTTTCTGGTGTTAATCATTAAAAAGCTTTGGAAAGACCCATATTGTTTTCAACTTATCTGAAAAAAGTTTACACTTCAGTTACTATTGATGAATTAAGATAGTATATTTTATAAAAATTAAAACAATTCAATGAAGAAGAATATTAGATTCAATTAGTTGTATTTGATGCTGTTCTTGATCATATTATTAGAATAGATAGAGTTTTGAAACAACCAATTGGACATTGTTTATTAGTTGGAGCATCAGGTGTTGGAAAAACTACTCTTAGTAGATTTGTTTCTTGGATGAATGGTCTTTCAGTTTATTAAATAAAAGCAGGTAGAAATTATGGTTTAGCTGATTTTGATGCAAATTTAAGAGATGTAATGAAGAGAGCTGGATGTAAAATGGAAAAAATAACTTTTATTTTTGATGAAAGCAATGTGTTGGGAGTTGCGTTTTTAGAAAGAATGAATGCGCTATTAGCTTCTGGAGAAGTTCCAGGATTATTTGAAGGAGAAGAATATTTAGCTCTCATTAATATGTATAAAGAATTTTAAGGAAATAATAGAAAAGTGGAAAGTGATGAAGAAATCTACGAAAATTTTGTAAACAATGTACAAAGAAATTTACATGTTGTATTTACTATGAATCCAGCCAATCCTGATTTTTCAAATAGAGCAGCAAGTTCTCCTGCTATATTTAACAGATGTGTTATTGATTGGTTTGGAGATTGGTCGGAAGATGCATTGCATCAAGTTGCAAAAGAATTAACTGAAAATATGACGATTCCAGATAATTCTTTAACTGATAATTCTTTAGATGTAATTGAAGTGATTGAGTAATTGATTGTCTGAATTCACGATTCAGTCAGAATCTTAAATGATCAATTATAAAAAAGTGCAAAAAAATTCAACTATATGACACCAAGAGATTTCCTTGATTTCATTAATCATTTTATTGAATTACATAAAGAGAAAAAAGAAGTCCTTGAAGAATAATAAACTCATTTGAATAAAGGTTTATCTCAATTAAAGAATACTGAAATACAAGTTTAAGAACTAGACGCAAGTTTGAATACATTCAAAGTATAGTTAGATGCAAGTGGAAAGGAAGCATCTAAAAAAATGGATATGATTCAAGTTGAAACTGAAAAGGCAAAATAAAAACAAGAATAATTAAAAGTTTTAGGGGTGGAATTAGATAAATAATAAAAAGAAATTGCTGAAAGAAAATTAATTGTTGAGGAAGATCTATCTACGATAAAACCAAAATTAGAAGCTGCTGAAAAAGCTTTAAAGAAAATGGATGATAAAAAGATGAGACAGTTGAAGGCACTTAATAATCCACCCTCAAAAGTTAAAAAAGCATTAGAAGCAGTTATGTTATTGTATACTGAAAAAGATTATTCTGCTGATTGGAAGGGTTTATAAAAAGTTATGGTAGATCCAAATTTCCTAAAGGAAGTTTTGACTATGAATGTAGAAAATAAAAAAAAATCGACAATAAAAACTGTAAGAGAAAAGTATTTAAACAATGATAAAGAATGGAATATTGAAGCAATTACAACAGCATTCGAACCTGCAGGTTTGTTAGCTCAATTTATACAAAGTTAATTAGAAAAGGGAGAAATATGTATTAAAATTGAACCCCTTACCAACGAAATTAAAGATCTCGAAAAAGGTGCAAATGAAGCATAAGAATAAAAAGAAAAAAATGAAGAGGAATTAAAATAAATTCAAACTAAATTAGAATAATTTAAAGAGGAATTTAAGGTATTAACCCAAAAAACACAGAAAATTAAGGTCGATATGGAAAAAGTGAACCAAAAAGTAGATAAATCCAAAAAATTGTTATTAAATTTATCATCAGAAAAAAAACGATGGACAGAAAGTTCGGAGGGATTTGCCGACTAATTAGCCCAAATGACTGGTGATGTAATGATATCAGCAGCTTTTCTTTCTTACTGTGGTTTCTTTGATCAGTTATATAGATATTTATTGATATAATCATGGTAAAAATATATGGCTTAAGCTGGTTTAAAGTTTAAAAAGGAATTATCAATATCAGAATTTCTTTCGACTGCATCAGAAAGAGTTTTTTGGCAATCTCATAAGTTACCAGATGATGAAATATGTAATTAAAATGCTATTATTCTGAAAAGATTTAATAGATATCCTTTGGTTATAGATCCCTCTGGATAAGCACAAGATTTTATTCTTTCTTATTTTAATGATAGAAAAATAGAAAAAACTGATTTCTAGGATAATAATTTTTTGAAAATCATGGAAAAATGTTTAAGATTTGGTTTGCCTGTTTTGATTTAAAATGTTGATAAAGTAGATCCTATGATGAATTCTATTTTAAACAAAGAAGTTTTTAAAGTTAGCGGAAGAATTTTAGTGAGAGTTGGTGATTAAGAGATTGATTTTCATAGAGATTTCAAAATGTTTATGATTACTAAAAATTCAGAGGCCAAGTTTACTCCAGATTTGTGTTCAAGAGTTACTTTTGTCAATTTTACGGTTACTTAGTCTTCTCTTGAAAATCAATGTATAAATTTATATCTAAAACATGAAAGACCAGATATAGAAGAAAAGAGGTTGAAATTACTAAAACTACAAGGAGAATATATGTTGAAGTTAAGAACATTAGAAGATGATTTGTTGAATAAAATATCCGAATAAACAGGAAATATTTTGGAAAATGAACCATTATTATAAACTCTTGACAATCTCAAAGTTTAAGCTGATGAAGTAATGGAGGAAAAGAAGAAAGCTGATCAAGAAAATTAAGAAGTAGAAAAGGTTACTAATGAATATGGACAAATATCATTCTTTTCCGCAAAGATTTATTTCACTCTCTAAAAATTATCTGAAGTCAATAAAATGTATCAATATTCGTTTTAATTTTACATGAAAATTATTATGGGACTTTTAAAGAGAAATCCCAAATTGAATGCAATTGATAAAAACAATTATAAGGAAAGAATTCAAGTAATTGAAGATGAACTATTTATTTCAGTATATCATAAAATTGAAAATTCTCTTTTGACAGAGGATAAATTATTGGTTGCCTTAAAATTTGTTCAACTTAGATTAGGTTCTAAACATGAAGATGATTTTAAATAAATGTTAGAGTCGCCAACTTTAATGGAAACTTCATGGAGAGGAATATTGGATGATAATTCAAATCCTAGATAACTTATTTAATTAGAATAGCTTTCTAAAAACTCCTCATATTCCAAATTGAAATAATCTTTATAATCAAACGAAAAATAATGGGTATCTTTCATTTAAGATAGAGATAACATGAATATACCAGTTGACTGGTTTGATGCATCAGATGAAGTATCCACATCAATTATGAAGATAATAGTGACTAACATTTTGAAACCAAGTAGAAGTTTTGATTTATATAGAGAATTAATTAATAAAGTGATGACAAACGAATTTTTCAATACAGATATTTTGGATGCAAAAGATTTGATTTTGAACGATGCAAGCTCTAAAAATCCTATTTTCTTTGCAAGTGCAGCAGGTTTCGATCCCTCAAACAATATAGTAACTGTTGCAAAAGAGATTAATAAATCTTATACAGCTATAGCACTTGGTTCTCAGGAAGGGTTTAAATAAGCTAATGATGCACTCGACAGATCTATAAAAACAGGTTCTTGGGTTGTTTTAAAAAATGTTCACTTAGCTCTTACATGGTTGAAAGATGTTGAATAAAAATTAGGTAAATCTAATCCTCATAGTGACTTTAGAGTATTTTTCATTTCAGAATTCAATGAAAAAATTCCTACTACTCTTTTAAGATAATCTGCAAAAGCTATTTTTGAATTGCCTGAAGGAATAAAAAGTAATGTTTATAGAACATTATAAGGTGCATTTACTGAAGAGAAGTTTGATAAAGCACCAAAAGAAAGAGGTTAAATATATTTCTAAATTACTTGGCTTCATGCTGTAATAATGGAACGTTTAAGATATACTCCAATAGGATGGTCTAAAAGATACGAATTCTCAGAAGCTGATTTAAAGAGTACAATTGAAATAATAGATTAATTTTTAGAAAAACCAGAAAATACATTGAATAAAATATTAAGTCCATTGAGAAATATAATTACCAACAATGTTTATGGAGGAAAGATAGATAATAATTTTGATCTTTAAATTTTAAAAAGTTTAGTAGATGAATATATGGATGAAAAATTCTTTATTTCAAATGGAAATCACTATTTTGTGAAAGATGGAGATAATATAATAGTTCCTTCTTGTGATGCTAGTAGTTATTAGGATAGATTGAATTGGATGAAAAAAGTAAGTGATTCTGAAAGTCCAATTTGGGCTGGACTTCCTTATGCGGCTGAGGATGTTTTAAGATAATAAAATTTAAATAGACTACTTTAAAGAATGCTGATTGTTTAAGATGTAAATGAAGAAGAAATAGAGGATATTAAAGAATCTCAAGAGAAGGAAGGAGAAACTTAATTAAAATGGCTTACTGAATTGAAATTTAAGTGTCAAACCTTTTTAGAATTATTACCAGTTGAACTTCCTTTATTAGAGAGAAACAAAATTCTTATAGAGAATCCTTTATTCAGATTTTTGGAAAGAGAAGTAACAGTTTGTTCAAAACTTTTGAAAAATGTTCGAAATGTGTTAGCTGATTTGATTTCTATGGTAAATGGTACACTTCAGCCTTTATAGTATTTGAAGATATTAGCCAAACAAATATATTAAGGAGAAATTCCAAAGGATTGGAGAAAATATGTTTACTAACCAAACATAGACTTTTCTATTTGGATTCAAGATTTTAAAAAAAGGCTTGATTAAATCAAAAAATTCTGTAAAACTAAAGACTGGCAAAGAAAAGGAGTTAATATTGGTTTGATGTTATTCCCTGAAGCGTTTTTAACCGCATCTCGACAATTTGTTGCATAAATGAAGAAAATATCTCTTGATAATTTACAATTGAAAATGTACTTGACAAAGGAAAATGAGGTTGAAGATGATTCATTTTTGGTACAACATATGACGATTGAAGGTGTTAATTGGACATTCAATGGTTTTCAAACAGATAAGAAGATCACCTTCCCTTTACCAAATATATAATTCAAATGGGAATAATGTGAAAACAGCGATTTGAAATCTTTGAAAAAAGGAGAATTTTTCATTCCGATTTACTTAAACACTTTTAGACAAAATTTATTGACACCTGTTAAATTTGAATTGAAATCTTCACCATATACTGAGCAACTTTTATATCAAAGAGGTATTGCCTTTATTGCTTGG
>Ga0075167_10108376_pt1 | contig 11818 bp, 8 predicted proteins | sample JI61114C2RNA_FD_77314 | JGI IMG/M metagenome (GOLD analysis project Ga0075167, IMG submission 77314) | Metatranscriptome of wastewater effluent complex algal communities from Wisconsin, to seasonally profile nutrient transformation and... | ecosystem: Engineered > WWTP > Effluent > Algae...
TTTGCAGGATTAGAAGGATTTCTTGCTTCGAAAAGTTCAGTTACCCGTGGTAAACCTCCCGTTATATCCCTTACTTTACTTAATGCCCTTGGTATCTTTATAATAACTTGTCCCATTTTTACAGGACTTTTATCCTCCAAAACGATGTGAGAACCTACTGGAATACTATATGAGTAAATCAATTCTCCCTTAGCATCAGCAACTCCAATTGATGGAATTTTTTTCTTGTCTCTTGGTTCAATTGCAACCTTTTCACGGTAACCCGTTTGCTCATCAGATTCTTCACGATAAGTAATATTTTCGATGATGTGTTCAAACTTAGAAACACCATCATACTCAGAAACAATTACTGCGTTGAAAGGATCCCAACTACACATTACATCACCCTTTTTGATCGCTTTACCTGCTTTAACAGACAAAGTAGAACCATAAGGAATATGGTTTGAGATCATTACTCTATCCAAATCTTTATCTACAATTCTTATTTCTCCAGTTCTACTTGTTACAATTTCTTTGATTGTACCATCATCTTCAGTTAGAGAAACAGTTTTGATACCATCAAATTCTAACTTACCATCAAATTTAGCAAACATTTGCGATTCAGTAGCAACACCCGAAGCCACACCACCCACGTGGAAGGTTCTAAGTGTAAGCTGTGTACCTGGCTCACCAATTGATTGTGCAGCCATAATTCCTACAGCATCTCCCATTTGAGCAATTCTATTTGAAGAAAGGTTGCGACCATAGCATTTAACACAAACTCCTCTTTTCAGTTCACAAGTTAGTACTGAACGAATTTCAACCGTCTCAATTGGCGATTCTTCAATTACTCCAGCAATTAACTCATTAATCAATTCTCCTTCGCCAACAATTAATTCTCTAGTTATTGGGTGGTAAACATCGTTTAATGATGTTCTACCAACAATTCTTTCAAATAATGGCTCTACTATATCTTCATTATCTTTCAATGCTGAAGTAGAAATCCCTCTTAATGTGCCACAATCTTCTGCATTAATAACCACATCTTGAGCAACATCCACTAATCTTCTTGTTAAATAACCAGCATCTGCTGTTTTAAGTGCTGTATCCGCCAAACCTTTTCTTGCACCGTGGGTAGAAATAAAGTATTCTAATACTGATAATCCATCCTTAAAGTTTGAAAGAATTGGATTTTCAATAATTTCACCACCCGTACTTCCAGATTTTCTTGGTTTAGCCATCAAACCTCTGATACCAGCTAATTGTTTAATTTGTTGTTTTGAACCCCTTGCACCTGAATCTAACATCATAAACACTGAATTAAATCCTTGTTTATTCGTTGAAATTTCTTTCATCAACACTTCTGTTAAATTAGCATCTGCTCTAGTCCAGATGTCTACAATTTGATTATAACGCTCATTATTGGTAATTAAACCCATATTGTAGCTAGCCATAATCTCATCAACTTCTTTACCTGCATTTTCAAGCAAACTTGTTTTAACTTCAGGAATAATTAAATCGTCGATACCAAATGAAAGACCACCTTTAAATGCCCATCTAAAACCAATTTCTTTTATATCATCAAGGAATTTTACAACTCTAGGTATATTGGTTAATGCTAATACATCACCAATAACTTTTTTAAGTGCTCCTTTTGTAAGTAAAACATTTACATATCCTACTTCCTCAGGCATTACCTCATTGATGATTAATCTTCCGATAGTAGTTTCAATTACCTTATGTACAAACTCATTTCCTTCTTTTACTCTTGCTTTTACTTTTACAAATGCATTTAAATGTGCTTTGCCTTCGTTAAATGCAATTATAGCTTCTTCTGCTGAGTAGTATCTAGCACCTTCACCTATTATTTTTTCTTCTTTTGTAGTACGTTTTCCTTTAGACAAATAATAAAGTCCTAAAACCATATCCTGAGAAGGAATTGTAATTGGACTACCATTTTGAGGATTCAAAACGTTATGAGAAGCCAACATCAACAATTGTGCTTCCAATATAGATGCATTACTTAATGGAACGTGAACAGCCATCTGGTCACCGTCAAAGTCGGCATTGAAAGCCGTACAAACTAAAGGATGCAACTGAATTGCTTTTCCCTCAATTAATTTTGGCTGAAAAGCTTGAATTGAAAGCCTGTGTAATGTAGGAGCTCTATTCAATAATACAGGATGCCCTTTCATTATATTTTCAAGGATATCCCAAATTACAGCTTCTTTCTTGTCAACTAATTTTTTTGCAGACTTAACGGTTTTAACTATACCTCTTTCTATTAGTTTTCTAATAATAAACGGTTTAAATAATTCCGCAGACATGTCCTTAGGAAGTCCACATTCATGCAATTTTAATTCAGGACCTACAACAATTACCGAACGACCAGAGTAGTCAACCCTTTTTCCTAATAAATTTTGACGGAAACGACCTTGTTTACCCTTTAAGTTATCACTTAATGATTTTAAAGCCCTTCCACCTTCTGCTTTTACTGCATTTGATTTTCTAGAATTATCGAATAGAGAATCTACAGATTCCTGTAACATTCTTTTTTCATTTCTTAAGATTACCTCAGGCGCTTTGATTTCAATTAGTCGCTTCAAACGATTATTTCTGATAATTACTCTACGGTATAGGTCATTTAAATCAGAAGATGCGAACCTTCCTCCATCAAGTGGAACCAATGGTCGTAATTCAGGTGGCACTACTGGCAAATATTGAACAACCATCCATTCTGGTTTGTTTTCAATTCGTTCATTTGCCTCTCTAAATGCTTCTACAACACTTAATCTTTTAAGTGCTTCAGATTTTCTTTGTTGAGAAGTTTCAGTAGATGCTTTATGTCTTAAATTCGCAGCCATTTTGGTCAGTTCAAGCCGAGAAAGGAGTGCTTGAATTGCTTCTCCACCCATTTTAGCTATAAACTTATTAGGATCCTCATCTGGCAAGTGCTGATTATCTTTTGGAAGAGCATCCAAAATATCTAAATATTCTTCCTCAGTAATTAAGTCTAAATATTCGTGCGTTTTAGTATCTCCATTTACAGCAATACCTTCAGTAAGAATACCCGGATTAACAACTACAAATCTTTCGTAATAAACAATCGATTCTAATTTTTTAGAAGATAAACCTAATAGATAACCAATTTTGTTAGGCAAAGACTTAAAGTACCAAATATGAACAACTGGAACCACCAATTTGATGTGTCCCATTCGTTCTCTTCTAACTTTTTTCTCCGTTACCTCAACTCCACATCTATCACAAACAATACCTTTATAACGAATTCTCTTATACTTTCCGCAATAACATTCAAAATCTTTTGTTGGTCCAAAAATTCTTTCACAAAAAAGACCTTCCATTTCAGGTTTATAGGTCCTATAGTTAATCGTTTCTGGTTTTTTTACCTCTCCAAAAGACCTTTCTAAAATAACATCAGGAGATGCCAATTTAATGGTAATGGTGGTAAAATTTGGGTTGATTTTGCTTTCCCTTTTGAAAGACATATTTTTCTCTTTTAAACGTTAAACAAATTAATTGAAATCCATATCCAGTCCCAAACCTCTTAGTTCATGAACCAATACATTGAATGATTCAGGAATATTAGATTCAGGAAGATTGTCGCCTTTTACAATAGCTTCATAAGCTTTTGCTCTTCCGAATATATCATCAGATTTATAAGTAAGCAATTCTTGTAAGATATTAGAAGCTCCATAGGCTTCCAAAGCCCATACTTCCATCTCTCCCAATCTTTGACCTCCAAATTGCGCCTTTCCTCCAAGTGGTTGTTGAGTTATCAATGAATATGGTCCGATCGAACGAGCATGCATTTTATCATCAATCATGTGACTCAACTTAAGCATGTAAATAACTCCAACTGTTGTTTTTTGGTGGAATCTTTCGCCTGTTTCACCATCATATAAATAAGTATGTCCTAATCTCGGCAATTTAGCTTGCTCAATATAATCTTCAATTTCCTCTACAGAGGCTCCGTCAAAAATTGGAGTAGCAAATTTAACCCCTAATTCTTTTCCGGCCCAAGCTAAAACTGACTCATAGATTTGTCCAATATTCATCCTCGATGGTACACCAAGCGGATTTAATACGATATCAACTGGCGTTCCATCTTCTAAGAAAGGCATATCCTCAGCTCTAACAATACGAGCTACAATTCCTTTATTTCCGTGACGACCAGCCATTTTATCACCTACCTTCAATTTACGTTTTTTAGCTACATAAACTTTAGCTAATTTTAAAACGCCTGATGGTAGTTCATCTCCAATGCTAATATTGAATTTCTCTCTTTTAAATCGACCAATTTCTTCGTTGGCTTTGATACTGAAATTGTTTAAAAGATGTTTAACTAAATCATTAGTTTCTGTTTCCTTCACCCATTCTCTTGAATCCAATTCTGGGAAATTCAAACTAGCTAATAATTTATCTGTTAATTTAGCACCTTTTGGAACTACTTCTTCACCATAGCTATTTTTGATACCTTGTGTAGTTTTGTTTCCTACAAGCAACATCAATTTTTCGATAAGAATTTTTTTAATTTCTTCAAGATTTTTGAAATGAATTTTTTCTAATCTATCCAATTCCGTTTTCTCTTTACTTTTAAAATTTTTGTCTTTTCTAGCTTTCTGAAAAAGTTTTTTATCAATTACAACGCCCACAGTTGATGGAGGTGCTTTGAAAGAAGCATCTTTTACATCACCTGCTTTGTCTCCAAAAATGGCCCGCAAAAGTTTCTCTTCTGGTGTAGGATCAGTTTCCCCTTTCGGCGTAATTTTTCCTATTAAAATATCACCTTCTTTTACATGAGCCCCAATTCTAATAATTCCATTTTCATCTAAATGGCGAGTAGCTTCTTCGGATACGTTTGGAATATCATTCGTCAATTCTTCTTCTCCAAGTTTGGTATCTCTTACGTCCATTTCAAACTCAGTAATATGAATTGAAGTAAACAAGTCTTCTCTTACAACTCTTTCAGAAATTACGATAGCATCCTCAAAATTATACCCTTTCCAAGGCATGAAAGCAACCATTAGGTTTCTACCCAATGCAAGCTCACCATTTTGTGTTGCATAACCTTCACAAAGTATTTGACCCTCTATTACTTTATCTCCTTTCCTTACAATTGGACGAAGATTCATACAAGATCCTTGATTTGTTCTTTTAAACTTGATTAAATCATATGTTTTAACGTCATCTTCAAAGCTTATAATACGATCATTGTCCGTTCTTTCATAACGAATTTTGATTTTCATTGAATCTACATATTCAACAGTACCACTTCCTTCAGCATTTAAAAGTACTCTAGAGTCTTTAGCTACTTTTCCCTCTAAACCTGTACCAACAATTGGTGCCTCAGGTCTAAGCAATGGAACAGCTTGACGTTGCATGTTTGATCCCATCAATGCACGGTTCGCGTCATCATTTTCCAAGAAAGGAATCATTGACGCAGAAACACCCACAATTTGATTTGGAGCAACATCCATATACTGCATATCTTCCTCAGGATTTTCTACATCGATAACAGGAAAATCTCCCTGCTTTCTGCATTTAACCTTTTTATCTATAAAGCTACCCTTTCCGTCTATTTTAGCATTCGATTGGGCAATCAATTTAGTGTCTTCTTCTTCAGCAGAAAGATAAATTACTGAATCTCCTAGCGCAACTTTTTGGTCTGAAACAGGCCTATATGGTGTTTCGATAAAGCCCATTTTATTAATCTTAGCATGCACACATAGCGTAGAAATCAAACCGATATTCGGTCCTTCCGGCGTTTCTATTGTACACAAACGACCATAATGAGAATAGTGAACGTCCCTTACCTCAAAGCCTGCTCTTTCTCTACTTAATCCTCCAGGTCCTAGCGCTGAAATTCTTCTTTTATGTGTTATTTCAGAAAGTGGATTGGTTTGGTCTAAGAATTGTGACAATTGACTTGTTCCAAAGAATGAATTAATAACAGACGAAAGTGTCCGAGCATTAATTAAATCTATTGGAGTAAAAACCTCATTATCTCTAACGTTCATTCGCTCTCGAATTGTTCTAGCCATTCTAGCCAAACCAACTCCAAATTGAGCATACAATTGTTCACCAACTGTTCTAACTCTTCTATTGCTTAAATGGTCAATATCATCAATTTCTGCTTTTTGATTAACTAATCTAATCAAATAATTTACAATTGAAACAATATCTTCTCTAGTTAAAACCCTAGTTTCGTTATTCGGTGCAAGGCTTAATTTTTTATTTATTTTATAACGTCCTACTTCACCCAAATCGTACCGTTTATCGGAGAAGAATAATTTTTCAATTATACCTCTAGCAGTTTCTTCGTCAGGTGGATCTGAACCTCTTAATTGTCTATATATATGTTGTAAAGCCTCAATTTCAGAGTTAGAAGTGTCTTTTTGAAGCGTATTAAAGATAATAGAATAATCCTCAGTTAAATCCTCTTTTTGTAAAATGATTGTTTTAACTTCAGAATCAATAATTAAATTGATGTTTCTTTCATCCAAAATAGTATCTCTTTCAAGGATTACTTCATTTCGTTCAATTGAAACTACCTCACCGGTATCCTCGTCAACGAAATCTTCCATCCAAGACTTAAGCACTCTAGCTGCTAATTTTTGTCCTATATTTTTTTCTAATGTTTTTTTGCTTACTTCAATTTCATTGGCTAAACCAAATAAGGTCAAAATTTGCTTATCTGTATCATATCCAATTGCACGAAGTAGCGTAGTAACAGGAAATTTCTTTTTCCTATCAATATATGCATACATAACATTATTAATGTCAGTAGCAAATTCCATCCAAGCTCCTTTAAAAGGAATTACTCTTGCAGAGAATATTTTTGTTCCATTTGGATGGAAGCTCATTCCAAAAAACACACCTGGCGACCTGTGTAATTGAGAAACAATAACTCTTTCGGAACCATTAATAATAAAAGTACCCTTTTCGGTCATATAAGGAATATTACCTAAGAATACATCTTGTACAATGGTTTGGAAATCAATATGTTCTTCGTCATTACAAGAAAGCCTTAATTTAGCTTTCAATGGAACACTATAGGTGAGTCCTCTTTCAATACACTCCTCGATTGTATACCTTGGAGGATCGACAAAATAATCTAAAAACTCCAATAAGAAAATATTTCGCGCATCAGTAATGGGAAAATTTTCTGCAAACACTCTAAATAAACCTTCATTTTGACGATTATCTGGAGTTGTTTCTAACTGGAAAAAATCCTTAAAGGATTTTACTTGTATATCAAGAAGGTTTGGAGCGTTGTAAGCAGATGGAATTTTTCCAAAATTAATCCGCTCTGTTTTACCTTTCACGATGTTGGCCATAGAAGAAATTATTTTTTTAATAAATAAGTAAGTGTCTTGCCCCATTTAAGGCAAGACACTTATAGTTTTGCGGCAACCCGCACAGTCAAATTACTTGATTTCAACCTCAGCACCAGACTCTTCAAGTTTAGCTTTAAGATCGTCAGCTTCAGCTTTACTAACACCTTCTTTAACAGGTTTAGGAGCTCCGTCAACTAAATCTTTTGCTTCTTTAAGTCCAAGTCCAGTTAAGTCTTTTACAACTTTAACTACTGCTAATTTTGTAGCGCCTGCGCTTTTAAGAATAACATCAAAAGATGTTTTTTCTTCAACCACAGCAGCTTCGCTACCACCACCACCACCAGCAACCATTACAGGTGCAGCAGCAGCAGGCTCAATACCATAATCTGCTTTTAAAATTCCAGCCAATTCGTTTACCTCTTTTACTGTAAGGCTTACTAATTGTTCAGCAAATGCTTTTAAATCTACCATTGTTAACTTTTTTAGTTAGGATTAAAAATTAATTACTTTCTTTTTCGGATAATGTTTTAAGAATTCCAGCTAGTTTGTTTCCGCCAGACTGTAACGCACTTATTACGTTTTGAGCTGGTGATTGTAACATACCTATAATCTCTCCGATTAATTGATCTTTAGATTTCAAATTCACAAGATCTTCTAAAGATGCCTCTCCCAAATAGATAGAAGAATCGATATACGCTCCTTTTAATGCAGGTTTTGTTACCGCAGCAGCTTTTCTAAATTCTTTAATCAATTTTGCAGGAGCATTTCCATTTTCGGCGAACAAGATGGCTGTTGGGCCAGCAAGTACTGTATCCAATTCTTCGCTATTTTTTCCGGCAGCTACTAATGCTTTTTTAATTAGTGTGTTTTTAGCAACTTGAAGTCCGATGCCTTTTTCAAAGCAGCTTCTTCTCAATTTGTTTACAACTTCAACAGTAAGGCCAGAAGCATCAGCAAAGTAGAAATATGAACTTGCACCAAACTTTTCAGTTAGGCCATCAATTACACCTTGTTTTTCAACTTTGTTCATTGTACTTCATTTTTTGGGTTAAAACCCATTGTGAATAATTAAATTCCTGGGATGCTTTTAATATCTACTTCAATAGATGGACTCATAGTCGATGACATGAATAAACTTTTGAAATAAATACCTTTTGCAGCGGATGGTTTCATTCTGGCCAATGTAACAATGAGTTCTTTGGCATTCTCCATAATCTCCTTTGGACCAAAATTTATCCTACCAATGGAAGCGTGAACGATTCCAAACTTGTCAACCCTAAAGGCAATTTTACCTTTCTTCACTTCTCTTACTGCATCACCAACATTATCGGTAACCGTTCCAGATTTAGGGTTAGGCATCAAGTTGCGTGGACCAAGTACTTTACCTAGCCTGCCGATTTTTGGCATTACGTTCGGGGAAGCGATGATTACATCGATATCAGTCCAACCGCCGTTGATCTTTTCAATGTATTCATCCAAACCTACATGCTCGGCGCCTGCTGCCTTAGCATCGGCCTCCTTGTCAGGAGTACACAATACTAGAACTGTTTTTGTTTTACCAGTACCATGAGGTAAACTTACTGTTCCTCTAATGGCTTGATCTGGTTTTCGTGGATCTACACCTAATCTAATGTGCAAATCTACTGAAGAGTTGAACTTCGTTGCGTTCACCTCTTTTACTAAAGCCGATGCTTGGTCAAGACTATAAGTCTTTCCTTTCTCGATTTTAGCATTTACTACTTTTCTGTTTTTCGTTACCTTCACGGTTTTACAATTTTTGTGGTCAACAATTAATTTTCCCAGGGTGCTTTACCTGAAACCGTAATTCCCAAACTTCTAGCTGTTCCAGCTACCATACTCATTGCTGAATCGATAGTAAAACAGTTTAAGTCAGGCATTTTGATCTCGGCAATTTCCTTTACCTGGTCCCACGATACAGAGCCAACCTTATTTCTATTAGGTTGTTCTGATCCCTTTTTAGCCTTTGATGCTTCAATTAATAAGTTAGGAGTAGGCGGTGTTTTAATAATGAATGTAAAAGATTTATCCTTATACACTGTAATTAAAACAGGGACAACTTTACCCATTTTATCTTGTGTAGCAGCGTTAAACTGTTTACAAAATTCCATGATGTTTACCCCTTTTGAACCCAAAGCAGGACCTACTGGAGGCGCTGGGTTTGCTGCTCCACCTTTCACTTGAAGCTTTACAAAGGTTTCGATTTCTTTAGCCATAATTTATATTACTTTTTCAACTTGCATAAAATTCAACTCCACCGGAGTTTTTCTTCCAAATATCTTTACAATAACTTTTAATTTCTTTTTGTCATCGTATATTTCTTCTACAGTACCAGTGAAATCATTAAATGGTCCGTCTGTAATTTTTACATTTTCACCTACCAAGAATGGTTCATTCGCCGTATCGCCCATTTCTTGCATTTCATCCACTTTCCCTAAGATTCTATTCACTTCACTTTTTCTCAAAGGAATAGGATTTTGTTTTCCTAAGAAGTGAATTACATTAGTTGTTCCTTGAATTGTAGAAATAATTTCATCATTCATTCTTTTAGGATCAGCCTCTATTAAAAGATATCCTGGAAAGAAGTTTTTCTCATGGATTACTTTTTTTCCATTTTTTAATTTATATACTTTTTCAGTAGGCACCAAAATCTGAGGTACAATTTCTCCCCATTTAGACCTAGAAATTTCTAAATCCAAATATTCTTTTAGTTTTTTCTCCTTGCCACTAACGACTCTGAGTACATACCATTTGTTTTCCTCACTCATCCTGAATTCCTATTATTAACCAGCAATTTTGTAAATAATTTTACTAAACAGTACGTTAGATGCACCATCAAGTAATCCAATTAGCAATGCTATTATCAAAGCAGCAATTAATACCACAGATGCACTAGCCCTTAAGTCTGGCCATGTAGGCCAAGTAACCTTGGTCGTCAACTCCGTATATGAGTCTATGAAATATGATTTTATTTTTTCAAACATTGTTTTACTTTTATTCTGCACGGGCACAAGGATTCGAACCCTGATCAAAGGTTTTGGAGACCTCTATTCTACCATTGAACTATGCCCGTATAGACTAAATGAAGGCCTTGGGAAAATCCCCAAAAGCCTTCATAAAAATCTTCATTTATAATTACTTAATAATATCAGATACTCTACCAGCTCCAACTGTTCTTCCACCCTCACGGATTGCAAAACGCAAACCTTTTTCCATCGCTACTTTGTAGATTAACTTCACATTTAAGTTAATATTATCACCTGGCATAACCATTTCAACTCCTTCAGGTAATGTAATTTCACCTGTAACGTCTGTTGTTCTTAAATAGAACTGTGGACGATATTTGTTAAAGAATGGTGTATGACGTCCACCTTCTTCTTTGCTTAAGATATACACCTCTGCATTGAATTCAGTATGTGGAGTAATAGAACCTGGCTTGCAAATAACCATACCTCTTTTAATATCTGTTTTTTCAACACCTCTTAAAAGGATACCTACGTTATCGCCTGCTTCCCCTAAGTCAAGGATTTTACGGAACATTTCAACCCCTGTACAAGTAGAGTTCATTGCTTTTTCTTGCAAACCAATGATTTCAACTGGATCTCCTGTTCTTACCAAACCTCTTTCAATTCTACCTGTAGCAACTGTACCACGACCTGTGATAGAGAAAACGTCTTCAACTGGCATAAGGAAAGGCTTATCAATAGCACGTGGTGGAACTGGAATCCATGCATCCACTGCATCCATCAAATCATTAATAGCTTGAATACCATCAGCTTCTCCATTTAATGCTCTAATTGCAGAACCTTGAATAACTGGAATATTATCACCATCGAATTCATAGAAACTTAAAAGTTCTCTGATTTCCATTTCAACTAATTCTAATAATTCTGGATCATCAACTAAATCCACTTTATTCATGAAAACAACCAATTGAGGTACACCTACTTGACGAGCTAAAAGGATGTGCTCACGAGTTTGTGGCATTGGTCCATCAGTAGCAGCTACAACTATAATAGCACCATCCATTTGAGCAGCACCTGTAACCATGTTTTTCACATAGTCAGCGTGACCTGGACAGTCAACGTGTGCATAGTGACGATTAGCTGTTTCATATTCAACGTGTGCCGTATTGATTGTAATACCCCTTTCTTTTTCTTCAGGAGCGGAGTCAATAGAGTCATAAGATGCTTTTTGAGCCAACCCTTTGTCAGCTAATACATTAGTAATTGCTGCTGTCAAGGTAGTCTTACCGTGGTCAACGTGGCCGATCGTTCCAATGTTTACGTGCGGCTTATTTTTTACGAACTTTTCTTTAGCCATGGCTTAAAATTTTTTTTAATATTTGTATTTAATAAAACGGTTAACAATAAATCATTTTTTTTGTCGTAATAGAGCCAATGAAGGGAATCGAACCCGCGACCTCTTCCTTACCAAGGAAGTGCTCTACCACTGAGCTACAT